>Ga0256845_1001422_pt1 | contig 19295 bp, 38 predicted proteins | sample RiftiametaG_FD_189101 | JGI IMG/M metagenome (GOLD analysis project Ga0256845, IMG submission 189101) | Tube worm associated microbial communities from hydrothermal vent at the East Pacific Rise, Pacific Ocean - Riftia | ecosystem: Host-associated > Annelida > Integument > Unclassified ...
TTTAAGTCTGCGAGTCTTAATCGCGACCGCAACATGGTTGCGGATTGGGACTTTAAATATGAGCGGGGTAGAATATGGAGCAGCATGCACGACGACGACAAGTTGTTAGATCTTGCATATGATCTGATTGCTAAGGGCTCTTCGGAGATTCCCGACGTCGGACTTTACTTAGATTTTCAGGAAAAGATCGCGAAAAAGTTCAAGAAAAAATATGGAGACAAAGTAATCCCCGTCGGAGACGACGGAGAGCAGCAAAGGGTCGCTTCAATGGGGCGGCGGGCAGTTGTTTTACCAGAAGTTTTTCTCGAAATTGTAGCGTCATATTGTGATGATATTGATGTTGTACAGGCAGAACTAAAAACCAATGCCAAAGTGACATATCCAGAAGATGATCTGTGTGATTTGGAATTGCGAAATTATCAGGGCGGTTTGAGGCGAATATCAGATGCTATCGACATTGTGCGTGATAACAGAGGAATCTGTGAGCAGATCGGGACTTTGGATTTGTTTGGATTGCCCGCGCTTAGCACATTCGCCCGGCCTGGAATTGTTGAGTTTGGCGATATTAACACACTTGGCCAATGCGATATTAAGAACAAGTCAATTAAGATCGCCAAGCGTGTGCTAGCTAATCGATATTGGACGTTGGCAACGATTGTACACGAATACGCGCATTTACTGGCTGCGGCGAGTGACGTCGACATGCGGCACTCTCAAACTATAGAATCTTTGTGGACGGCTATTATGTATGCGCGGGACAAGGATGATGAAGTTGTAGCAGCGGACAGTGGCGATAAACCGACATTTCTTAATTAAATTAAGAAATGGTATAAAAAAAAGCGGGGGGATCTTTCCTAAAAAAGAAAAGATAAAGAAAAGAGCTACTTAGAAAAAAAGACTTGACTCCTGTTTTTCTGATCTGCTATATTTCTTTTTCCACCCTAAGACCCATTGGAATGTAGGGGGAATATATATATATAGGGTTGACAAACGGAATCAACACTATAAGATAAAAAGCAAGATGCTTTAAGGAGGAAGAGAAAAATGAAAAAGAAAGTTTTATTTACTGGAAGAGAATTCAAAGAAGCGGCGAAGCGGTTTCCTCGCATGTTTGTGATTGATGCGCTAGAGGCGAATCGAGCTTTGCAGCAAAATGTTTCTCTTTTCCTTTGTGAAGGGAGCAAGGATGAAAAAAGAGGAGAAGATTGAAATCTTCAGGGCTGTTCGCCGTTTGGCGGATGGCAAGAGGATAAGGATGAAAGCGATTTTGGAAGGGATCGAAAGGGAATTCTCTGGGATCGCATTGATTTGCGTGGACAAGGACAAGGATACAGTATTGTGGGGTTTTGAGTACATGGACGATCAAGAGGCTCTTCAAGCGTTAGACGCTGATGGGGTAGTGGTTCAATAGGAGGCTGCGATGGATGTTGGGGAGATGAAGAAAAACATTGGAATGGCGGTTTCTCATGAGCTTGCGGTCAAGCGCGAGTATGACGAAGCGCATGAACAGAGGATTGAGTTGCAAAGAGCGTATTTTCGGTTGAAATACGGAATGTCTATTGGCGATCTTGTGCATTTAAAGGAGACTGGTGAGAAACTGCAATTCTGTGGCTTTGAGCCATGGTCGACCGATTTGGATAACAGACCGGATATTATGGCCAAAGTTCGATTGTCTTTTGGCTGGGCTGCGAAACCCAGACGGTTGCGCGGCGATCAATGGATTAGTGAGGCGGAGCGGGAGGTGGTGGGTAATGGTTAGTAGGGCTACGTTGCAGCGGCGTGCTTTGCGCCCGTCGTTGGAGTCGATTCACCGATATATGGAGAGGGGTGATCGAATGGACGCTGTGGACGCTATGAGGCGGTACGTTGTGGCCGATTTTTTTGTTGACTACCATGGTTACCTCAAAAGCGAGGGAATAGGACTGGAGGCGTATGTGGATGCTGTCAAGGCATACCATACGATCAGGTCCACGAGCGGCAAGCGGTATCTGAAAAAGAGGCTAAACGTTCCTACGCTGGACGAGGTTTTTGATTTCTTTGATAAGGGGCAGGATGCTGAGGCTGTTGACGGGATTCGTCGGTATCGGGTTTTGACGTTTTTTCAAAAATACGCAACGTGGTTGCAGTGTCATCAATTATCGCTGGAGCATTATGTGCGTGCCGTTGTAGCGTATCATTTGGCGCGTTCCGTGCTGACGAGTGGACGGGATGGCAAGCGAAAACGAACTTGAGTTCGTTTTTTTAAGGAGATATGTGTGAGTAATTTATACGGGGATTTGATTCGGAGTCGCAGAATTCATATGGGTTGGACGGAGGAGCAGCTTGCGGGGCTTTTAAATATTGAGCCTGGGGTTTTGGCTGCGATAGAGGATGGTCGGCAGCATAAAAAGTGGACGTTGCTTGAGCACGACTGGATTGGCGATGTTTTGGGTATTCCCCACATTGTGATAGATACTACACTGAAGGCTGTGGGCGGCGAGAGCGATGTAATGGCTTTTCAGTGGGGGCGTTTGGTTGAAAACGACAAGGGTGTTTCTGAGTTTTTGTCCGTTGGCGAGACTCGCGCAATGCCTGTTTTGGTATGGTTTTTTCTGGCATCGGCTTCTGGCACGGGGGGGTTGATTTCGCAGACCATTGAAGGGGCAAAGTCCAAGCCAGGATTACAAGGTCGCGTTGAATATTCTGATTGCGATCACATTGCGGACGAGTACAAGCGTCGTTCTGTCTTGCTGAGTGATTGTGGTATTGATCATGATTATGTGCAAGAATGGCTTGGCTGGATGCGCGATGGAGCGACGACTGCGAATGGCTCGGTTAATCCGGTTGCGAGGATTATGTATTTGCCTGCCATGTCGGGAGTGGATGCGAAAGATTTAAACTGAAGTTTTGAAGTAGGAGGTTTTGTAATGGACGTTGCTGGGTTGTATGAAAGGTTGAAAAAGGTGGTTGATCTTGCAAATCATCCCGGAACGCCTACTACTGAGGCTGAATCTGCTCGTGGAATTGCGGATGCGCTAGAGGCTAAAATACGAGCGTTAGGTGCGAGCAATATTAAGAGTGAGGCTTCCGCAAAGAGCAAGGGCAAAAAGAGGGTGTGGCGCGTTGACACTGGTGGAAGGCGGCTGTCGTTTCCTATCAAGTGGCCATTTGGCTGGGGCGTTCGTGGGTCTGTCGAGATAGAGACGGAGTACTCTGAGGCTGACGGGGTTTTGTCAATGGGATGGAAGTGTCCATCTTGTGGGGCACAAGTGGAGCGCATTGCTAGTCGCAGGTTATTGCGCAGGTTGTTGGTTGGATCTGCGGGGGTGTTGGATTTTGTTGAAAAAATAAGGGTTGGCGAATACAATCAATTGTGCGATAAGTGTATGCGGGAATACGAATAGGAGCTATCATGAAAGTGTTTTTATTGTGTTTAGCTGTAACTGTTTTGCTTGGGGCATTGTGGCCTTGGTCGGGTGTTAGCGCGGCAAGCGGGGCTGATGGACGGGTTGACGAGTCTAGGTATATGCGTTTATTGGAGCGTCAAGTCAAGGCGGAGGAATCTCAAGCTGCTTCTTTAAAGCAAATTAAGCGACAACTTGAAAGGTGTGTGCGATGAGCGATGGGGCAAGGGCTTTGGTGTGCCTGACTGCTGGCCGGGGAATATTTGCAAGGGCGATTCGGTTTTTAACCAAATCGGACGTTAACCATGCTTTTATTGCATATAAGTCTGACGATTGGGGAGGTTGGTGGGCGGTCCAGATAGATGAGCGTGGCGTTGTAAAGATTCCAGTAGAGCAGATAAAGCATAAATACATAGAGTGCTATGACATGGGGATGTCGTTAAAGCCTGCTTTCAAGATGGATCGGAGTCTTTATGGTGAGCGTTATGACTGGCTTGGGATTTTGGGATTTCTTTTTAAGCTGGTTGTTTGGCGTTCTTTGGGGAAGGTGATTGGCAATCCCTTACATAGAAAGGGCGAGTTATTTTGCTCTGAATATGTCACGGCTTTTTTGCAGTTAGTTCCGGGAATGTATGACTCTATTAATGCTTTGAAGCCTAGCCAAGTGGCACCCGGGGGATCTCCCAGGTTCTTAGGGAGCCCTAGTCTGAGTTGGATTTTACAAAGCACTAATGGAGTCAAGCGGGTTTTCTGTCCATGGGCAAAAATGGATGGCTACTAAAGTCAAGAGAAAAGTGGGGCGTCGCAAGAAAAAGAAGATGATTCGCCTTGCGCTTCCTGCGGAATGCACCAATGAGTATTGTTACAAGTGCAAGATGTTGGATGTTTTGTGGCGCGAAGAGATTCGGTCTTATGCTTATATATGTCGATTGTTTGGCGCTGATCTTTGTCGAGCACCTAGCGATACGATGATTGCTGAACGTTGTAGTAACTGTCATATGGCTGAGCGGTATGCTGGCGGAGAGGATATATTTTGAGTGTTAAAAAGTTGTATGAGATTGTTTACGCGGATCCTCCTTGGACTTATAAGGACAAGGCTAAGTCGGGGCAGCGTGGTGTTGAATTCAAATATTCTACAATGAGCATGTCTGAAATAATGGCGCTGAACGTGCGGGAGCATGTTGCTGACAATGCCATTTTGTTTTTGTGGGTTACGGCTCCTTTGATGTTCCAGCAGGTGCGGGTCATGCAGGCGTGGGGATTCCGGTACAAGACGTTGGGTTTTGACTGGGTTAAACGTGCCCAAAACGGCGGGTACAAGTGGGGCATGGGGAACTGGACAAGAAGCAATGCGGAATTGTGTTTGATAGGGATTAGGGGCAAGCCTAAGCGTGTTAGTGCGAGCGTGCATCAGATTGTTGATGCGATACCTGGTCAGCATAGTGAGAAGCCACCTGAAGTGCGGGAGCACATTGTTAGGCTAATGGGTGATTTGCCGCGTGTTGAGATGTTTGCACGGGAGAAGGCTCCTGGGTGGGACGTGTTTGGTGATGAGGTTGACAGTGATGTTATTTTCGAGGTGACGACGGGGGCGCAGTTAAAGAGCAAATTACAGAGGCTTAGAGGTGTGCGGCGATGAGCGACGGAATAAACGTCCTATCGCTGTTTGACGGGATGAGTTGTGGGCAAATTGCGTTGGAGCGAGCGGGAATAAAGGTTGCAAATTATTTTGCTTCTGAGATTGACAAGTATGCAATTACTGTGACTCAAAGAAATTATCCAGACACTATTCAGTTGGGAGACGTTTGCGGGGTCAGTGGTTCTGATTTGCCCAAGATTGATCTTCTGATAGGTGGAAGTCCTTGTCAGGGTTTTTCATTTGCGGGCAAAAAAATGAACTTCGATGATCCTCGAAGCGCGTTGTTTTTTGAGTATGTTAGGCTGCGGGGCGAGCTAGAACCTGAGTTTTTTTTGCTTGAAAATGTGAGAATGACAGAGAAGTTCGAGGCGGTTGTTTCAAAGTTCATGGGTGTTAATCCTTTAAAAATAAATTCTTCTTTGGTGTCGGCACAGAATCGAGTCAGGATGTACTGGACTAACATTCCAGGCGTAAAAATGCCAAAAGACAAGGGGATTTTGCTGAAGGACATTATTGAGAACGGTTTTGTAGACAGGGATAAATCTCTTGTCTGTACTGCTAAAGATCGGGTTACAAAGCGCGGTTATGAGACAAGATCGCAAGGGCAGATCGTGTTTATAAAATCGCGTCCACATGGCAATTTTAAGGGATCATTAGACGCTAGGGACAAGATGCGAACCCTCATTGGTTCGTCTGAGCGTGATAGCTCTGTCAGTCTTGACGATGGTCGGACGTGGCGAAAGTTGACTCCTTTGGAGTTCGAACGGTTGCAGACTGTTCCAGAAGGGTACACTGAAGGTGTGAGCAATAGCAGGCGCTATATGATGCTGGGCAATGGTTGGACGGTTGATGTTGTTGCGCATATTTTTTCGCACATGAAGAAACCTTGCGGAGGGGTTAGTCGGTACATGGAACAAATCACAATGCCATGTGTTCATGGCGTGGAGGTTATTGATGAAGACTAGAATGTTTGTAGTTTGCGCTGGTTTCTGGATCTTGTGTGTGGCGCTGGGGGCTGGTGCAAAGGGTTGTGATGATGCGCAAGACAATTGTGAGCCTACAAGCACTAGGTGCGTGGGCAGCGCTGTAGAGGTGTGCAATGGAAACGGGGAATGGTCGTCTTGGATAGATTGTGACAGCGTCTCTTTGAAGGGCAAAAAAGGTGCTTATAAGTGTGTCGAGAAGTTTCCCGGAGAATATGCTTGTGTAAAAAGAAAGGTTGAGTCGAAATAAAGGTTAAAATACAGAGCTTGTCAGGCGCTGGTTTTCATTAGAGAAAACGAAACTACTGCCTCAATGAGGCAGTAGCAAACAATCTGATATTAATATTAGTTAATGCCAGGTTTTGGGAGTGAAAAATGAAAAAGCTGGACAGTGATATGGTAAAGTCTTTTTGGGAATTCATGAGGGTGCATTATAATTTTCATGTCTTGAAGAAGTCGGATTCTAGGGGGATGATTCTCATAGGCGAAGCTCTTGATTCTATGGGAATTCAAGACGCGGACACTTTTTTGTCGCGTTATACAACTACGATAGGTGCTTCAATTTATGTTCCGTTTGATATAGGTGCGGGAAGTTATGATAATTTACTTTCTCAAATAGAGACATGCGTTCATGAGTGTGTTCATATTGAGCAATTTAGAAAAGCGAGGGCTGCGTTTATCGCTCGCTATTTGGGCAATACGGCGGATCGTGCGGATTATGAGGCAGAGGCATATCTCACCAATATTGAGATGCATTTTTTTCTTACGGGAAAGCTTTTAAACCCCCGATCACTGGCGTCTAACTTGATCGAATATGGTTGTTCTGACGTGGACGTCTCGGTTGTCGCGAAAAAATTATCAATGGGTGCTGATTTGGTTAAGGACGGTGCAATGATTTCAGGACCTACATTGACCGCTGTAAAATGGTTGCAGTCTAAAGGATTGTTAGGACCGTTATAGTAGTTATCATTATAGAAAACCCGCCTTTGAATCTTTTCAAAAAAAACAAAAAAAGATCGCGATTGCTGTTGACAAACTATCTTTGCGAGTATATTCTGTATTTGCAGGTTGGGAATAGCCAACAATAACTAGGGCAATTTTGCCCACAAATCGACTGGCATGGCCAGAGGAGAGAATCATGAAACATTTAGAAGTTAAATTAACAATTGATCGCGAAAATGCAATCTTAGAAGGAAGTGACGAGTACGGCGAAGTGAAAGGTCAATTTGACCCTTCTCCATTGTCAATTGAGCAGAGGGAGATGCTTGTTAGATTGCTGGACAATGCAAGCATAAACAGTGATGGACCTTCATTTGGCGTTATTGATTTTTTTAATGACGCTGTGGTAGAGACAATAGACTTTGCCTTGCAAAAAGAGGCGGAGCAAAAGCAGAAGGATCTTGAATGCCTTGCGGATGCACTCATGCTCAATGATGAGGATTTCTGGACCCGTTGTATTTACGGTGGATACGGTCCGAAATATTATCTGGGAGGGTCTGAGGGCAGTATTGCTAACAAATATCCCAAAAACGATCTCTCCCTTCGGATAAAGAAGCGGTCCTTGTCTGTGATTGACAAGCGTCAAAAGGAGGACAGAGAGAAGGCTGCTGCTCAGCAGCGCGAGGCTACCGAGCGCAAAGAACGGCAGGCAAAAATTGACGCAAAGAGGAGGGCAAAAAGAGAGGCAGAAGTTGCCATTAGGGAAATGGCGGTTAGGTCTGTGTTGAAAGACGCAGACAAGCGTCAATACGAGCGGGGGATGTTGGGGCAGGACGAACAGCGACGGTTACTGGGGCAGAAGTTGTTTTCTGCGCTTGCCCATCTGGATAGATATGCCCGAATCAAAGGCTCGGACGTGTGTGAGCACGCTGACGAGGTAGAGTTTGTAGCGACGGAATGCGACGTAATCCCGCCGGAGCAATTTATCAAACTTGAAGAGCTTGAGAAGTTACTTGATCAGGATGCAATGTCCGCAGAGGTTCGCTATCACAAGGGCGAGTGCGGGTATTGTGAGGAGTACATTGTCCGTTATTCGGCCAGAGTGACAGCCAAAATTGGCGACTGGGAATTGTCAAGGGAATACGCACTTTAGTTTTTGCCTATAGTTTGTTGCATTTCTGCATTTCTTTAATTTATTTCAAAAAAACCCACTTGGCAATGTTGACAAACCCTTTTGATGGGTTTATAGTTTATTACAGATGGCAAACAAAATGTTTGCAAAACAAAGGAGTTAATAATGAAAACCTGTAATATCAAAAGAAGTGACCGGATCAAGTTTAGAAGCGTCAATGGGGACGCTAATCTAATCGCTCGTTTCAGACGTACTCGCAAGGGACAGCGGTTGAAGATGGACGGGAGAGAGTGGGGAGTCAAAGGGAGGGACGGTTCCGACTACTACTCCCTTCGCATCGGAGGGGACGGAATTTTTTATTGTTCCTGTGTGGATTACAAGATCCGTGGACACAAGAGCAACAAGGACAACAAAGGCTCCAATTACATGTGCAAGCATGTAAGGGCGTACTTGTCCATGGCAGCCAAAATGATAGACGATGGCGTCGCGATGAACAGCGAAGCTATCATTTACAACGAGGCGGTCACCGTGTCCGCTATTGAGCGACTGGGTGGTTATGCCCTTCAAGGGCAAAAGGTCGCCTTCGCAAAGGCGGTCTAGTTTTCTTTGAGAGTGCCCTACGGGGCACCTTTTTTGTTTTCCGGTTGGTTTGTGATAGGATCTTTGTATGAAATACCCAAAAACAATCCCGACAATGGAATTAGTGCCTGACAGTTCGAATATTCAGATGTTCGGATATGACTTCAAAGGGAAATTTTTGTATGTCCAATTTTTATCCACAAAGGACAATCCTGACGGTCCGCTGTATCGGTATTACAAAGTCCCCGCGTCGGTGTATAAGCGCTTTTCAAGGGCACCGAGCAAGGGCATGTTTCTATGTGCAAAAATTAGAGATAGATACAAGCATGCTCTTTGGACGGGGGCGGGGTGGAGGAAGCGGACTGCACAGACAAGGAAACGACGATGATTGGCGATAGCGTTGCGGTTGATTTTAGCATTGTTGAAGTGGAGTGCGTGGCTTGTGATAGACGTTTTTTGAGCGACGAACTCAAGTTCGTTTTTGTTGGTTGTGATAGAAAAAATGAGGAGGCTGGATCGGCGGGGTGGGAGTGTCCTTTTTGCGGCGAAATTTTGAGCATAGATAGTGTAGACCTGTCTTGACATATTCTTTTGGCTGGGTTAAGGTTCTCAAATGCAATTGTATATTGTAACATCGAAATCGGTTGACCGGGATGAGATTGGCAGGTTGCAATATGCTCATGTTACGGTTCACGGGGTGTTTTCGCACCTGGAGGATGCTGTTGCTATGGCGTCCAAGTACGATGGCGCGGTCAAAGAGGTTTTCCAGGACAAGGAATATGATGCTCGAAAAATCCAGAGCATTAAAGCGTATTTATAGGTGCTAAAATGGCAGTTGGATTGATAGAATCATTTGGATTGATAGAAGAGTATGGTGCAAAAGTTTTGACAGTAGATGAGGTTTTGTTTGCTGCTGATGCTAGGAAGCGGAAGGGCTGTCGCTCTATTCGTTCGTCGCTGACACATGAGGAGCGTAGCCGGGTAATGGAGCTTGGACGCAAGATTAAAAAATGGAGAGATGCAAAATGAAGTTAAATCCTACGCACGATAATATTCTGGTGAGACGAGACAAGGCGGAAGAGAAGAAAACGCCGTCGGGAATTGTTTTGCCAGAGGATGGACAAAAAAACCCCGACACGGCTGTGGTAGTTGCTGTTGGCGAGGGGCGCAGGCTTGCCAATGGCGATGTGATTGTTCCAGGTGTCAAAGCGGGGGACAGAGTATTGCTAGGGCGTTTCTCTGGAACAGAAGTCAATTGGGAAATGGAGCGCTTGACAGTAATTGGCTGGGGTGATGTTTTGGGTATTGTTCTGGACAAGTCTAGTCCAGCCAAAAAAACCGGACATGCTAAGAAAAACACCCGAAAAGGGGTTGACAAAGCATAGCGTGCAGGTTACGTTGTTTGAGTGATTGATTTTCTGCGAAATGTAGGAGGCAAGAAATGATCGGAATAGCATCCAGAATGGAAAAAAGTTTACTCAATGTTAAAAAAGCGCTGGGGCGCGGCGATGTTTCAGTTGAGTTTTTCAAAGGCTACGAGGCTGCCGTGGATAGGCTTCTCTCTATTACAGAGACCGAGCTTGACACTATGGTCTCTAGCATGGAGGAGGAGGTGGCGGTTAATGTGGCTGCGAGATAAGCTGGGCAGGATCGCCATTCCGGGGGATAGTGGGGATACAGAAGAGTGTCTTTGGTGGGTTATAATTGCCGCAATGTTTTTGATTGCGGTTTTGCGATACGGAGTGTGAAATGAGTTCAGTAGAATATGATGTGGACAAGTTCGGCGAGTGCCGAAATTGCGGAAAGCTTGTCCTTCGAGGCGAGATGAAAGGCGCAAACGTTCAGGTTTTTGGTCCAGAGGCGTTTGATGTCGAGAGGATAATCCGACTGCGATTATGCCAGGGATGTTTCAGAACGGTGGTTGACTCACTGTCAAAAGTAGAGTGGACGGGCAAGCTGTACGAGGGGATTGAGATTCGCCGGTCGAAGGAACTCTCGGATAAATGTGCTGTCATTGATTTTGACGATGGACAATAGATGCGGGCATATCAAAAATGTATTGCTGAACGGCGCGTTTTTGAGATTACTGTACCGTCTAGCAGCGGCAAAGATGAGTATCAAATCAGGGGATCGTTTGAGGGTGGCAATCTTTCGTGCTCTTGCAAGGGCTTTAGGTTTACTGGCTCGTGCAAGCATACTAGGTTGAGGATAGAAGAGTGCGGATGGGATAGCCTTGAGTCGGTCGAGGTTCAGACTTTGACGCAGAAGGCAGCACATGAGTGTCCGAGATGCGGACGGCGGACGGTAGAGGTTGCGCGGGGACGTTTTTGACATGTGGAACAATAGGATTATAATTGTTTCTTTTGCAATCGCAAGGGCTGGTTTCTTTGCGGGGGCGTGGATTGAAACAGGAGGGACTACAAAATGAAAAGGTTGATTACGATAGGCGTTATTATTTTTATTCTCGGACTGGCCGTTGTTGTTGCAATGGCGTCTGGAGCGGGGCGTTTGACGGCGGTAAACACTGACAAAGAGGTGTTCGATTATTCTGATTCGTGGGCGGATTACGAGACGCCGTTGCCAGTCACTGAGTTCAGTGTGCTTCAATGGGGCAAGAGTGAAAACAAGGGATTTCCTAGCAAGGAACAGTTAAAAATCATAGGGAGAATGGCGGACGGAATTGCGTCGTTTAAGATCTCGCAAGGGGGTTGGTGGGAGTGTGGCGAGCATTTGACAGATGCATCTGCCATTAAAGATCGGGCTGCTGCGTATGCGTTTGTAATTGTCAAGGCAGCTTGGGAGGTTTCAGATCCTGTCGAAAACGAGACTCCGTTTGTGCTTAACCCGTGGGGGATGGCTGGCACGATTTTTAATGAGTCGAAATTTGACAGATGTGCGCTTGGTGCCTATCCGCGCAAAGTGGCTTACGAAATAGGGTTGTTAAAACGAAGCAAGCTGACTCTTTCGCACAAGGAAGAGGATGTTTTGCGGGTTGTTAGGTCGAAAGAGATGGCAGAATATTTTAAACATTCTGGGTTTGATTTGGGGGCTACGCAGTTGCTGAGTAGGTTTTGGGACAACCCGCGTGATTTCGAGACAATGATTAGCCTTCAGGGGATCGAGTTTGGGGCGCAGGTTATGATGCGTCGGGGACGGTTTTATAAGACGGATCGTCCCTGGTTATATTGGCCTGGGAAAAAGTCTGATTGGTATGACGCAAAGGTTAAGCGTTGGGCCAAGCTGCTTGGTGCTCGGGATGCTGAAATTTGAGAATTAGCGGAAGGATGTTGCAAGATGAGGCTGCGAAGTGTTTTGTTCAAAAAAGAGTTGTTGCGCAAAGTTATGTCTGGCGAGAAAACGGTTACACGGCGCTTGTTGAAGTGCAACCGCTGCGAGGATCTGAAAAAAGTCAAGTGGCTAGGGTACGAGGGATCGTGGTTGGCGTATGATGGTAATAACAAGGAGATTTCTCCTTTTTTTAAGGGCTTACCTGCGTACATGGTTGGCGACGTTTTGATATGTCGCGAGGCGTGGCGTACTGAGAGATTTTACGACGGTTCTTCACCTCGAAATATTAAGATTGACGATGGCCCTGTTTTTGTCTGGTATGAGCTTGACGGCGAGACATGTCTGATTGGACCAGATGGAAGAGAGGACCGCAATGATTTGGGACTGGTTCCAGGTTTTACGGGCAGGGTAAGATCTTCGTTGCACATGCCTTATTGGGCGGCACGAACAAGGCTCAAGATCATATCCTTGAACATTGAGAGGCTTTCTAAGATTACCGAGGAGGACGCTATTAAAGAGGGCGTTAGCCTTGGCGATCATTTGACGTATAGAGATGCGTTCATTTCTTTGTGGAACGAAATAAATGGGCATAGAAAATGCGCTAACACTGAAGATGATCCATGGGTGTGGCGCATAGAATTCGAAAGGCTGCAAGATGACGGAAAATGAAAGCAAATCATTGCATCGCAGGGTGATGTCGCGTCTGAGGCTTGATGTAATTGAGGGAGCGGTGAACAAGCTTACGATTGTTGATAGCGATCTGTACGTGCGGACCGGCTGGTTAGAGGGCAAGATTGTTTATATCGACATGAGTCTTTCGCACGGGCAAGAGGATAAGGACAAGGACGTTTTTTACATGTCGCGGTCTTGGGTCGAAAGTTCTTGTCGCCAAGCGTCAAGGCTTTTACAGCAAGGCGTTAGCGTGGAGGAAATAATTTCGTCATGGATGGGCGTGGAGGGCTATCCCAAGGGCGTGTGTTATCAACTTGCGTGCATAGTCAAGAGTCCTTTGCATGCCGCCGCTGTTTTGCTGGAGAAGAATATAGATAGGTGGAGGGCGGAGCATGGGGCGTAATGTTGTCTTGTGGTCTGGCGGTGCGGATTCCACTTCTTTGTTGGATCATTACGCGGGGGTGTCGTGTCGTGATTATCCAGTTGTAGCGCTGGTCGTAGAACATTCTAAGATCTCGCCCATTTTTGCGCGTGCTCAGCAGAAAGCGCGTGCGGAATATGCCAAGTTAGCCAAGAGAAGAGGCTTTCACCTGTTGATACAGACAGTGAAGACAAGTGGTAATTTTGAGTTTGGACTTAATGATAGTTGTCGTTATTACGTCCCCCAGCCGATCGTGTGGCTGAATGCTATATCTCAGGTTGTCAAGGATGGCGACACTGTTTTTATGGGATATATTGGGGGCGATTTGTTCTGGCATTTTAAGGATCGTTTTGAGGCTGTTTTTAAGGCGTTCTGCGTGCTCAAGGGCATTGACGCTTCGTTGGAATATCCGCTTGAATTCCAGAGAAAGTCCGACATTCTGGCGAAGTTAAAACGCCAGAAGATTCCTGCTCGGTGTTGGTTTTCGTGTGAAAGAACTACAGATGGAAAGCCGTGCGGAATTTGCTCAAAGTGCCAGGAGGTTAATGATGCACGCGACTTAATGAAAAAGAGGAAAAAAGGAGAGGTTGAATAATGGAACCTAGTACAGTGTGGACAATAGGTCTTTTTGTTGTATTTTTCTTTGGTGGGTATGCAGGCTGGGGGCTTAAATCGAGATTGGTTGCGTTTTTCATGGCTAGGGTTATGCATGAGAACCAGATAATGGCAAATGAACTCTCTGATTTAAGATCCGAGTTAGATGATATGATTGCTGATTCGATGTTCGGATCGGCGAAGGTGGAAGCTAGAAAGCTGGAAGAGAAGGTGAATAATGAATGATGAAAAAGAAGTTGTCAACGCAGCGTCAGATCATGTTGTAGGGTTGAAATGGGGGCTTTTGTCTCAACTGATATTGGAGGCTTCGCATGACGCAATTGAGCTAGGTGCGCTTGTGGCTGAAATGTCGCAGAAGTGGGTTTTCGTTTATCGTTGCGAGGGCGAGTTAAGAGCGGAGGGGTTTGTTGATTATGATTCCTGCGCGAACAGGGTTGCGGATTTGCATGCGCAAAGCGGTTGTGAGATGGTGTGTGTGCTAAAGGACGGCGTCGTGCGCAAGCGGGCGCGAGTTATAGTAAAGGCCAGGTTATAATGAAAAAGAAAACGGACAGGAATTCGAGGTTTAAACCGTGGAGAACGTTAATACCTTTCACTGTACCGCCGGAGGCGGCGATGAGTGGTGTAGTTGCGGCGTTTCAAAATCATCTTTTGACTATTTTCGTCAAAGAGACTGATTCGCCTGCGTTTAGTGATCCGCATGGTAATCCTTCAAAAATTGCGCATTTGATAATTCATTGGTCAGACACGAATCATAAAGGGGAAATCCCATACAAATTTTTGCAGAAGGCCAAGTCTGAACTGTGTGGCGAACAGTCCGATGCTGTGCAGTTGTATCCTGCTGCGTGGCGAGAGGACGATTTGAAGCAGACACACCTATGGGCATTGCCGCAAGGTGCAAGTTTTCCTATCGGCTTGGTTCCTTTGGATCTTCAGAAGAAGATGGCGGAGGCGGTGGGCGGCAGGGAGAATCTAATAACCGAAGAGGATATGCAGGTGCGTGTTTTGACGCATGCGGACGGTATCATTGAGGTTTTTGCAGATGAAAAGGAGCGCGAAGAGGCGTATGGTGAGAATCCTGTTCCAGACGGGACGGTAGCTGCCGACAAGCTTATAGGCGAAGTCCCAATGGAAAGCCCTTTGGTGGGATGGACTGCCAAGGCAAAGACCAAGGCTTCTGAATTAATGGCTAAGGCTAAGAGGGCTGCGCCAGCGGCAAAGGTGCAAGAGGCTCCTCAGTTGTTTTACGACAATGACAACCCTAGGTTTGAGGGTACTGTGTATAGCGAGCTTGAGGACGAGCTTGAGGGCGAAATGGACAGCGACGATGATCCTGTTGGTGTGGAAGAGCATTTGGCCTTGGAGGGCGCAATGCGTATTGCCATGGCCAATAAGGGAGAAGAAAGGGTAAAGGCGCTAAGGGCTGTTACCAAGGAGGCTTTGGGAGATGGAGATATAGTGTCTTTGAATGATACTACATCTAAGATCATTACACCATGAGTCCTGCATTACGTCCGCCGTCAATAAAGAAAGCTAAGTTTCCTTTATGGACGGCGGTTCCACTGACGTTTAGAGATCCGGTTAAGCGCGATTTTAAGACTTACCCGAAATACACCAAGTGCGAGAAGGTGGTATATACATCCATGATCGAGGGGTATCTGGACAGTTTTGAGGATAGACACGCTGACGCTTGTCGTGGCGGGCGTGCTGTGGCGATCAAACTGGATGGTCGCGTGCGATACTTGTGGCGATATGAAGTGCTGACGGAGGCGGAATATAATGAAGTTCAGAAAAAGCAAAGGTCTAAACTCGATCTATTGCGAAAGAAGCGCGTTAGGGTTGTGGGTAAAGAGTGAGCTTTGCGACGTGGGCATAGATTTGCTTTGGCAGGTGCGGACCAGGATTGAGAAGAATAGCCTTTGTATTCTTGATTTTAACGGCGAAGTTATAGAAACTATGAGCCGAAAAAATGCGATATATCCTCCTGTTTTTTCTAGCGCCGGACAGGTGCCGGTTAATGATTCTTTTGTTGAGTTTTGCGGTGCTGAACGATTAGAAGAAACGATTAGTGCTGTTATGCGCCATATGGTGCGATTTGCAGTTTTGGGGATTGGCGACGATCTTTCTTCAATTGTAGAATGGTACAAGGACATGCAGGGTGCCTCCTACTTGGACGGAAAGTCTTTTAAGATAGAAAGAGGCATTGGTGTGTTCGAGGGGCTGGACGGGGCTATCTGCAACACTGGGATAGATAATGAGGGCAATGCAAAGTGTGAGGTTGTAGTGAGCAATACGGGGTTTGATCTGGATGTAGGTTGCGACAAGACAATTGTGGATCTGTTTTTGTCGTCAATGCCTGTTTAGATTTTTGCCAAAAGAGTTGACAAGTACAAAATAACAGGATATTATCCTTTTGAATGATTCTGTTGGCAAGATGCTGACGAAAGGAGAATAAAAATGGAACCTTGGAATGGCAGCGGTATTGAAGTTCATGATGCTACGGACGCAGAAGACGTAATGGCGAAGGCGAATCTTAATTGGGAGGTAGAAGGTCGTCTCCTTTTGACTCCTCGGTTTGACAGCGATGGGTTTGACAATCTCATGGCAGTTCCGACGCACAAGGCGATTGTCCGAAAGGATTCGGGACAGATAATGGGTGTTGTCGGGAGCAAGTGGAACATTCTACAAAACCATGAGGTTTTCGGTTTCGTAGACGAACTTGCACAGATGGGACTTGTCAAGTATCGGACGGCTGGATCTTTCAAACAGGGCAAGATCGTCTGGGTTCAGGCAGAATATCAGGAATCGGAGATCGTTACTGGCGACGTTCATAAAAAAAACCTTCTTCTGACAAATGCATTTGACGGGACATTTTCTGTGAGGATCGGCTGGACCGATATTCGAATGTCTTGTTCAAATCAGATTGTGCGGGCAGGTCGCGATGCCCAAAAAAACGGGGTGGCGATCAAACATACGGCGTCAATGCATGACAAAATTGACGTTGCCAGAAAGGTACTTGTAGAGGCTGAATCACAGGGGCGGCAATTTGACATGTTTCAGAAGGCTTTGACTCGGTTAAATATGACCTCTCGAATGTGGAATGACTTTACAAATGAGCTTTTCCCGAATCCCGAAAATGGGAGCCCGACAAGGGCAACAAAGGCGAGGGATAGAATTACATTCCTCGGAGAGTACGGGCGTGGACAAGAGTCTCCTGGAGTGCGGGGAACGGCCTATGCAGCGCTTAATGGGCTGTCGGAATACGCCAATTATGAACGATCAAGCAGGGGCAAGTCTGAGGCTGACAAGCAGGCTGGACGCTATCAAGCTGTTTTGTACGGAGCCAGTAACAAGTTGATCAACAAGGGAATCTCCATCCTGGACGGTTTTCTTGTAAACAGTGGCATTCAAGTCGACTAAACGAACTCAAGTTCGTTCTTCTTTAAAATATTTTTGTGTTGACAAACCTTTTGTTCGCGCTATAATTGTATTGATAGCTAGCAAAATGCTAGAGTGAAAACGATCAATGGGGAGGATGACATGATTCAGAGGGAACGTATTTTTGTTGCCAAAAGCGAGGCTGATTTTCTAGGCATTCCGAAGGATGCGAAGTGGGTTTATCGAGAGATTAAAGAGGTGGTACAACCCACAAGGGACTCGAAAAAACGGGGAACGGCCCAGATGATGGGATGTACAGTTCGTCTGTTTTTTGGCGGGGTTCATTGTGGAAAGTCGGTCATTGAGTGCTGGCGCATTGAACAGATTCGTCACCCAGAGAAGGGAAAAATGCGCGGGGCATATTCCCGTCGCAGGGAGTTGCGCAGGACAAGCGAATATCCCTGTGTTGATAAAAAACGATAGAGGCGGTTGACAAAACTTATTGTTAATGTTATTAACAGGTAAATAGTTGGCAGGATGCCGAAAGGGTCGCCCTCCTTGCGGGGCGTGGATTGAAAAATGACTGCAATACTCATTGGATTATTTAGTTTCTTTTTGTACATTGTGCCTGCGCTTGTGGGCGCTAAGAAGAAACATTTCGTTGGCATTTTTTTGCTGAACATCTTTTTTGGTTGGTCTATTTTTGGTTGGGTGATAGCTCTTATCTGGGCCATTGCATCCCCTGAATTGGTCAAAAGTGCGACGGTAATATGTCCGGCGTGCAATAACCGATTGAGTTTTCCCGTCGGTGTAACGAAATCTCTTTGTGGTAATTGCGGGGGGATGGTAGACGTTGGGGAAAAGAAAAATGCTGGCTAGAGTGGCAAGAAGTCTGATTATAGTGGTATCGGGTGGACTGTGCATCGCGTTGTGTTTTGCCGGGGTATATTATTTGTATCAGGCGGTGGTTTGGTACTGTTGGTAGGAAAAGAAGTGATAATATGAAGGATAAAATAATACTGGCTCAAAAAATCAGGTTAAGCCCTAATTATCAACAACGTGTTTTCTTTCAAAAATCCGCTGGCATTGCTCGTCTTGCATATAATTGGGGGTTAGCTGAATGGAAAAGGCAGTACGGCGAATGGAAAGAGCTTTATGATGCCGGTAAGGCAGATAAGAAAGATCAACCGAGTGAAGCTAAGCTCTTGAAAAAGTTTACTGAAATCAAAAGGTCTGAGTTTCCTTTCGTATTAGAAGTGAGTAAAACTGCCCCTCAACAAGCCTTCAAAAACCTAGGCACTGCCTATAAAAATACCTTTCGTAGGCTTAAAAAAGGCGAGAAAGGTGGATTCCCTAAATTTAAGAAAAAGGGCATACACGATTCTTTTCGCCCTGACGACGGAAGTACTCCTAAACGAAGTGCATTAAGGGTAGAAGGTAAGAAAGTTAAAATACCCAAGCTAGGCTGGGTAAAAATGACTCAAGAATTGAGGTTTAAAGGTAAAATAATTAGCTCTGTTATCTCAAGAATTGCTGATCATTGGTATATTAGTTTTACAACTGAAATAGATTCTACAGATCTCCCGCACAAAAGACAAAACAATAAAAAGTGTGGAATAGACTTGGGCATTAAAACCCTTGCTACATTAGATGATGGGAAACAATATGAAAATCCAAAGGCGCTTGCCAAGTATACAAAACAGCTTGCAAAGGCTCAAAGGGTATTGTCAAGACGAGAAAAAGGATCTAAGAACAGAGAGAAAGCAAGGGCGAAGGTTGCTAGGATTCATTATAAAATAGCGTGTCTCAGAAATGATGCGCAGCATAAAGCAACGACAGAAATAGTTCTCAATAATGACTTTATTGCAGTTGAAAATTTAAACGTAAAAGGTATGGTTAAAAACCATAAGCTAGCGAAAGCAGTTTCAGATGCATCAATGAGTGAGTTCAGAAGGCAAATCGAATATAAAGCCGGATGGTATGACTCACATGTTCAGATTGTTGATCGGTTTTATCCATCATCAAAAACTTGCAATAATTGTGGCGAAAAGCAAGATATGCCGCTTGACAAACGGATTTATGTATGCCATAAGTGTGGCTATGCAGAAGACCGTGATATTAATGCGGCTAAAAACATAGTAGCGGAAGGTCTCCGCGAACTTAACGCCTGTGGAGATGGGAGCGCTGGCTAATGTATTTATACAATAGTGAAACTCAGTCGACGAAGCAGGAATTCCATAACGCATCAAATGGGTTTATACTTAGC
>Ga0256845_1001423_pt1 | contig 19295 bp, 18 predicted proteins | sample RiftiametaG_FD_189101 | JGI IMG/M metagenome (GOLD analysis project Ga0256845, IMG submission 189101) | Tube worm associated microbial communities from hydrothermal vent at the East Pacific Rise, Pacific Ocean - Riftia | ecosystem: Host-associated > Annelida > Integument > Unclassified ...
ATCCAAGGTTGTCATACAAAAACCTTCTTCACTAGAGAGTTGAATGTATAAATTAGCATTTTGGTAAAATTCTCTTAATTCATCATTGCTAGCATTTGTTTTTAAATGGACTAGTTCAGAAATATTTAATTGGGTTATATTATTTTGAATACTTTCTACAAAGCGTTTATTTCTTGCAGGACCAACAATGTTCCATATAAAATCAATTCCTTCTTTTTTTAAGTGCGCTACAATAGCAGGTATTAAGTGCTGATTTTTATGAGGAACTAATCCTCCAACGGTTAAAATATGAATAGTTTTAGTTGATGATTTTTTTTGAATTAATGGTTGAATATACTCTGCACCACCATGGCTAATTACTTCAATTTTAGAAGAAGGGATGTAGCTACTTAGTAATTTTTTTACAATTTGACTCGGAACAATATAAGTATCAAATTCATTTTTTTTGATACGTTTTTTATTTATCCATTTTACGCCAATTTTTCTAATTTTATCTTTGTAGTAATTCAGTGTGTTATCGCCTTTCCATGAGTTAGAGCATTCGTAAGGAGGGACATTATGAATTGTATTGATAGTTTTAATTCCTAATTGTTTTAATTGAAGTGTATTTAGTACTTCAGCTAAAAATAAACCAAAAAGAAGGTGTACTATTTCGATGTTATATTGCTTAATAAGTTGAGTAATATTATGTTTAACCCAATCACAAAATATAGTTCGTTCATCATTATTAAATTGAATAGAATTATTAGCTACACCTAACTCTAAAAGTGTAAGGTTAGGCTGTTCGTGTTTAACAGAGCTTATATTTTTTAATGTACCTAAAGCAGGAACTAATAAAAACACTTGTATTCCTTCTTTCGCTAATTGCTTTGCCGTATTTTCCACATAAGATACAGTTCCTCCAACTTTTGGATAATAATGCTCAGAAAGTAATAATACAGTCATTTAATATAATTTGCTATAAGCTCTACGTTTTGAAGCCTAAAATCGTTCAAAAATAGTGATATTTATTTTTTCTTGGATACTTATTTTTGATAATAAGCTTAATCTATTTAATACGTTGTGAAAAAGATGATTTATATTTTATTACACCTCATTATTGAAATATTTTGGACCAGATTTATATAGCTTATAAGCTTCAATATACGAACTAATTATTCTTTTAAAAATAGGGGAGTATAACTTTGGTCTGCTTAATATAGTTTTATTTAAAATAAAATATCTGAGTGTCGCAAAAAGATATTCATGCTTGTATTTTAAGGGCGCCATTTTTAGATCAAAGTAAATTGCTCCAACAATATTGTGTTTGGCTTTAATATATTGGTTATCATTCCATGATCTAATGCCCCCAGAGAACTCATTTAAATGGATTAGAACTGAATTAGGGTCATAAATAAAAGCACCATATAAACGACTTATTCTTAAGCAAAAATCAGTTTCTTCTCGATGTGCTCCTCGAGAGTAATTTTCATCCATTCCTCCAACTTTAATTGCATACTCTTTTCTTACACTCAAGTTATTAGATCTTCCTGATTGTAAAAAAGTACTCGTTCCATAGTTTTTAGGAAAATAAAAAAAACCAATATTTTTATTAAAACTCTTTTGGGATCTGGAATAAGTAGTTGTATTCTTATCTATACTTCTACCAACTACTCCAGGTATTTTGCTATTTGAGTAATGTCTAAAATGTTTGTAAACAAAATACGCATCGTTTATAATTATATCATCATCAATAAAAAGTAGGATGTCTGCTTTACTATTTAAAATACCGATATTCCGAGCAGTAGAAGCAGATTGAATAGTAGAATGAATAAAGGAGAAGTTAGAGGGGTAGTCTTCTGTTTTTAATAGTGTTAGAGGTGATTGGTAAATTATTAATACCTCAAAGGATACTTGTTTTTGATTTTTTAAACCAAGTAATGTTTGTTTTAAACTTTTTTCTCGATTAATAGTCGGAATAATTATAGAAACTTGAGGGTTGGTCATACTTTAATAAGCTTTGGACCATCTTTCAGTAGTCTCAATGCATTAAAAATTCCCTTAATTAGTTTAAAAAATGTAATTACAGCTAAATCTGGTCTTTTAATGATTTCCTTTCTGTAAAAAAAGAAGTGTAAAGTTGCAAAAAAATGAATAGGGTAATGTTTTACTTTAACATTGTTAAACATAAAGTAGAAAGAACCATCAAAATGATGTTGAGCCTTCGTTTTAACATTTTTATTCCAAGATCGTACTCCTCCTGTTTGTCTTCCAATATGAATTAAAGCACATTTGGGTTCATAAATAAACCATCCAAATTTTTGGGTATAACGGTAACAAAAGTCACCTTCCTCACGGTGAGCTCCTTTTATAAAATTTTCATCCATTCCACCAATGCTTAATGCTAAGGATTTTCTAACACATAAATTGCCAGATCCACCTACATTCATTTCACATTTTTTATCATAGGTTCGTGGGAAAAACAACCAACCCCAATCTTTATTGTAACTCCATTTATGCCTGTTGGGTGTTGTGGTCTGATTATCAATATCTACAATAGGGCCTATGACACCATTGATTTTAGGGTCGTTAAAATAAGTGACGTAGCTTTTTAAAAAACCTTTGTTCTCAATAATTACATCATCATCCAAAAACAAAATAATTTCATTTTTTGAGTTTTTTAAACCAATATTCCTAGCTGCAGATGCAGACTTGTTGTTGGAAAGAATGTAGTTGATGTTTAGTTTAGATTTTAGCTCATCAATAATTATTTTATTAATATCATCTGTTTGATCAATAATAATGATTTCAAAATCTAAATGACTTTGATTAAATAAATCTGCTACGGTATTTTTTAAATCTTCGTAACGATTAATAGTTGGAATAATAATTGAAATGCTCACAATAATACCTTGTTAATTTTGTTTGAAAACCAAATCTATTCTATTCTTAACCTCTAAAACGTTTAACTTTTTTGTTAAGTTATTCATTGTGTAAGCACTATAAGAAACTTCATCTAAAAAAAAAGCTAAATCGTCAATGGATTTTCCTGAATGGATATAATCTTTTGGTGTTACTTCACAATAGATTACAGGCTTTTTATCATTGTTTAGTATAAAAGGTTTTAAACTCTCTAGTACCGTTAACTCAAATCCTTCGGTGTCTATTTTAATTAAACTTGGAGATAATTTTTTTTCAGTAAGGTAGTCTGTAATATTAATTGTTTTTATTGTTTCTTTAACTCCTTGGTGGGCTTCTTCCATAGAGTTAGCAACCATAGAGTTATTTCCAATATTACTAGAGCTATTTATAGTAATAGTTGATTCTCCTTTAACCGTGCTTATTGCACAGTTATTAGGGATGATTTTATATGTTGGATTGTCAATAGCAATATTGTTTAATAAGTTAAAGTATTTTTTAATGGGCTCAAAAGTATGTACTTCTCCCGTTTCACCAACAATTCCAGCTCCTAATGCCGTAATATAACCAATGTTTCCTCCTATATCAATAAAAGTGTCTCCCGGTTGTAGAAATTTTTTAAGTGCCAAATAAGTATCAATTTCATAGCTGCCAGTGTACATGTATTTAACCATTGGAGAGAGGCTAAAATCAAAATTGAAAACTATGCCTTTAAACGACTCTTTAATCTCTTTTTTATTAAGCCAATTGTTTCTTGTGTTTCTTTTTATGATTATTCTTATTGCCAAATTTGGGTCAACGATAACTAATTGAATTAAAGATTTTATTTTATCTTGTAAAGTCATTTTATTTTAAATAATATTTAATATTTGTTCTATTTTTTTTAGCTGATTTTTATAAGAATAATTATTAGCAAACTTAATTCTTTCTGATTGATTTTTTGGGTTGTTATAAAAATCTAGCTGAGCACTTACTTTTTTAATTGCCATATCAAAATTTGAAAGCTCATCAATTATAAGCATAAGGTTCTCTGGAATGTTTTTATAAATTGGAAAATAATTAGAAATAACAACTTTTCCAGTACTCAAATATTCTAGTATTTTATGGCTGTTAGATAAACGAATAGGGTACTTGTTGTAGTCATAACATGAGATGAAAATGTCTATTTCATTAACACTTTCCTTCAAATTATTTTGATTAATAATACCTTGAAAATAAGTATTTTTATAAGCATTAATTTTATCGAAGTTTAAAGTGCTAGAATTGTTTCCTAAGTTAGAGGATGCTGTTGGACCAAAGAAATGGAAATCAAAATTTGAATTTCTTTCGATGGAATTACTAAGGTTTTCTATGTCAATGTATGGTATATTGATGTTGCCAATATATCCGACATTAGTTTTATTAGAGTTAATTGGATATTTTAATTTAGCAGGTAATGAGTTTTCTTTTGGACTAATTCCGTGGTTTATAAAATGTTTAGGCTGATCGCTATTTATAGTTGTTAATATTTCTTTTGATACGGAAATAATAAGATCAGAAGAATTAGCTAGCCTTGTTTTAAAATCTAGAAAAGAAGGAATATAATCTACTGGATGGAAGATTGAATGCTTGGCCTTAAATAATTTTAAATTAAAAAATTTTGCTTGTTCAAAATTCCATACAATATCTACTTTTCCAATAGTATTCTTTATTTTTTTACTTAAAAAGGAATTTATACAATTTGTAAATAAAAAAGGAATTTTACCAAAACCATAAAATAGATTATAATAATCTAATACGAATAAAGTATTGTTAATTTGTGTTGTTTGAATTAAACATTTTAAGGATCGATTTCCTTTTGCATTTAAAAACCAAACTTTATTTTTTTTTGATAATTCAATGGCATAATGGTGTTTAGAGAGGAATACATCTCCCCAATTTTCAGGAGAAATAATTAAAATAGTATGATTCTCTAATTTCATTATCGAAATAATCTATAAACCATTTTTAGAGGTTTAATAATTGGATAATGATTTTCTATAGGACCTTCAGTTTTAAAATCAGTATGTTTTCTCGGAGTTTCTTGCATTAAATCATCAAACTCTGGCATAGTAAACCCTAACTTTTTAATTACATATTCTTTATCGGTTATTAGTTCTTTTGGATTGTAAATAGGTAGTTCCAATTCTTTTAGTGCTTCTTCTTTGGTTATTTGACCCGAGCAAATAAGGTTCGATAAATGAGCCTTTCGTTTATCTATTTTAAATTTCTTGGGTAAAATGTAATTTTGATAAAATTTGGTAAAAATGGATTCGTGGTGCTTGCCGCCATAATCTACCCATCCAATTTCTTTAGCAATAAGATCTTTCACCTTTTCTTTATTATAAGGGCCCCAATTAATAGGACTAATAAATTCTAATTGTTTAAATTTTAGGTAATATTTTTTTTTAAGAATGGAGAAAAAAGGGTAAGTTTTTAACGCTACTTCACCGTATTTTTTATGAATATCAGCTATGTTAATAGGGTCAGTTTTATTGAAGATCCATGCTTTAGGTAACAACTCTTCTGTTTCAATATTGTTACCACTAATTACATATTTGATATTGTTTTCAGCAGCAATTTTATATAATGTTCCAAAAATTGCATGGTCAGTTAAGGCTTCAATATCAACAACTCCAGCCTTTAAGTATGCTCGTTGTAAGTCTCTAAATTCCTCCCAATTAATAACTAATGTATGTAAATCAGCATTTAAATATTCAATAATTTTACTAATATTATTTACTGCAATTTCAGAATTCCAACCGTTATCGAAATGGACAACCAAAGGTTTTAGATTGGCCTTTTTTACTAAATAAGCAATATAAGTACTGTCAACTCCACCACTTACGCCAATAATACAATCGTATTTTTTAGAATGTCCATTTGTTTTAATTTGAGCAATAATTTTAGCCCATTTCTCCTCACCTTTAGTCCCGTGTAGCAAGCCTTTTTTTGCGGCTGTTTTATAATTATGCCAATAGTTACAAATACCATCTTTATCAAAAGTAATGTTAGGGTCAGTAATGTTATCCATTACTGTTTTTGTGCATTGTTGGTAGGTAGTGTTATTCATAATAATATAGATGGTTTATTCTGCTCACAAAGAAACTATAAATATTACGATTATCCTATCTAAAAGGATGTGAAGGAAAGTTATATTTTATTAAACTATTGTTCTTTTAAAATGGTTTAATTGTAATAGAATAATGTTTAATTGATTTTGAGAAGTTAATAGGGCTATATGGAGAATTTAAATCAGAAAATTATTTAACTATAAACCAGTTGTTTAATAAAATTTTTCGGTTATAAACCATTATTTGATTTGTTTTATAGTCAATTAAGCTTTTTCCTGCTGCTTGAGCAATTCCTTGCCCTGCAGCAGTATCCCATTCCATTGTTGGTGCGAATCGTGGGTAAATATCTGCGATACCTTCTGCAACTAAACAAATTTTCAATGAACTTCCCATCGAAACAATTTCTATATCGCCATGTTTTTCTTTTAATGAATCAAAAAATAGTTCTGTTTCTTTAGACATATGAGATCGACTCCCAACAGCAACATAGTTCTTAGATGTTTTTTGTATAGGAATTTTAACAGCTTTTTCAATAAGACTTTCTAAATCAAATGAATTTGCTTGAAATTTTTCGATTTTGTATGCTCCAATTTTTTCTAATCCAAAATACAATATATTTTGTACAGGAACAAAAATGACTCCGATGATAGGTGTTCCGTTTTTAATTAAAGCAATGTTTACCGTGAACTCACCATTTTTTTTAATAAATTCTTTTGTACCATCTAAAGGATCAACCACCCATAATAGATTCCAATCTTTTCGTTCTTCATAAGGAATTTCTCTACCTTCTTCACTCAATACGGGAATGTCTATTTTAGATAAATAGTCCATTATCTTGTTGTGAGCATTGCTGTCAGCTATAGTTAAAGGGCTGTTATCTTTTTTTGTTTCGATAGCAAAATCATTAGAATGGTAAACCTTTAGGATCTCTTTACCCGCTTCTACTGAAGCTTCAATTGCTAATTCTAATTCTTTTTTAAAATTCATTCTTTTTCATCTAGTTATTCCAAAATTTGTTTTGTGCCAAGCTCTTTCATGTAAGTAATATCCTCCCATTTTTAATAATGTTTCTATAAGCATAACTCCTGCTGCTTTTTCTGAAGCATCAGGGACATCCTTAAAAAACAGGAGTGTTAATAGAAATGTTGTTAAAGATGCAATGCCTCTCCATGTAACTGTTTTTAACAAATGCCGTTTAAATGAGGGAGTTTTTACTTTGAAATTTATTTTTAACCAAAAACGTTCGTGTAAATAGTAGAATACACTTTTAATTAAACTTTCTGTTGCAGCAATTGCGCTTGCTTTTTCCGTTGCTTGGGGATCTTCTTTTAAAAAAAACCAAGCGATTAAAAAAGTTGTTCCAGAAGCCAACACTCTCCATGTTATAGCTTTTGCAATGTGTCTTTTAGAAGATATAATTGGAGTCATTTATAATTTTTACGGAACCTAAATAATCTAATTGCCAAACATACAGTTTTATAGGTGTAATTTCTATACATATTTGGTTTTAATAAGTAAGTTTGAAGCCTAAAATGAAAAACAAAAGCAATAATATTTTTTCTGTTTTTGACAAAATTCTTCCTAAAGAAGCAAAAGAAAGAAAACTTAATCAAAAAGCAATTACTATTTGGATGACAGGTCTTTCAGGGTCGGGTAAAACTACCATTGCTATAGGTTTAGAAAAAAGGCTACATGATTTAGGTTACTTAACCCAAGTATTAGATGGAGATAATGTTAGGACAGGAATAAGTAATAATCTTGGTTTTTCAGATGAAGATAGGACTGAAAATGTAAGAAGGATAGCAGAAGTTTCTAAGCTTTTTGTTAATTGTGGAATTATTACAATTAATTGTTTTATTAGTCCTACTAGAAAAATTCGAGAACAAGCAAAGAATATTTTAAATGGTAATTGTATTGAAGTATTTATAAATACACCTATTGCTGTTTGTGAGGATCGAGATACAAAAGGACTTTATAAAAAAGCGAGAATAGGAGTGCTAAAAGATTTTACAGGAATTTCTGCACCTTTTGAACCTCCTGAAAATCCAGATGTTGAAATAAAAACAGTTTCGCAAACTGTTGAAGAATCTGTTGAAGAATTAGTAGCTAAAATTTTACCAATTATAACATACGATTAACAAAAAAATATGAAATCGTACAATTTAAGACATTTACAAGAGCTAGAAGCTGAATCAATATACGTAATTCGTGAAGTTGTTGCTCAATTTGAAAAACCGGCTTTATTATTTTCTGGAGGGAAAGATAGTATTGTTTGTTATCATCTAGCGAGAAAGGCTTTCTTTCCTGCTGCAGTTCCATTTCCTTTAGTTCATATAGATACAGGTCATAATTTTGAAGAAACTATTAAATTTAGGGATGAAATGGTTGAAGAAACTGGAGCAAACCTTATTGTAGGCTCTGTTCAAAAAAGTATTGATGAAGGAAAAGCTGTAGAAGAAAAGAGTTTCAATGCTAGTAGAAATGGACTTCAAACAATAACATTGCTAGAAACGATAGAAAAAAACAGGTTTGATGCTTGTATGGGAGGCGCTCGTAGAGATGAAGAGAAATCAAGAGCGAAAGAACGGTTTTTTAGTCATAGGGATGAATTTGGACAATGGGATCCTAAAAATCAGCGGCCTGAATTATGGAATATATTTAATGGGAAAATGAATTTTGGAGAAAGCTTTAGAGTTTTTCCAATTAGTAATTGGACAGAAATGGATATTTGGCAATATATTTTGCATGAAAAGATTAACATTCCTTCTATATATTTTGCGCACCAACGAAAGGTATTTATAAGAGATGGAGTGATTTATGGAGACACTGATTTTATAAATAAAAGACCTGAAGAAACTGTTGAAAATAAATTGGTTAGGTTTAGAACAATTGGAGATGCGAGTTGTACAGGAGCAATTGAATCGGAAGCAGATACTTTGGAGAAAATAATTGAAGAAGTTGCAGCAACAAGAACTACAGAGCGTGGAACTAGAGCGGATGATAAACGTTCGGAAACAGCAATGGAGGATAGAAAAAAACATGGATATTTTTAGAGACTAAAGATAACCACAAGACCAGATTGTTTCAAATTACTACTGATTTTAAATTTCGAATTATATTATGAGCGGATACTTAGATATGGAATTACTTCGCTTCTCTACTGCGGGGAGTGTTGATGATGGGAAAAGTACATTAATAGGGAAATTGCTGTATGATAGTAAATCAATTTTCCAAGATCAGATGGAAGCCATTGAAGAGGCCAGTAAACGAAAAGGGGAAGAACATGTAAACTTAGCGTTTCTTACCGATGGCTTACGTTCGGAAAGAGAGCAAGGAATCACAATAGATGTTGCTTACCGTTATTTTGCTACCCCAAAGCGAAAATTTATTATAGCCGATACTCCAGGACATATTGAGTATACAAGGAACATGATTACTGGAGCCAGTACTGCAAATCTTGCTTTGATTATTGTTGATGCACGAAATGGGGTTGTTGAGCAAACAAAAAGACATTCTTTTATTGCGTCTCTTTTACAAATCCCTCATATTGTTTACTGTATCAATAAAATGGATTTAGTTGATTACAGTGAAGAGGCTTTTACGAAAGTTCGAAAAGAATTAGAAGGCTTCAGTTCAAAACTAGATGTAAAAGATGTACGTTTTATTCCATTAAGTGCTCTTAAAGGAGATAATGTTGTTGAGCGAAGTGCTGAGATGCCATGGTATCAGGGTCCAACTTTAATGTACTTATTGGAAACAATACATATAGGTAGTGATTATAATCATGTTGATAGGAGGTTTCCTGTTCAAGGTGTTGTTCGGCCACAAACTGCTGAATATCATGATTATAGAGGGTATTCAGGTAGGGTGGCAAGTGGGGTTTTTAAACCTGGAGATAAAGTTGTTATTTTACCTAGTGGATTCCCTTCTAAAATTAAAAGTATAGACACATTTGATGGTTCTATTGATGAAGCATTTGCCCCTATGAGCGTTACTATTACTCTGGAGGATGATATTGATGTTAGCAGAGGAAATATGATTGTTGCAGAAAAGAATCAGCCTGAAGCTACTCAAGATATTGACGTTATGATTTGTTGGTTAAACAATAAAGCTATCGTACCGAATGGTAAATATGTTCTAAAACACACTACTAATGATGTTAGATGCATCGTTAAAGAAATTCAATACAAGGTTGATGTAAATACCTTACACAAAATTGAAGATGATAAAGTTGTAAAAATGAATGATATTGCTCGTTTAAAACTAAGAACAACTGCTCCTTTATTTATTGATAAATACAATAGAAATAGAGTGACTGGTAGTTTAATTTTAATTGATGAAGCAACGAATGAAACAGCTGGTGCAGGAATGATAATTTAGTCAATAAAAAGGTTCTTACTTTATACAAGTAACTATTATGAACTGTTTTTAGCTTGATCTTTTACTAATTTCTTTAGTTAAATAGAGTTAGCACCTATGTTTTTTTAACATATTTTGAATTATGTGATGTTTCTTGCCCCGTAATCGATTATGGTTTATCATTATTCATTCATTTTTTGAAATACTCCCATAATCCAATAATGCTTTGTTTTTGTTGGCCATATTTTTTTTGGTATAGATTTTAAGGTAGAAAAAAATGATTTTGGATTATTAGATAAATGGGATTTTGATACTGACTTTTTCATATCTTTTTTATATCCACATATCGGACATATTGGAGATTCAAATGTGATTTTTTTTTGTGAAGGATAAAAAATAGAAATAAATAAGTTATGTCCGTAAAATATTTTTGATTCTCCCTCTAAGCGAGTTTTTATATTTTTATATCCATAGTCATTTAATAAGTTTTTAAAATCATTAAGGTTGTATGATCGTAAATGTAAATCCCTATTAAAAATAGTTAAGCAACTCGGGCATTTAGTATAGGCCTTTTCTCTTTCTTCTTCATAAGGAACTCCTATAATTACATACTTTTTACTTATTCTTGTTAATTCTTTTAAGGCAGTATTGTATTGAGGAATGGGCAGGTGTTCAATAACTTGTAAAGAAGTTACACAGTCATAGGCGTTATCTGGTAATTGTGTTTCATTAATGTCACTTAAAAGTGTTTCTGTTTGTAAATATTTTAATGCATTTGAACTTCTATCTATCCCTAATAATGTTTTAATATTTCCGAATTGTTTTAATTTATTTAAAAAGATACCATTCCCGCAACCTATATCAACAAGTGAATTTATATCCTTTGGAACTAAATTAATTGTTTCTTGGAATCTAATACTATTTTTTTTGTCAACAAGCATGTCTCCATCCCAAAACCCTTCATGTTCATAATATTCTTTTTCAAATGACATATTTTTTTATTTAAGTAGATAATTTATTTTTTTAATGAAAATTTATATGATCGATACAAATAAACGATATATATTAGACAATAAGAAAATGTAAACATATATAATATAGTCTTAATGTCACTTTTTAATAAGTAACTGATGTAAAAACTAAATGCAACTAGCCCAAATGAAATTAGGTGCAAAATCAAGTCTTCGTCCTGTTTATTTTTTATGATATACATATAAGATAATGGGCTTACAATAGCTTTTAAGTAGAACATAGGTATTAATATTTGAACAAATTCTCCTGCTCTTCTCCATTCAGATCCAAATACAAAACCAAATATAACAGGTGCAAAAAAACCTAAAAGTATAAAAAAGGGTAAAATAGATAAGCTTAATATTTTTAGTGTATCTATAAATAATTTTTCACATTCTCCAGTTTCACTGTATTGCTCAGCTGCTTTTTGAGCAAATACATTACCAACAGCAGCGGTAATAAAACTTATGGGTAAGCTTACCATCCGTTTACCATAATTAAAATGACCAATTATAGTAGTTGAACCATAAGAGTTAAAAAAATAAACAGGTAATTGATCTGTCCAGCCATATAAAAATTCTGTAGGAATAGAAAATATTGGGAATTTTTTATATTTTTTTATTACAAATTTTAATGACTTTTTAGTGATATTTTTTTTATTAAAGTTCACATTTTTAATATATATTATTATAACAACTAATTTTGAAAGTTGCCCTAACAAAAAGCCAATTAATAAACCTTCATAACTTTGATACATCCAGCCTAAAATAAGAGAGAAAAAAACAGTAGTAATAGAGGAGATGATTTGACTTATGGATAACCCTTTATATTTTTTATACTTATTAAGCAGCTTAAACCCAAGCGTATTATTACCATTTAAAAAAATAGAAATTGGAATTAGAAAGAGCCAATAACCTAATTTAGCATTAGTGAAAAATGAAAATTCAAAAAAATGGAGTAATAAAAGAAAAGCAGTAATGCAAATAGTGTAAAAAATACTAATTGTAAAACATAAAAAAACGACATTGTCTTCTTCTTCTTTACTTTCTGTTAATAAAATTGCTTGCGAATATTGGAGGTTTACAAAAACGTATAAAATTACTGTAACACTCATATAAATACCAAGTAACCCATAATCCGATGGAGTGTAAATTCGAGTTAGGATGGGTGCCATTGCTATTGTAATAGCTTGACTTAAGGTTGTACCAGTAAATGAAGTTAAAATATCTTTTATATAAGCAGAATTTAATTTGCTTCTAATTTTATTCATGAGAAATGATTTATGATTTTTTTCTCCATCTATTTTTTTTACTTGATTTTAAATTGTCTTTTCCTTCGTCATAATACCCATATCCATATCCATATCCATATCCATACCCATATCCATAACTATATCCTCCATAACCTATACGTTCTTGTTCAATATCATTAACTACTATCCCACATTTAGATTTAAATGGTTGCAATTCTTCATTTATCTTTTTGAGATTTGAAAGGGTTGTATATTTTTGTCTTAAAATTAACAATATAACATCAGAATAGTCAATTAAAATTCGAGCATCTGTAACTAACCCTATGGGAGAGGTGTCTAAAATGATTCTATCATATTTAGTTTTTAGTTCGGCTATTAAACTAGTAAACTCCTGTGATGATAATAATTCTGAAGGATTTGGGGGGATAGGACCAGAAGTAATTAAGTCTAAATTCTCATTTGTTGTTTTTTGAGTAGCTGCTGCTGCATCACACTTTCCAATTAGAAATGTACTTAGTCCGATTGTATTAGAGACATTGAAATCATCATAAATACGAGGTTTTCTTAAATCTGCCCCAATTAAAATGGTCTTTTTATTCAGTAGGGCGTATGATAAAGCTACATTCATGGAGCAGAAGGTTTTTCCTTCACCACTTACCGAAGAGGTAAGCATAATTACCTTTGATCCTGTTCCTTTCGAAAAATATTGAATGTAAGTTCTGATCGTTCTAAAAGCTTCAGATAATAGAGATTTAGGTTTATCTAATAAAATTAAATTATTTTCTTCTTTATTGTGACCAACATTACCGATAATAGGAATGTCTGTTAATCGAGTAATATCATTTTTATCTACAATTTTAGTATAAGAAAGTTCTATTAGAATTATAATTACAATTGATAAAAAAACAAAAATCAAAATATATTTTATGTAAATCGATCTATTGGTTACACTAGTTCTTCTAACTCTAAAGGGAGTTGCGTAGTCAATAATAGTTGCCTTTGGTATATTAGCTGCTTTCGCTATACCAGCATCTTGTCTTTTGTTTAATAAAAAAGTATATAAATTGTTTTGAATGTTATAATTACGAAGTGCAATAGCATATTCCCTTTCTGTTTTCGGGATTTCAATTATTTTAGTTTCTAGAAAATTTAATTGATTATTAACAATTAAATAATCATTTTTACTTTTATCTTTTAGAGAAATTAAGTTAGCAGTTAAAATAGACTTAGCAATATTTATTTCTTTTAATAATATTTGCATGCTAGTACTGGATTCCTTAACTCTAAACCGTAGTGATTCTCTAGTATTATACTTATCAATAAGATTTACCATTAATTGGTACAATACGCTTTCTCTTGTTATAAAATAAGGAATAATTATGCCTTTTGCATCATCATTGTTGGTAATATAATCAATTGTTTGTTCCGAAAAAGATATGGTAAATCCGAATTCTAATTTCTTTTTTTCTAACTCAGTAATTTGTTTAATAATATTTTCTCCCTTGATATCTATACGTTTTAGATTAGACTGTTCTTTAAATAACTCTAGTCTTTTTTCAGCAATTAATAAAGAATCAGTAATGTATTTTAGTTGTTCGTTTACAAATTCTAATGTATTTGTTCCTTGTTGATTGCCTTGGTCTAAACCATATTGGATAAAATTTTCCATAATGGAATTAGTTATATCAATTTCTTTAGCGGGGTTAGTACCAGCAGATGAAATTACCAAAATAGAAGATTCTTCATCTAAATCAACATTTATAACTGTTTTTTCTTGAAATAGTTTTGCTAATCGAGACAAGTTTTCACATTGAAATTCGAATTTTTTTTTAGTAATTCTAGGGTATATATAATTTAGGTGTATGCTAGCTTGATTGTCTCCTAATTTTATTTTTTCATCAAAATGATATTTACGACCTTTATCTGTTTCAAAATCATCGATAGATAATAAGAAACTAGTTGTATCGACAATCTTAAGAGAATAGAGTTCTCCATATATTATGGGGTCAATAAGTGAATCTAACTTAACGGTAAATGGATTGTTTTTATATAATTCAGTTCTTCTAATATTTCCTATATCAAAATAACTAAATTGTAATTGTGGGAGATCAGCAACAACATTTTGCATTAATGGGAATGATTTGATAATACCAATGTTATTCTTGATGTTACTTCGCTGGTTAACCACTTCCATCCCCGGTAAAAAATTATCAGCACCATATCCTTTCCACTCTTCTTTTACTAAGGTCCTTCCATTTACTGTGTAAGTGGGGACATTATATCTGGCTTTATAATAACTATAAGATGCACCTAAAATTAAGCCGATGAATGCGATATACCATAAACGTAACCCTTTAAAGAAATAAACTTTAAACTGTTCAATATTTATCCCAAAATTTTCGGAGCTATTCATGTTTTTTGAATCTTAATAATTTCAACAAATATCTATTTTATATTTAAAATGCAGCTATTCATTACTTAAAAATTATATTAATAATTAAATCTTTAGTTTTGTAAGCATAAAATTCCATATTTAATGAAAGCCAATAAATTTGTCATTTTTTTTCTATTAAAAGCTGCAGTCTTATACCTTATATGGTTTTTCACATACGATTTGTGGTTAAAAAAGGTTGGAATATTGGATAATTTAATTATAGATAATTTAGTTTATTTATCACACGAGATACTAACGTTTTTTAATTACCATGTAAATGTAGATTATCATAAGATGTGGATTGTAGGGGCAAAGTCTAGTGTTATAGTGGGAAGTGGTTGTGATGGTGTAGAATTACTTGCTTTGTTCGCGGGGTTTGTCCTTATTTTTGAAGGAAGTTGGAAACATAAAATTTGGTTTCTTCCTGTGGGATTAATTATAATTCATTTATTTAATGTACTGAGAGTCGTTGCACTTACGTTGAACGGTCATTCTTCAAAAGTATTATTAGACTTTAATCATAAATATACGTTTACAATTATTATGTATTGTATTACTTTTTTAGGTTGGATAATTTGGGTGAAATATTATGCTAACAGGTTAAAAGTAGAAAATGAAAAACCTTATTCTGAATAGAATTTTAGTAATAGTAGGGGTTGTTATACTTTTATTAGGTACATATTTTAGAGAAAATTTATTGTTGGAAATAAATGCTTTAATTGAGGGGCATGAATATGACAGGTCGTATAGTTACTGGTTTGCAAGTTTTTTTAAAGGATTAAATAAGGCTGAACTTTATAACTGGAAATGGGGTATATCTATTTTTTTTAGTTTGATTATACCTATAATTACACTGTTAACATTGTACGGATGGTTTAAATCAAAGCAATTATTAAAACTATTAAGTATTATATATGTTATTGTTTTTACGTTTATGTTGTTAATGACAAGTTTTAGTTATGTCTTTGGTATTTTTGATGATATTTATTTTGTTTTAAGAAAAATAATAGGGCTTTTACAAAGCCCTCTTCCATTTTTTTTGTTTTTTTTACTTTTTTCTACCTTAGAAAATAAAAAAAGTAAACCAACCTTTGGTTCTTCTAATTCGTAATAAAAATAAATAATAATGAATTTTATTAGAAAATAATAATTAAATTTGTCGAGATTATGAGTAAGTTAGTATACATATTACCGTTTTTATTGTTAGGGCTAATAATTCTGATTCCTTGTTGTGAAGTTTTTGCTCAATGTGGACCTGGTCCAGCAGGAACTGAAAATGGTAACCCTTGTTGTGCTTTTGCTTTTCCTGGTTGTAGTTGTCCAGTTTGTACTCCAATCCCTCTTGATGGAGGTTTAAGTGCTCTGCTTATTGCAGGTGTAGCTTATGGAGCAAAAAGGGTTTACGGTAAAAAGTCGTAAAAAATCAATAATTTTCTTTTTATAGCTTTTGTATTTCTAAAATTGTTAGAAATAGTTGAAAACTTATAAGCTATTTTTCTTGTCCTTTAGCTATTTCAAAACGGAATAGTTTTATCTTTGTTATTCTCAATAAAAGATAAATTATGAATTCTGATAAAGAAATATTCGATTTAATAGCTGATGAAGCTACTCGTCAAAAAGAAGGTGTAGAATTAATTGCTTCAGAGAATTATGTTAGTGATGATGTAATGAATGCAACGGGAAGTGTATTAACTAATAAATACGCTGAAGGTTTACCATATAAAAGATATTATGGAGGTTGTGAAGTTGTAGATGAGATTGAAGATATTGCAAGAGAAAGAGCAAAAACGTTGTTTAATGCAGAATGGGTTAATGTACAGCCACATTCTGGAGCACAAGCAAATGCTGCAGTTTTATTAGGGGTTTTAAATGCTGGAGATAAAATTTTAGGATTTGATTTGTCTCATGGAGGGCATTTAACGCACGGTTCACCAGTAAATTTTTCAGGAAAATTATATAAAACTTCGTTTTATGGCGTAAATAAAGAGACAGGAACTGTTGATTATGATGCAATGGAGGAAGTTGCATTAAAAGAAAAGCCTCAATTAATTATTGCTGGAGCTTCTGCTTATTCTAGAGATTGGGATTATGCAAGAATGAGAATTTTAGCTGATAAAGTTGGAGCATTATTAATGGCGGATATTTCGCATCCATCAGGATTAATAGCTAGAGGATTGTTAACTGATCCGTTACCACATTGTCATATTGTTACAACAACAACCCATAAAACTTTGCGTGGACCACGAGGAGGGATGATTATGATGGGGAAAGATTTTGAAAACCCTATGGGACATAAAACCATGAAAGGGAAAATCAAAATGATGAGCCAGGTATTAGATGGCGCAGTTTTTCCAGGGACACAGGGTGGGCCTTTAGAGCATGTTATTGCTGCAAAAGCAGTTGCTTTTAAAGAAGCAATGTCTGATGAATATATGGATTATTGTGTGCAGGTAATGAAAAATGCTAAAGTAATGGCAGAAGAATTAACCAAAAAAGGTTATGGAGTTATATCAGGAGGAACTGATAACCACTCTATGTTAATTGACTTGCGTTCTAAAGATATAACAGGAAAGGAAGCTGAGAACCTATTGGTAACAGCAGATATTACTGTAAATAAAAATATGGTGCCTTTTGATGATAAATCGCCATTTGTTACTTCAGGAATTAGAGTGGGGACTGCAGCAATTACTACTAGAGGGGTTAAAGAGAATGAAATTGTGAAAATAGTAGAGCTGTTAGATAAAGTAATTACCAATAGAAATGATGAGTCCATTATTGAAGAGGTAAGGACAGAAGTAAATGAAATGATGAATAAATACCCACTATTTAGTTTATAGTTCGACAGGCTCACTATGACAAATTTGGAAAAACATAAAAAGATGATAAAAGCAAACGATAAAAATAGAAGAACATGGTTGGAAGTTTCTGATAATTCAGATTTTCCAATTCAGAATATTCCTTTTGGAATAGCAAAAGTGAACGATGAAGTTTTTGTAGCAACTAGAATTGGAGATATAGTAATCAATCTTTATAAAGTAGCTCGATTAGGTCATTTTAATATTGAAAAAGAAGTTTTTGCTTCTTGTAGATTAAATGACTTTATGTTACTCGGAAAACAAGTGACAAGGGATGTTAGAAATGAAATTTCTGATATTTTTAATATTGAAAATGAGGCATCAAAAAACAATGTTGAATTAAAAGGTGCGCTAAGCAGTGTTGATGTGGTAGAAATGTTATTGCCTATGGAAATTGGTGATTACACTGATTTTTACTCCAGTGAACAACATGCATATAATGTTGGGTGTTTATTTAGAGACCCGGAAAATGCGTTAATGCCTAATTGGAAACATATTCCTGTTGGTTACCATGGTAGAGCAAGTTCTATTATTCCTTCTGGAGTAGAATTCTATAGACCAAAAGGACAAAAAAAGCCACCTACTGCTGAGGTGCCTGTTTTTGGGCAATCAAATTTATTAGATTTCGAATTAGAAACAGCATTTTTTACATATGAAGGAAAACCTTTAGGAAATTCTATTTCTACTGAAGAAGCTGATGAATATATTTTTGGGATGGCTTTATTAAATGATTGGAGTGCTAGAGATATTCAAGGATGGGAGTATGTGCCTTTAGGACCATTTTTAGGAAAGAACTTTGCTTCTCATTTGTCTTGTTGGATTGTAACGTTAGATGCTTTAGAGCCATTTAGAACTGCAGGTCCTGTTCAAAACCCTAAAGTATTACCATATTTAGAATATGCTGGAGATAAGCATGTTGATATTAAATTAGAAGTATTGATACAGCCAGAAGGTGGAGAAGAGACCTCGGTTTCAAAATCAAATTACAAATACATGTATTGGAACATGAACCAGCAATTGGCACACCATAGTGTAAATGGTTGTAACATAAAAGCTGGAGATTGTATGGGCTCAGGAACAATTAGTGGACCTAAAGAAAGTGAGTTTGGTTCTATGTTAGAACTTAGCTGGAAAGGAACGAAAACAATACCAATGAAGGACGGGACAGAACGTAAATTTATTAATGATAACGATACTGTTATTATGAGAGGTTTTGCTGAGAAAGATGGGGTAAGAATTGGTTTTGGAGAGGTAGCTGCAAAAGTTTTGCCAGCTAAGTAGTTTTTCTTCCCCACGCAGGCAATGTCATTAAGTTAAGAGGTTAATACATTATATATCAGCCTGTTAAGCTTGTTTTTGTTGTTATATTTTTGTATATTTATTTGATAATCAAA
>Ga0256845_1001424_pt1 | contig 19271 bp, 13 predicted proteins | sample RiftiametaG_FD_189101 | JGI IMG/M metagenome (GOLD analysis project Ga0256845, IMG submission 189101) | Tube worm associated microbial communities from hydrothermal vent at the East Pacific Rise, Pacific Ocean - Riftia | ecosystem: Host-associated > Annelida > Integument > Unclassified ...
TGTACTCACACACCATAGGGGTTGCACCCTGTGCTATACTTGATACCGTGCACCCGCATAATGACTTTAACAGGGAGAGAGTATGAGAAGATTTCTGTTTTTTTTACCGGTTGTAGTGCTTCTCGGATGTGGTGATGGCGAAGCACCGGTTGCAGACAACGCAGCAGAGCCGTTTGTTGAACCCGAGCATGTGAGTTCCGACAACTCGGAAAGGCTTATTCCAAGGCAGATTTTGTTCGGTAACCCTGAAAGGATCGGCCCGCAGATTTCACCGGACGGGAGCCTGATTGCATATATAGCTCCTGTTGATGCGGTGCTTAACCTCTGGGTAATGAACCGGGATATGTCTGAACCCAGGCAGCTTACATTCGATACCAACAGAGGTGTTACCAACTACTTCTGGGCCGAGGACGGTATTCACATTCTGTACATGCAGGATGAGGCAGGCGAAGAGAATACCCATGTTTACCGCCTTGATGTTGCCACGGGTGACGTAGTTGACCTGACTCCTGTTGAAGGTGCTAAGGCTTACGTCAGTGCCACAGACGAGAACCAGCCCAACACAGTGCTGATAGAAACAAACGAAGAAAATCCCATGTTTTTCGATGTTTACAGTTGCAACCTTGAAACAGGTGAGCTCACAATGGTTGCCGATAACCCGGGTACCGACGAAAATGGAGACATGGTGTTGGGCCACATGTCTGACGAAGATCTCAACATAAGAATGTACTTTGCCATTAACCCGGAAACGGGCTTTATCACTGTGTATCACAGGTGGGATGAAAACTCCCAGTGGGAGGTACTTGCTAACTTCTCGTCAAATGATGCGTGGGAGCCGAGAAGATTCAGTGATGACGGGAAAGGCATCTATCTGGTATCAAACCTTGATTCAGACCTTTCTGCTCTGTACTATCTCGACCTGGAAACCGGAGAGCAGACATTTATTACATCAGATACCCTGGCCGATGTAGGCGGAGTGGGTTTCGACCCTCACACAGGCGAACCTAGATCTGTGTCTTTCAACTATCTCAGGCGCAGGCGCGAGATACTTGATGACTCTATTCAGCCGGATATGGACTTCCTTGCAGGTTACCATGAAGGCGATTTCGGAACAGTTTCCAGAGACAACGCAGACAGTACCTGGATTGTTGTTTACTACACTGTAGATAATCCTGCTGTTTACTTCCTATACGACAGAACAGACAGAACTATGATGGAGATGTTTACAGCTATTCCCGCACTGGCAGACTACAATCTTGCTGCTGTAGAGCCGGTAGAAATACCGTCCCGCGATGGCTATACGCTGCCCAGCTATCTCACACTACCCGATTCAGAGTTTTACGGGGCGGGGCCGTATCCAACTATTATGTATGTACACGGTGGCCCATGGGCTCGCGATCACTACGGCTACGAACCTTTCTGCCAGTTGTTTGCCAACAGAGGTTTTGCGGTGCTACAGGTTAACTTCCGCGGTTCAAGTGGTTTTGGGAAAGAGTTCCTCAATGCCGGTAACCGGCAGTGGGGGCTGGATATGCAGAACGATATCACCGACGGGGTTAACTGGGCAGTAGAGAACGGTATTGCCGACCCGGAACGGGTGGTTATTCTCGGCGGTTCCTACGGCGGGTACGCAACACTTGCAGGAGCTGCGTTCACACCGGAACTCTACTGTGCTGCAGTAGACTTCTTCGGTCCTTCCAACCTCATTACATTCATGGAGACGGTGCCGCCTTACTGGAAGCCTTTGAAAGCCATGATGGATATTCGGGTAGGCGACCCTGAAGACCCGGCGGATACGGCAATGCTTGAAGAAGCTTCACCTGTCAACTATCCTGAAAACATGACAATGCCCATGTTCATCGTTCAGGGCGACAACGATCCCAGGGTGGTCAAGGATGAGAGTGACCAGATGGTCAGCGCCCTACGTGAAATTGGAACACAGGTTCTTTATGTGGTATACGGTGACGAAGGTCACGGTTTTGCCCACGAGGAGAATCGTCTTGACTTTGCAGGCAGGGTAGAAGAGTTCCTGTTCCTGAATGTTCCAGGTGTAGAGTGCGAACTGTTCACACCTGTTGAGGGCTCAACTGCCAGAATAGAGTAATTCGGATACGAAAGAAAGAGGCCGGGCAATTCGCCCGGCCTCTTGAATATTCCCTTAATGTTTTCGTCAGAAGGCGGTTTTGATGCTTGCCCATGTTGTTCTGGCAAGCGCAACATCGTGATCGTAAAGACCGAACCAGCTTTCATAATATGTGGTATGCCAGCCGTTGTCGTACTGCTTCATGAAAGGGGAAACAGTCGGGGAGGAAACAAGCCACCCGACTGGAGATGAAGAGCCGAGAACAGTCATGGCAAGCCAGTAATCTCCTGCCGGAAGTATGGGATAGCTTTGAAGCTGAAGATCGCTTCGATACAGGTCGAGTCCCCACGCCTGATCCCCGGTAAGGGTTTCTGTCTGATTGGCAGCGGCAACAGTGTCGCTCCAGACAATAGCTCCAAACTCTCCCGAGTTGTTTTGATAGATATCCACGGCAATGTCGAAAGGATGACCATTGCCGATGAATACAGTCCAGAAAGTTATGCTTTTAACGGTTGCCTGGCTGGCAAATGTAAAATTGTCGGCACCGCCGTACTGAGGCCTGTGAACATAAATGCCGTTGGCAAGGCTTGAAAAATCGTATGGCTGCTCGTAAATGGTGCCGTCTGCGGGAGCAGGCCGTTTTGATGAGCCAGTAAAACCGGTATCTCCAAAGTTTGACTCGCCCAGGGTTAAATCCAGAACAAGAAAAACAGCTAATACAAACCTCATTGAAATCTCCGTTCGGTGAAGTGGGAAATTCTATCATGATGCACTACAGTTTAAAAAATGATTTTATTCTTGTAAGAATATCGTCTTTGTGTTTCTCTCTGGATTTGCTCTCTGTCTTGTTCCGGCGTTTTGAGGCCTTGTTCTGTGACGCGATCTGTTCTTTCCTGCGGTTTTCGAGCATGGAACTGAGAGGTTCAACCAGAAGAGGATTGGATTCAAACAGGGTTTTCAGCCCTTCCTTGCCTACAACAACAACCTGGGTTTCTTCAAGTGCAGTTACTGTTGCAGAGCGGGGTTCACCTGTTAGCAGACTCATCTCTCCAAAACACCTTCCAGGGCCCAGGCTGGCCAGAACCACAGGATCATTCTTTCCGGTTTTAAGAGAAACTTCAACGGAACCGGAACGAATAAGGTACAGGCTGTCACCTGTATCACCCTGACGAACCATCGCCTCTCCACGGGTGTAGCGAAGAATTGATGAATACTCTGCCAGGGTTGTGATGTCTTTGTGCGTGAGGGGTTTGAACAGGTCAAGGTTCTTCAGCTCCCTGATAATGTCTTCGCGGAGCTCGGCTCTTAGTTTTTCCTCGTGGTCCGGAGTAACAGTGTGAAGGTACACATCACTGATGGGGAAGGGAATGCTCATGCCTGCCCTCTGCAGGCAGTACCAGATTCTTGATCTGACCGCATCGGTTATATGGGGTTTGCGGGAGAAATCCGTAATCCAGAAGCGAACATCGTACTGAATGGAACTGTTTCCGAAATCGTCTAGAAAAACTGCTGGTGACGGCTTGGCACTTATACCGTTTGTGTCGGAAACAGCACCGAGAAGAACCTTCTTCACCTTTTCCGGTGGATGGGTATAGCTCACTCCCACGGTAATATGAGCTAGGTGCAGTTTTGTTGGTTTGCTGTAGTTTGTAACGATTGTTTTAGACACAGTGGCATTGGGAACGGTCATCAGATCGTTGTTCCTGGTTCTTATTGTAAGAACGCGCCAGTTCATCTCTTCTACCGCGCCTTCAATACCGTCTACTTCAACCCAGTCTTCCATATCGTATGGTCTTTCCAGCTGCAGAGACAGCCCGGCGAATACATTACCCAGTATGTCCTGCAGAGAAAGACCGATTACTGCAGAGAGAACAGTTGAAGTAACCAGAAAGGCGGTGAGTTTTACACTGAACAGAGTGTTCAGAAGAACCACTGCCAGGGTTGCCATTATTATGAAGGTAAGAACATCTATAACCAGCCTGGGAATTGGAAGCTCCATCTGCTTTCTTGCAAGGTGTTCCCACAGAAGGAGGGTCATGAACTGAAGTACAGTGTTAGCTGCCATCATGATGGCGAAAGCGAGAAGAACTCTTACTCCCATGCCCTCAGCCGGCACGCCAAGCATCTTCAGGGCCAGGTATACACCTAGGGAAGTGCCTGTGGCTATTACCCACAGTTTAAGCCTGCTCTGGCCCTCGTGTTTTTTAAGTACCCACAGCATAAGCCCCACGGAAAGCCCTAGAAAAACAGCTTCACCCAGATGAGTCCAGTTCATCAGTTCACCCCCTTCTTGTTCCGATTATATCAAAGCCCGGTTCAGCGGAGCAGTGTGAATTGCACCGCAGTACTGGAATCGTCTGCAGTCAGCGAGTAGATACCACTGGGCAGAGTTGAACAGTTCACCGAAAACACCTCTCCTGCCTCTGCAGAAACCGGTGTTTCCAGAACCTTTCTTCCAGCGATGTCATACACTCTGATGGTGCCGCTGAAGGAACCGCTGCCTCCTGGAAATCCAATTGAAAGGTTCGTGCTTACAGGGTTGTTAAGTATCACAGGAGCCGTGTATGCCGGAGAAGAACCCTGTTGTATTCCCGTTGATACTTCAGTGTAGATGTTCCAGTCTCCTCCCAGAGTTCCCGCCCAGTAGATGCTGCCGCCTGAAGCCACAGGGTTCCACGCAGGCCCTCCCGGTGAGACAGGTTGAAATGGTACCGACCAGCCTTCTGTGGTTAGAACGGAAGCCATTGCAACTGCATCTGACCTTCCTTCCTGCCAGTAAACAGCCTGCCCGCCTTCCTGTGTAGGGCACACTACAGGATTTATTAAGTGTTTCGAACTCGAAGCTACCAGGCTGGCTGGTTCCCACTGTGATCCGTTCCATATTCTGGAGTTAACTGCAGACACAGCTCCGTCAGACTGCCACACAGCCACAAGAACTCCGTTTGCCAGGGCGATGTGAGGGGAATGGCAGAAGTTGCCTGTTGAAATTACTTCAGGTGTGCTGAATCCTGTTTCATCACCATGACACCACACAATGGAACTTCCCGCCGGAGTCTGTTTCACCCACAGGGCGTGAAGATCATCGTTGGAATCCTCTGATACTACAGGTGATTCCGCCCATGAACCTGATGCACTGAGCTGCTGAACCGGCACAGAACCGTTCAGAGATTTCAACATGATTCTTCCACCGGTTGCTTCCCAGTCTTGCCACACAAGCCACATTCTGTCTGTAAATGCAAGATCGGGAGATACCTGATAACCTTCCTGGGGAACAGCTGTTACAACAGATTCAAACGGTATACCGTGCGCTGTTTTTATTCTGTACGAATAGGTTGACAGGTCAAAATCGCTCCAGGCAAGCCATGGGGTTCCGGAATTGTCAAAACACACAGACACGGCATTGTCCCAGTATTCGTCGGCATCGACAATGTAAACCTGGCTCCAGCTGTCTGAGGAATCATCGTGGAAACGCGAAGCCACATCAAGTCTTCCGTTTTCTCCTGTGAGCCACGCGATGGCTGTAATACTGCCGTGTGTATCCACTGCTGGAAAACAGTCGGATCGCAAGCTGGAGGAGACGGAGAAAACATCAGTTGGTCGGTAACTCTGCTCAACTCCTGCACTAACTGCTATTGCACCTGTGGGTTTCAGTGTGGGATCGCCCAGCAGGGCGTTTCCGTAGAACCACGCCCTTTCTGTGGAAGAGAAACCGCCCTGGGCTTCGTACTCCCACCAGTCTTTGAATGCCTCCCCGAAAGTTGAGCCGGAGCCCACCGGGTTGTAGAAGTGTTCGAAATCAAGCATTGAACCTGTCTTTGCCGCTCCACAGACTAAAAGACCCATGTCTGTTCCAAACAGATACCAGTTGCCCAGACACCCTGTTTCTGTCCATCTGGCATTGGAGCATGAGAATAGTTGAAAAAAGGCTGTATTAGGGTTTACCTGCGCGATCTCAGGAGCCATAACGGTACCGGACATCCCTGAGGGTACCTTGAAAGTATGTCCCCACGGGCAAGAGTGGGCCATGAGATGAATGAATTCGTAGCCTTCACCCAGCCGTGACAGGTAATTTTCAGCGGTGGTCTGTGTTGCAGAGTTTACCACTGTAATACCGGAACTGCCGTATATGGAGTTAAGCCCGCAGTCGGTGTTAGAACTCCAGTCATCGTCATTAAATGCAAGAGCTCTTGAAGGGGGAGTGAGGGATCCTGTGCGGTACAGATGGTTCTTCTGGAAATACTGTGAAAGCATGAGAAGTTCGGAACCAAAGTCTGCTGCGTGGGCGTCTATTCTTCCCAGCCATATTTCCGGTGCCACATCACCTGTGTGTGAATCAAAGAACCCGTTTGAGTCGGCATCTGCCCAGATTCCGTCCAGATCCATGAAGTAGAGTTCACAGGGAAATTCTTCTACTGCCCAGGTGTCCTCTTCGAACCAGGCGGCTGGCAGAAAACCAACGAAAACAGCGCCGTCTATATCCGGAATTGCCTGGATATAGCTTTTCAGGTCAGATGCCGTTCCTCCAGACATGTTCTGAACTGTGACGTTCCAGCCTTCTGCAGCAAGGTCTGCCTGGAACTGGGTGAGTTCAGCAGACAGAGCAGCAGCTACGTAATCTGCCACAACAACAAGAACGGTGTTTCCGTCTGCATGTTGTGCCAGCGGAGCAGTGATGTTCCGAAAAGATGCCGGATGCTCTTCGAGGGGAGACCGTTCAATGGCAGAGAAGGACACAGGAGAAATGCCAGTTGGAACGGCTGCGCTGGACACAGACAACAAAATGGTCAGAAACAGCATGTGAACCTCCGGATAATTATTCCAAGTGCGGGAAGAAACAATATACCCGTTCAATTCAGGTGGGTCACCACTGCAGAAACGTGAATTCTTCCATCGAAAAATACAGTGTCGGCCTGGGGGAACTCTGTGCCTTCAATGATAACGCAGTCTACCTGAAGTTCGCGGAGCAGGCTGTCTGCTTCTTCGGAAGGCCAGTGGTTAAGAACACGGGCATATTCGTCATATTCAGAAGGGAGCGTTGTGCTGTATCCGTTTACCGACTGGGTAAAACAGCAGGTTGAACCGGCCAGACGTTCTGTTTCAACTTCAGGCCGATCCCGGTCACTGGAAACAGGCAGGTAGAGTACCCGCTGGAATTTTCTGTGCGCTATCCACTGGTGCCAGGGTTGAGATCCAAGTGGAATCGTTTCAAGGGGGGGATGCCACACAGCCACTGCTGCAAGCAGCACCCCCGCAGTAGCCAGTGACGGTCTCTCGCCCAGTTTGCGGCCTGCGAACACAGCCATAGGAACCAGAGCGAAGATTCCTGCTCTGGCTGGAAGTCGTATTGAAGAACACCCGGGCAGGTGTGCCAGAAATCTGAAAGGTGCGGCAGTAAGAGCTTTTCCTCCGGCAACCAGTACCGGACCCAGACTGAAAACGGAAAAAAACACAATACAGGTCAGAAGAAAAACATCCCACCTGTTCTTCCTTCCTCTGAGGAGAAACCATATACTTCCGGCGATCACAGCAAGCCCCGGCCACAGAGCTGCTTCAGGGTGTACACTTCCCGCTCTCATCCAGCCCAGAAGAGTGCTGTTTCCCCACGGTGCAAGAAAAGCCAGCACATCTGTTGAAGCTATCGTGTCAGTCGGCCATACCTGGGCGTTTTTTATGTGAGGAATGAGCAGGGGCAGGGAAACAAGATTGCCCGCAACCCACCATATTCCCACAGTAAGCAGGTGTTTCCTCTCTTTGAGAAAAAAAGCTGTTACCAGCAGCAGCACTATAGCTAGATTAAGAAAGTACCACAGGTACAGTGAACCCATGCACTGCAGCAGAACCAGCACACCCAGCTGCCAGCCTGCTGTTTTCCCCTTGAGGGTTCTAAGGGCATACACTATAGCCAGAATAGAAAACCCTGCGGAAAACAGTTGAATATGCCAGACATGCGACTGGAAATACGGGAGCAGAACAACAACCGATCCGGTGAACAGCCTGCCGGAAACAGATGCGCCGGTTTCCGCTGCGAGAACAGATGCTGCCAGTCCTGCAAATGCAAGAAAAAGAACAAGAAGCAGATTGTGAATACGCACTGCATTCAGGCCTGCAATCTGAAGTGGCAGAGCCACCACACTCTGAGCCAGCAGTATATCATTTCTGCCGTTGCCGTCAGGAAACCCGGCAAAGATCGGAAGGTTCAGAGGGTTTTCTCCTGAAAACACTGCATGGGTGTTCCAGGAGATCAGCCAGCTGTTGAACAGTGTGTCGAGGTGGTCGTGGGGGCTGCCCGTTACGGCAAGCGGCCAGGTAACCATCACCGCCAGTATAAGAAAAAGCCCGCCTGCTGCAGTTGCAGCAGACAGGAGCTTCCTCTTTTCAGTCACTGATCAGTAGGCCCGTGCTATGATTGCCGTTGTGGAGGTTTTCCTGCCTGTGAGGAAACAGGTACCGGATCCCGGCCTCTGCTTCAGGGGAATACACCTCACAGTGGCCTTGGTCTCCTCCTGTATCCTTGCCTCGTCTTTACCGTCACCGTCCCACCACACACGGTAGAAACCAGGCTGCACTGGAAGCAGTTTTCTGAACTCGTCGTAGCTCTCCACATCGTAGGTGTGGGTATTTCTGAATTCCAGAGCGGAGGCAAGCATCTCACTCTGTATGTCTGTAAGAATGTTTTTTACAGCCCCGGCGATACCTTCCATGGGAATTGTAAATTTGCCTTCCCTACCCGGTTTGTTCCTGGGGCTGGCCATTACATGACCTTCCGCCAGGTCTCGCGGGCCCAGCTCAAGCCGCAGAGGTACACCTCGAACTTCCCAGTGGTTGAATTTAAATCCGGGGCTCATTCCGTCTCTGCGGTCAACGAGAATACGAATACCCGTGTCTTTCAACTGCCCGGCGATTTTGTCGGCAGCTTCAGTAACAGCAGCCTTTTCCTCTTCTTTGCGGGCTATGGGTACTATTACAACCTGTACAGGGGCAAGCATAGGCGGAAGCTTCAGCCCGTGTTCATCTCCGTGAACCATGATAACAGCACCTACAAGTCTTGTTGTAACACCCCAGCTGGTCTGGTGAACGAACTGACGCTGGTTTTCCGAATCAAGAAATCTTGTGTCAAAAGCTTTAGCAAAGTTAGTTCCCAGGTAATGACTTGTACCGCCTTGAAGTGCCCAACCATTTCCCATCATGGACTCGATGGTGTACGTGTTCACAGCACCGGCGAATTTTTCCTTTTCCGTCTTTCTGCCGGGTATAACTGGAATGGCCGCCATATCGTGCATGAAATCGGTGTACACTTCGAGCATACGCATGGTTTCCTGTCTGGCATCATCTTCGGAAGCGTGGGCTGTGTGCCCTTCCTGCCACAGGAATTCGGTGGTTCTAAGGAATGGTCTGGGGCGCAGCTCCCACCTTACAACATTTGCCCACTGGTTTAGAAGCATGGGAAGGTCGCGGTAGCTGTTGATCCACTTGCTGAACATGTGGTTGATGATAGTTTCCGACGTGGGCCGCACCACAAGAGGCTCCTCGAGCTTTTTCCCGCCTGCATGGGTTACTATGGCCAACTCAGGGCTGAAGCCTTCCACATGTTCCGCCTCTTTTTTCAGAAAACTCTCGGGAATGAACAGGGGAAAGTAGGCATTGCTGTGACCGGTTTCCTTGAAACGCCGGTCAAGATCGTTCTTCATCAGTTCCCATATGGAATAGCCGTACGGGCGTATAACCATGCAGCCGCGGACAGGAGCCGGGTCGGAAAGCTCAGCTTCTCTTATGACATCCAGATACCATCTGGAAAAATCTTTTTCCGGGCTTGTTATGTTTTTTGCCATGGTTACCCCTTCATTAATATACGCTAAGGCGGATAAATAGTATAAGCCCGCTCATTCCCCTGCGACGGGGTTTGACGAGAGCAATGGTAAGCGGTAATATAGTCTGTGTCAGGGGGCCAGAGATCTGAGAGTGGTAGTATACCCATGAAGGCCTCACCTGTTTGCTTCGGAGGCGCCCTTCTTCACAGGGGGGAAGACTCAGAGATTCAGACGGTTGTTGTAAGCCCTTTAACCCTGTATTAAGAGCATTCCTCAGGGTTTGGCCCCCCTCCTTTTCTTAAGACTTTTCTTTTCACTCCAGTTTGTCTGCAGTCTTTGAGTGATGTTTGCATTCAATTATCTTACCTGGGTACTCTAAACATTCAGGGTGGAGGAAAATGGCAGGCGGAAAAGTAACTGTTAAAACTCTGGCGGCTATGAGGAAACGCGGCGAGAAGATCGTTGCTCTTACAGCGTATGACTACCACACAGCCCGAATGGAACAGCAGGCCGGAGTTCATGTTATTCTTGTAGGTGACTCTTTTCAGATGGCGGTTCTGGGTGAGGATACCACTCTGGGAGCAACTGTGGATGTTCTTATCGCTCACTGCCGGGCTGTGAGGAAAGGGGCACCGGATGCCCTTGTTGTGGGTGATATGCCATTTGGAAGCTATCAGCCTTCTGATGAGACAGCAGTTGCCAGTGCTGTAAGATTTATAGCCGAAGCGGGGGTTGATGCTGTTAAGCTGGAAGGCGGCAACGATGCTGCTGTAAGCCGGGTAAGAGCTATTGTAAGTGCCGGTATTCCAGTGATGGGGCACATCGGCCTTCTTCCCCAGTCTATCAGAACCGAGGGAAGCTACCGGGTAGTGCGATCCGATTCCGAAGAAATGCTTCTCCAGCAGACAAAAGACCTTGAAGAAGCCGGAGCATTTTCCATGGTTCTTGAAATGATAGAAGAGGATCTGGCAGACAGAATATCCCAGGCTTCATCCATCCCCACAATCGGTATTGGTGCAGGCAGGTACACACACGGTCAGATTCTGGTTGTCAACGATATGCTGGGCATCAACCGTGCTTTTAACCCGAAGTTTTTAAGGAAGTATGCGGACCTCAACTCTGTTATGGAGAAGGCAATCGAAAGCTATGCAGGTGATGTAGCCGGTGGAGTTTTTCCCGGTGAAGAGAATGTTTTCAAGGGAAGGGGAAAAACCAGGTGAAAATTCTTGTAGTTGGCAGTGGAGGCCGCGAGCACGCGCTTGCGTGGGCTCTGTACAAAAACGGTGCAAACCAGGTTCTTGTTTCTCCCGGAAATCCTGGAACAGCTGAATTCGCAGCCAATCTGTCAGGGGATCCGGTTGAGATAGCAGTGAAAGAATCTGTTGATCTGGTGGTTGTCGGGCCGGAAGTTCCTCTTGTTGATGGTATTGCAGATGTGCTTGAAAACAAGGGAATACCGTGCTTCGGGCCATCCGCGCAGTGTGCCCGTCTTGAGGGAAGCAAGTGGTTCGCCAAGGAAATAATGGCTGAGGCAGGGGTTCCAACAGCAACTGGAAAGGTGTTCACAGATCATGCTTCCGCCGTTGATTACATCGGAGAATACCCTGATAAGTTCGTTATAAAGGCAGACGGCCTTGCTGCAGGCAAAGGGGTTTACCTTCCGAACACCCGGAGGGAATCCGATGCCATTATCGAGGAGCTGTTCAGAGACGGCTCCGGCACTGTGGTTGTTGAACAGAGACTTTCCGGCAGAGAGGTCAGTGTTCTGGCCGTGTGCAACGGAACAGATGCCGTTGTTCTTCCTCCTAGCCGTGACCACAAGAGAGTTTATGACGGTGATATGGGGCTCAATACCGGTGGAATGGGTGCTGTGTGTCCGCCGTCTGATGTTCCCTGCGATTTCGGAGATGATGTTCTTGAAAAAGTGATACTGCCTGTACTGAGGGTTATGAAAGCGAGGGGAACGGAATACAGAGGTGTTCTGTATGCCGGTCTTATGATTACAGAGTTCGGATACTTTGTTCTTGAGTTCAATGTGCGGTTCGGCGATCCGGAGACCCAGGCTGTACTGCCGCTTGTAAAAAGCAACCTTGACCAGTTGTTTCTTGCCGCAGCCAGAGGAGCGGAACTGCCCTCTGTAGAGATTAGCGATGGTGCTTCAGCCTGTGTTATTCTTGCCTCTGGCGGTTATCCGGGCAGCTATTCAAAGGGTATGGAGATAACCGGTATCGATAAGGTTGATTCCCTGGTCTTTCAGGCGGGAACTGTTGAGAGAAATGGTTCTCTATACACGGCAGGTGGAAGGGTTCTGGGTGTAACAGCACTTGGTGAAGACCTGGATGAGGCGCTGGAAAAGGCATACCGCGATGCAGATAGAATTGAATTTGAAGGCAAACACCTCAGAAGAGACATCGGAAGGACAGTATGAAACCACTTGTTGGCATAATTATGGGTAGCGAGAGCGACCGTGAAACCATGAACAGAACCGGGGAGATACTGGAAAACCTCAGCATTCCATTCGAGGTCAGTGTTATGAGTGCCCACAGAAACCCCGAAAAGGTGAAAAGCTACACACAGGCAGCCTCCGACAGAGGAATCAGGGTAATCATCGCAGGGGCTGGTCTTGCCGCTCACCTGGCCGGTGCCGTTGCAGCCAACACCCTTCTGCCGGTGATAGGCGTTCCCATTGAAGGCGGGCCGCTGCGGGGGTTTGATGCTCTGCTTTCCACAGTGATGATGCCCAAAGGTGTTCCAGTGGCTACAGTGGCAATAGGCAGCCACGGTGCCAGAAATGCTGCTTACCTTGCAGCACAGATCATTGCTCTTTCAGACGGGAAAGTGCTGGCTGCCCTGAAAAAAGCCCGTGGCTGGTAAATTTCTGGAAGTTGATATTTTAAAACCGGATGAAGAGACCGTCTCGGCGGTCTCCTCTGTAATCAAAGCCGGAGGTACTGCTATCTATCCTTCCGACACTGTGTACGGAATACTGGCTGATGCATCCTGTCTGCAGGCTGTTGAATCTATATGCACCATGAAAGGCTACCGTACAGTCAGACCATTTATCATTCTGGCTGGTAGTATGAAAAGGGTTCTTGAACTTACAACGCAGAAGGCTTTGGAGCACCTGATGAACAGGTACTGGCCGGGCCCGGTTTCTTTGATTCTCGAGGGCGCCAGCAGTGTTCCGCAGTGGCTTTTAAGCCAGGCAGGCACAGTAGCGGTTCGGGTTCCTTCTGATCCGCTTACATGCAGGATTCTTGATAGTGTCGACTTTGATCTTGTAACCACCAGTGCAAACTCAAAAGGAAGTCCGTTTCCTTTGAGTACAGAAGAGATTCCCGACATAATTATTGAATCTGCTGCAATGGTGCTGGACGGCGGAAAGCTTCACCACAGAAAACCATCGCGAATTATTGATGTTACAGGCAAAGACCCCGTGGAAATAAGGAACTGACACCGGTACGGAAAAGTTTAAATAAGGGGGGTGAATGAGGAAATCGGTCGTTGTGCCTGTCGTGGTTCTTGTTGTAGCACTTGCTGTTCCAGTAGGTTTCGTGCTGCGCGCAAACAACGGTCAGTTCGTGTACACACTTGACGACCCCTACATACACCTTGCCCTGGCAGAGAACATTGCTGACGGACACTACGGGATAAACAGCAGTGAATCAGCAGCGCCCTCTTCTTCTGTTCTGTGGCCTGTTCTGCTTGTTCCTTTTTCCGCTTTGCCTCACGCATATCTGCTGCCTGTTTTTCTAAACACTTTTTTCTCTCTGCTTACCGTTGTTCTGCTCAGCCGTTTCTACGGGCACAGGGGTATGCTTCTCTCCGTGGTATCGGTATTTGCATTCAACCTCACAGGGCTTGTTTACACGGGGATGGAACACAGCCTTCAACTGCTTGCAGTTGCCGCAGTTGTTTCGGGGCTGAAAAACTTTACTGAAAAACACAAAGTTTCAAAACTGCTGGCAGTATCTCTGGTGGTGGCTCCGCTTGTCAGATACGAGTGCCTGGCCGTTTCCCTGCCTGTTCTGGTATTTCTGTTTGTCTCTGGAGAAAGAAAAAAGTCTGTCGTTCTGTTTTCCATAATTGCAGTTCTTCTCGGTGCTTTTTCCCTGTTTCTGCTAAGTCTGGGGCTGGATCCACTGCCTGCTTCTGTCAGTGCCAAATCCGCAGTAGTAGGTGATTCAGGAAGTATTTCATCTATTCTGAGAAATCTATCCGACTCCGTCAGGAGTTTAAGAGGTCTGGCTCAGCTTCTTGTTCTTGTCCCACTGGTTTCAGTACTGGCAGGGAGAAACAGAAAACCCGGTGAAAAACTGCTTGCAGGTGCTGTCGTTATGGCTGTAGTTCTGCACATGCTTGTTGGCAGAGCGGGGTGGTTTCACCGCTACGGTGTTTACATGTGGGCGTTTTCCATTCTCGTCTGTTTTCATCTCTACAGGAACACTGTACGCAGACACAGCCTTGTATTCTCTGCTATTCTTCTTGCTTTAAGCGCCGATTACCTCAGTGGTTACACGAAAATACCGGCAGCTTCGTCGAACATCTACCAGCAGCAGTACCAGATGAGAAGGTTTGTACACAGCTGGCTTCGGGAGCCGGTGGCAGTGAACGATCTGGGGCTGGTATCAATGGGATACAACAGGTACGTGCTTGATCTGTGGGGGCTGGCTACTCCTTCCGCCCTGGCCGGTGCTAGCGACCCTGCGTGGGTTGACTCTGCTGCATCTGTAAACGGTGTGAATACGGCGATCGTTTACTCGGATGAAATATCCGGGGTTCAGCACTGGACCCCGGTGGCCAGAATGCAGATAAGCCCTCCTCTTGTTGTGTGTGTAAGTGGAGGAGTGGACTTTCTTTCGGCGCCATGGGCATCTGCTGATTCACTCAGAGAAAAGCTGGAGGATTTTGAAAAAGCTTTACCTGGGGGAATAAATCTGGTTATTTTCCAGTAGTGTGTTTGGGGTAACAGAAATTTGCAAACAGAGGAGGGGACAGTGAAATACATTACAACTGGTTTAGCTGCTGTGCTGCTGGTATCAGCTGCAGGATGTTTCGGAGGCGAAGCCGGAGGATCTGCTCTGCTGGGGCAGTTGCCCCGGGGGTATCACATGTACGTTGTGTTTGATCCGGAGGCAATGGATCTTGACGGAATTCTTGAAACTCTTGAGCAGAGCCTTCCGGAAGATGTTCTGGAAAACGCAGAAGACTCTGACATGGTAATAAACCCGTTCAGTTGGGCAGACTGGAAAGAAGGAATGGGCCTTCGAGACGGTGAGATTGGTATTGTTGCCCTCACCGAAGACGAAGAGCTTGTGGCGTTCTTTCTTCCCTGCACCGACCAGATAAAACTGGAGAGTTTCGTAGAGGAAAACGATTTTGGTGATACAGAGTTTTTCCCATACGGAGATTACACTGTAATGGTTATAAAATGGGATGATGACGACCTGCTGGAGGATCTGGAAGATGCTCTGGAGGGGGCCTCTCTCTCTGCCGATAACGAATTTACAGCAATGCAGGAGGCCGCACCGCTTGCCGGTTCTTTTATCTCATTCTATTTTGCCGAAGAGGTTGCGGAGGTTCCGATTTACGGATCTTTCAGTTCTGATAACAGTGAGAGTGTTCTTAAGGTGACAGTTACGGTGGATGACAGTGATGTTCAGCAATATGTGCTGATGGCCGGGAGCGGTCTTCAGAGTAACAGTATTGTTCTTCCAGAGAACACTATGGCTGCAGTCAGGTTCACATTGGACATGAACAGGGCAGTACAGCAGTATACAGATATGGCGGAAGAGTCCGGCGAATCCGGTTTTGCCGAGATAGAGGCTGGACTTCCCTTTATCGGTTTTGACAGCATGGAAGAATTCTTTTCAGTGTTTCAGGGTGATTTCTGTATCACCATTCAGAATATGGAAATTAACGAGCACGGTGATCCGGAAAACATGGAAGGTATCATGGCGATTTCACTGGCCGATGCTGAGAAGTTCGATTCTTCACTGTCAGCGGTTTCTCTTTTTGCCGAAGCTGATCGCGAGGAAATAGATAATGTTGTTACCTACAAAATTGACAACAGCGGCCAAAACCTCTGGTACTTTATAAGCGATGATGTCTTCTATGTTACAATGAATGTTCATCCGGAAGATGTTATGGATGGAATTTCTGCAGGTGACTATTTTCAGGGTGTTGCTTCGGAAGGCTTCTTCGGCGGCGCAGTTGACCCGGCGGGAATAATTCAGGGAGTACAGGCAGAAGACGATGTGGAAGAGATAATTACTACACTGTTTGAGAATCGTGCGGTTTTTTCTGTTTCCATGGAAGGCAACACAATTACATCCACTACTGTTGCCGGTCCGGGTGTGCTTAAATCCCTTGTCTCTCTCGTCTCGGTGTTCGCGTCATACGGAGATATTCCCGAAGTGGGTATTTACTGACAATACTGTATTTTCGGTCAGGTTCACAGGGCAGCAATGTGTTGCACTTTGGTTGCAGTTATGCAAGTCGTAGAGGTGAGTCTGTATCCATCTGAGGCAGCACTGCTGTTTGAAACTGCAGAGGCAGAGCCGGGGAAGGTTGTTGAGAAGGGTTTCCGGCATCAGGTGTTGCAAACGGGTTTGACACCAAAATAGAACTGACATATTATTACCATGTAGGTGTTCATGGTGAGCACTCGGACAAAGGAGGAGGATGTATGCGCATTCTTATAAGCTTGCTTCTTATAGTAGCTGTCGCTGTTTCTGCAGATGTTAGAACAGGCGGCACTGGTATGTCTAACCCATGGTCAAGCAGAGGATCATATACCGTAGACAACGTTCTGGCGGGTGGTCTTGAAAAATCGTACGGCATGGCAATAAAGACCAACGCAACAAACAGTGTCTGGATTCTTAACTGGGGCACTATGCTTAATGTAGAGTTTGACATGGTTGGTGGTTCTGCTACCGGTACTACATGGGCCATCACAGGTGGCGTAGATCCTGATGACCAGGGATACTGCGAGTATTCTTCTGGAAACCAGTGGTTTATGAGCAACTTCACCGAAAACGTACCGTACGTCTCTATTTTTTCTGAAGATGGAACGTATGTCCGTAATGTAGATGGTCCGTCCGGCACAAAGAATATTTTCGGTGTCGATGCCGGTCATGGCATGATGTATGTAGGGTGTCCAAACGAATCAAAACTTGAATGGGGTACCTACACTGGTGCGGAAACTTCAGTTACGTGGTCAGAGATGGATTACGAATCAGTTTACGGTCTCGCAGTATGGGGAGATTATCTGTTTGTATCCTGTGGTCTTGAAGGTGTCGAAAACGTTTTCATCCACCACATTGCTGCTGACGGAACTCCCAGTGCAACCCCGGAATGGTCATGCGCTTTCATGGAAAGCGGAAATCTCAAAGCTAACGGCGGTATTGATTACGACGGAGAGCATCTGTGGCTGTACCCCCAGAATGACAATCTCTACAAACTTACCATCGACTGGACTCCAGGGGCTCTTGAAGCCAATACCTGGGCCAGTGTGAAGACTTCTTTCTAAGTTGTCTCTTTAAAGAGAAAGAAGGGCGGAGCCGCACGGCTCCGCCCTTCTCTATCTAACTGGGTCAGGTTAGCCTTTCAGGGCAATCCAGATTGCTTTCATAAGACTGCGCGGGTCCATAAGGATGTTTGAATAGGCCTGGTTGGCAAGCGGGCAGGCGCATTCTCCGGCTTTGATGCTCTTTCTAACTTTCGATGCTTCTTTTGAGTTCCATATCTCAAGAAATTCAGAGTTGTCTCCCACTTTTCCCATCTGTCCGTTGTAGGCAAGAACGGCGCAGGGCCATATTCCTCCGTCTGAATTAACATGCACATTGAGTATTCCCGCATAACAGGGTATGACCTGTTTGTTCTCTTTCAGAATGTCTGCCGCGAGATCGTAGTACACCAGACGCATGGCCGTTGTTATTCTTGAGAGAAGCTTCATGCTTTTCATAGATGTTCTAACATTTTTTTTGAAGATAAGCATTATCTTTCTGTAACTGTTCGCATCAGGGGTTATTCCGCTGCCCAGGTTGAAGAATTCCTCTCTCTCTTCGGCAATCTCATTGATGTAGGTGTTTACACCGAGGGTTCCTGCGTAGGCAATGATCTCTTCAAGACTGTCCTGGTTGAAACGGGAAACAACGGTACCAACACCTACATGAAGGTACTGGTATCTGCCTCTTAGCGCTTTCAGTCTTTCCAGCGTGTCTAGGAGTTTGTTGAAGTTACCGGGGATTCCTCTGATCTCATCGTGCTGTTTTCCAATACCGTCAAACGAAGGTTTTATGGTAAGAAGGGTACCGGGGGCTTCCTCTTTTATTATTTCCAGAATGTTTCTTGTTGTTTCCTCTATTCTTTCCGGCATTATGGCATTGGTAGGTATGTGAATAACTGCCGGCCTGAGGTGTTTGCATGCAAGGCGAACAATTTCAGTAAGATCTTTTCTTAAAAAAGGTTCTCCTCCGGACACGTTGAAAAAGTAGGTCCAGCCTATTGATCTGAACAGCCTTTCTATTGTTTCAAGATCGAGATCAGTGGTGACAGGTTTGTGTTCATTTTTTTTCCAGATATAGCATGTTTTACACCTGGACTGACAGTTCCCGGTTACAGAAAATGTTACATTTATAGGGTGTGGTGGCTTTGCCAGGCCGTGTTTGCACAGCCAGCCTGTTATTGCACTCCAGCCAAGGTGTGAAAGCTGATTCAGATGGTTTACTTTTACCGGAAAGTGCTTTCTGAGGAACTGATATACAACGGCCTGCAGGGCGAACAGTATTTCCACAAGAATAACAACAGCTCTTTGCGCAAGGGCTATTGTAGTGGCTACTGCCATGCCGCCTACAACAAACGGAGCCAGAAAAAGCCCCCGGATTGATTCCCGTACACCAATGCCGCCTGGAATAAAAACCATTACAAGGGCTATCAGCCAGGAAGCAGGGGCAGCAAGAAGACACACGGCAACCATGGCGTAAGGCGGGGTAGATTCAGGTACGCCGAACCCCCTGAACCACACATACAGTGCCAGACTTCTAAGAGACCACGAGAGAATGTGGGCACCAATGAATTTGAACTGGTCCCGGTGGCTTATATGGGGGAGTTCTTCCATGTCTACATCAAAATTTCTGGCCAGTCTTCGGGCAAACACCTTCTGAAGTCCCGGTGCGAACAGCATAAGAAATGCAAGCCCGGCAGAGAGCCACAGAGCAATCGTGATGGCAGGCGGTATGTCTGACCCCAGGAAGGGAAGGGCAACCAGTGCAAGTATTCCCAGAGCCACCAGCATATAGATATTTTCCAGAACAAGTGCAGTTACGCCTTTGAATGTTCCAGTACCGTTTACCCGAAGAAAAGTCAGTCTGCCCAGA
>Ga0256845_1001425_pt1 | contig 19260 bp, 14 predicted proteins | sample RiftiametaG_FD_189101 | JGI IMG/M metagenome (GOLD analysis project Ga0256845, IMG submission 189101) | Tube worm associated microbial communities from hydrothermal vent at the East Pacific Rise, Pacific Ocean - Riftia | ecosystem: Host-associated > Annelida > Integument > Unclassified ...
GACTTATGTAACAGTTGTTCATTTACAAAAATAAGCGTCAAATAAAAAGAGACCCTGTTGGGTCTCTTTTTATTTGTAAAATACACAAAGTATTATTCTTTCATAGTATGGTATACATTCTGCACATCATCATCTTCCTCTATTTTCTCCAAAAGTTTTTCCACGTCGGCAACCTGCTCTTCATTCAATCCTTTAGTCATTTGAGGGATACGCTCAAAACCAGAAGAAAGAATTTCAATCTCTCTGGATTCCAATTCTTTTTGAATAGAGCCAAAGCTTTCAAAAGGGGCGTAAATTAAAATGCCATCATCATCAACAAAAACTTCTTCGGCTCCAAAATCAATCAATTCCAATTCCAATTCTTCAGGGTCTATACCCTCTGCATTGATTCGGAAATTGCAGGTATGATCAAACATAAATTCCACAGATCCTGACGTTCCTAAATTACCATTACATTTATTAAAATAACTACGGACATTGGCAACAGTTCTGGTATTGTTATCAGTAGCGGTCTCTACCAAAATAGCAATCCCGTGTGGAGCATAGCCTTCAAATAAAACTTCTTTATAATCGCCAAGATTTTTGTCACTTGCTCTTTTTATAGCTCTTTCAACATTGTCCTTAGGCATGTTTACTGCCTTGGCATTCTGTATCACTGCTCTAAGTCTGGAGTTGGAATCGGGGTTTGGTCCGCCTTCTTTTACTGCCATGACAATATCCTTTCCAATACGTGTAAACGCTTTGGACATTGCTGACCAACGTTTCATTTTACGTGCTTTTCTAAATTCAAAAGCTCTTCCCATAATTAAAATTGTATTTATTCCCACCAATGGGCTTTATACCCCGATGTTTACATCAAAATGGTATATGTTATTTTTTTTGCCTCGCGAGTTTGCTCCGAGGTAGTTACTAACAACAAATTTAACAAAAAATGGAGTGTAGGCAAGAAAGACCTTGACTAACCTGCATAGTGGTGGTCAATAATTTCCTGATAATAAATACGTAAATTTTTAGGCAACTTATTGGTTTTGGGTAAAATCGCCAAATAACGGTCTTCATTTGTGGTATAAACCCTTTTATAGATTGGCTTTTTGTTTCCAATACGGTCTACTATTTCTCGTATAAATTCTTCATGATGAACCAAATCCTTGCTTCCTAAATGAAAAATACCACTTTTGTCCCTATTGATAAGGTAATGTATCTGTTGTGTTAGTTTATCGTCATTAGTGACATTGATAATAAGGTTAGGAAATACCTCTATGGGCTCATTGTTCTCTAAAAATAATTTTATTTCTTTTATTCTGGGAGATGCATTTCCAAAAACCATGGGGACACGTAGAATTCCTATTTTTTCTTTGGGCAACCGCATCATCATATTCTCTATTTTTATTTTAAATCTCCCATAAATACTTAAAGAAAGTGTTTTGTCATTTTCATAGGATGGGTATTTGCTATATGCATCAAATACATTGGCAGATGATATAAAGTACAGTATGCAGTTTTCTTTGGAAATATATTCCAGCATATGTTGATGTGCTTGTATTTGAGCAGAAAAATTTCCTCTTAAAGCAGAAATAATAAGTGTTGGCCTAATTTTATCTAAAATAGTATATATATCATCCTCATTTAAATCATATCTATAAAACTGATGATTGTTATGATATGTTCTTCCTGAAGAAAAATAGGTGCCATAGGTATCAAAATAGGAATTTAGTTCCTTATATATAGCATTGCCTATAAAACCACTTGCACCTAATATGAGTATTCTCTTTCCTTCCTCTTTCAACTTATCCTTTATAGAATGGAAGTTTAATCACTTTTGCAGGAACAGCATTTTTTCTAATCTGGATATGAATAGTACTGCCTATGTCTGAAAAAACGCTAGGAACATAACCAAGACCAATACCCTTGCCTAAAGAGGGTGACATAGTGCCAGATGTTACAATGCCAATTTTTTTTCCTTGCCCGTCCACTATATCATAGTCATGGCGTGGAATACCTCTCTCACTTAATTCAAAAGCTATGAGTTTTCTCTCGGGAGTTCGCCTTTTTTCATCTTCCAAAGCGTCACTGTTCACAAATTCTTTGGTAAACTTGGTCACCCATCCCAATCCTGCTTCAAATGGAGATGTTTCTTCATTAATATCATTTCCGTAAAGACAATAGCCCATTTCCAATCTAAGGGTGTCCCTAGCTGCTAACCCAATCGGCTTTATTCCATAATCTGCACCGGCTTCCATCACCTTGTCCCAAATTTGTTGTACTTCATTATTCTTACAATAAATTTCAAAACCACCTGAACCTGTATACCCGGTCGCTGATATGATGGCATACTCTATTCCAGCAAAATCTGCCACCACAAAATTGTAGAATTTAATACTGGCCAAATCAACTGATGTTAGAGACTGCATGGCCTCTACTGCTTTTGGACCTTGTATGGCCAAAAGGGAAAAACCTTCAGATATATTTCTCATTGTAGCACCAAAATCTGTATTATATTTAGAAATATGGGCCCAGTCTTTCTCTATATTAGAAGCATTGACTACTAAAAGGTACGTTTCTTCTTTTATGCGATACACAATTAAATCATCCACAATACCTCCTGTTTCATTGGGTATGTAGCTATATTGAGCTTTTCCAACAGTTAATTTTGAGGCATCATTAGAAGTTACTTTTTGAATAAGGGGCAATGCATTTGAACCTTCAATTAGAAACTCACCCATGTGAGATACATCAAACACACCAACACCATTACGAACTGTTTCATGTTCTATATTTATTCCCTCATAAGAAACGGGCATATCATAACCAGCAAAAGGAACCATTTTAGCTCCTAGGTCTTCATGGGTTTTATGTAGCGCTATTTTTTTCATTCTTCCTAATTATAGGTTACGCAAATTTATAGAAATTTATACTATCATAGAGGAATAAAGAACAGTAATCCCCTATTGTATTGCTCTTTGAGTTAGGGATGTTAAAAGTGCTAAAGAATGCATTTTTTTTTAAATTAAAAATAATAACCCATTACGTTGTTTTTTCCAATGCTCTTTTTACAGCATCTTTAAGGAATCCTCCAGACATTATTTTTTTTCTGACTTGGGTCACGTTATTTAACATAAGTTGGTACTCTTCGGTATTAAGATTCTGTAAAAGGAAATTCAATTCAGCCAATGAAGAGATGCAGATTCCTAAACCCTCCTTTTTAATAAAACTGGCAATGGCGGCTTTTTCCCATATAATTATAGGTAATCCGCATAAAAGATATAAAGATGTTTTATGTGGGTTGTTGTATAAAAGATAGTTTCCAAAATTTCCTGCACATTCCTCAATAGCATTCCCATTCCATACTAGTCCAAAAGACCCTTTAATATGTTTAGATACTTCTTCTGGGGAGAATCTCCCTTGGTACTCTAAAATAGAATTGGTTTTGTTGACCACATCCTTATTAAAACCATTTCCATAGAGTTTTAATTTATAATGGGAGTTTTTTATTTCATCTAATTTGTATAAAAAGGCACTTTTTTCATAGCCTAGACCACCTGCAAATACAATATCGTATATTTTTTGTGCTTTATTGCCTAGCTCTGGAGCATCATTGTTGTTAGATAAATAATCAAACATGTACAAAGGAATTAAATTTGCTTTGGAACCATGATTTATAAACCATTGTGCCATGGAGTGGTTATGGATAATAATGGTATTTGCACAGGAAAATTTTTTCATTTCTTGGGCAATATGCTTATTTTTTCCCATCAATGATTTTACATCGTGCACAATCAATATGATGGTGCATTTTTTAAGCACTGCAATTTTTGTAATCAATTTATAGAACTTGCTTAAAGGATATTGAATGCAGATAGTTGATTTATAGGGAAGAATAAAAAGCCCTTTGCTTATTCCCAAGAAACTTATTATGGCTCCTAAAGCAGAACTTTTATATTGAGTTTGCTTAAAACCCAAATTTTTAAAACCTATGCTGTTCAATATAGATTCACAATCGGTTTTAGGTTTAGAGGCTGCATTTGTGGAAAATTTATAATTACGGGAAATATAAACTAAGGGAGTCATTTTTTTTATTTGTATTCCGTACAAATATAATATTGTTGAGATAATAGTTTAGTTTTTATGTTATATTAACAGCAGTTTTTTTAAACTCACATGGAAGTAAATGGTGTTTTTGGTAGACAGAGAAAATGAAAGAATTGAGGATGTTAAACGGGCATCTCTTTTTACATGGTGTATGGATATAGCTTTCAAATAAATATATAGTAGCGTATGAAATATGATTACCTTATTGTTGGAGCCGGACTTTTTGGAGCTGTTTTTGCCCATGAGGTTACAAAAAAAGGAAAAACCTGCTTGGTTATAGACAAGCGGGGACATCTTGGGGGTAATGTTTATACAGAAAAAATAGAAGAAATCAATGTGCATAAATATGGCGCGCATATATTTCACACAAATGACAAAAAGATATGGGATTATGTTAATAGTTTTGTACCCTTTAATAGATATACAAACAGTCCTTTGGCAAATTATAGGGGAGAACTTTATAACTTGCCGTTTAACATGAATACTTTTTATCAGTTATGGAATGTTATTGCACCAGAAGATGCAAAGAAAATTATTGAGGGACAAATAAAGAAAGCTGGTGTAGCTAATCCCAAAAATTTGGAAGAGCAAGCCTTATCATTGGTAGGTACGGAGATATATGAGAAATTTATAAAGGGATATACGGAAAAACAATGGGGTCGAAAGGCAGTAAATCTACCAGCATTTATTATTAAAAGGTTACCACTTAGATATACTTTTGATAATAACTATTTTAATGATAAATATCAAGGAATACCTATTGGAGGTTACAATAAGTTGATTGACGGGTTGTTGGAAGGAATTGAAACCAAAACAGAAGTTGACTATTTTAAAAACAGAAAGGAACTTGAAGGTCTTGCAAAGAAAATAGTCTTTACAGGAAAAATTGATGAGTTCTACGGGTATAGGTACGGTAAACTTGAATATAGAAGTTTAGAGTTTAAACATGAAATTTTGAAGGAGCCAAATTACCAAGGAAATGCTGTAGTGAACTATACGGATAAAGAAGTTCCCTATACTCGAATATTGGAACATAAACATTTTGAATTTGGCACCCAAGAAAAAACAGTGATTACAAAAGAATACCCTGTAGAGCAGTCTGAAGATAAAGAACCTTATTACCCAATCAATGACGCAAAAAATAATATTATGTATGCTAAATACAAAAAATTAGCAGATATGGGCACAATTATTTTTGGAGGGCGATTGGCAGAATATAAATATTATGATATGCACCAAGTGATTGCTTCTGCATTAATGAAATCAAAAAATGAGGTCTAATATTTATTTCCACATTGTGGGTTTAATACCTTCCCGAGTACTCGGGACTGTGTCAGAATATAAAAAAGATTCTTCTTAATGCCTCGTGGGCTTGCCTTTAGGAAGTTTACTTAATGATTTTTTAAATAATTCTTTAACTCATCATAAGAAGAAATGGTAATGGATTTCTTTTTTCTGCCCATTACTTTCTGTATCTGAGGAGGAATAGCTGGTGTTATGCCCAAAGTATCTTTAACCACATCCAAAAACTTTACGGGATGGGCGGTTTCCATAAAGATACCATAGGTGTTTGATTGGTTTTCTTGATATTTTTTAAGCCCTAAATAACCAACAGCTCCATGAGGGTCAGCAATATAGCCAGATGCATTATAAATGTGCCTCATGGCATTTTTTGTTTCCTCATCGGTAAAGGAATAAGAAGAAAGGTTTTGCAATAATCTCTCTAAATCATTCTGGTATAGATGCTGAATTCTAATAAAGTTACTGGGGTCGCCCACATCCATTGCATTGGAAATAGTTGCTTTTGAAGGTTTAGGAATATACTCGCCCTTTATCATATAATTGGGAACCACATCATTAACATTGGTGGATGCAATAAAATGTTTAACGGGCATTCCTAATTTTTGAGCTACCATTCCTGCACAGATATTTCCAAAATTTCCACTGGGAACAGAAAAGATAATTTCTTTTCCTTTTGATCTTGTCTGTTTGTACGCAAAGAGAAAGTAAAATAATTGGGGCAACCAACGCGCAACATTTATAGAGTTGGCAGAAGTCAATTGCATTTTACCAGTTAAATCTGAATCTAAAAATGCAGTTTTTACCATTTTTTGGCAATCATCAAAAGTACCATCAACTTCCATGGCTGTAATGTTCTGCCCAAGTGTGGTCAATTGTTTTTCTTGAATATCACTTACTTTTCCACTAGGGTATAGGATAACAACTTTAACTCCGTCTACACCTAAAAAACCATTTGCTACTGCGCCACCCGTATCTCCAGAGGTTGCCACTAAAACAGTAACCTCATTTTGTTTTGTTTTGGAAAAATATCCCATGCAATGGGCCATAAAACGGGCACCAACATCTTTAAAAGCCATGGTTGGTCCATGAAAAAGCTCTAAAGTGCTTACGTTTTCTTCAATTTCCACAATAGGGAAATCAAAATCCAAGACCTCGTCTAAAATTTCTTTTAGAGTGTTGTCAGGAATTTCATCCCCTACAAATTGATGAATAGCTTTAAAAGCTATTTCTTGGTTAGAAAGAGTTTCTATATCATTGAAAAAAGAAGCGGGCAAGGCTTCAATTTTCTCTGGAAAATAGAGCCCTTTATCTGGTGCTATTCCTTTAACAACTGCTTCTTTAAAAGAAACTTTGGGAGCACTGTTGTTTAAGCTATAAAAAATCATTTATTCAATTATTTTTATTCCAACTGGATTTATCTTAGATACGTGAATATCAAAATCAATTCCAATTCCTCCATATACTTTTCTCATGGCCTCTGCTACTTTTTTGGCTGTTTCTTCTCCTTTGCTCAATGCAAATATAGAAGGACCAGAACCAGATATGCCACAACCAAGTGCTCCAGCTTTTATAGATTCTGATTTTACATTGTCAAATTCAGGAATTAATATTGATCGGATCGGTTCTATAATATGGTCCTCCAAAGACCTGCCTATAAGGTCATAATCTTCAGTGAAAAGCCCTGCAATCAATCCGCCTACGTTTCCCCATTGTTTAATGCCATCCTGTAAAGAGATGTTTGTCTTTAGAATTTTTCTAGAATCGGCAGTTTTTACTTCAATCTGTGGATGAATAACAGTAGCATAGAGTTTTTGGGGTGTGTTTATTTTAATGACATCTAACGGTGCATAACTTCTTACAAGTGTAAAACCACCAAATAAGGCAGGAGCTACATTGTCTGCATGACGAACACCGCTGGCTAAATATTCTCCTTCCATTGCGAATTTCACCAATTCCAGTTTTGAAAATGGCTTTCCCAATAATTCATTTATTGCCCAAACAGCTCCTGTGGAACTAGCGGCACTACTACCAATGCCACTACCTGCTTTTATTTTTTTATAAATTTCAATTTCAATCCCACCATCATAGTCGCTTACTTCCAATAATGCCAATGCCGCTACACCTGCAACATTTTTATGGGTTACCGTAGGTAGGTCTTGACCAATAAGTTTTGTGATCTTGACTCCTTTTTCTTTGGATTTTCTCACCACCATTTCATCGCCTACAGCATCCAAGGCAACTCCTAGAACATCAAAGCCACAGGAGACATTTGCAATGGTAGCAGGACAAAAGATTTTTATTTCATCCATAATTAAAAATTACCTATTCGTATAATATCTGCAAAAATACCGGAAGCGGTAACATCTGCACCAGCGCCGGCACCTTTTATTATCATAGGTTGGTTGGGATACCTTTCTGTATAGAACAGTACTATATTATCACTGCCCTCTAGATTGTAAAAATCATGTCCTTTTGGAATATGTTGCAAACCAACACTTGCTTTTCCATCTTCAAATTGTGCCACATATTTTAGCTTGCTATTCTCTTCAACAGCATTCTTGTAGATTTCTTGAAAATCGCTTTCATATTTCTTCAATGAAGAGAAAAAATCTTCATTGTTTTTAGTGTCCAAGCTTTCTTGTGGTAGAAAAGGCTTGTTTTTAATTTCATCAATATCCAACTTGTTGCCACTTTCTCTAGCCAAGATCAATATTTTTCGCATGACATCAATTCCACTTAAATCAATTTTTGGGTCTGGCTCTGTATAACCTTCTTCCTGTGCTTGTTTTACCACATCGTGAAAAGTGGTTTTGTCATTAAAGTTATTAAAGACAAAGTTTAAGCTACCAGACAAAACAGCTTGTATTTTTAATATTCTATCACCAGAAGCTATTAAATGCTTAAGCGTATCAATAATGGGCAATCCTGCACCTACATTGGTTTCAAATAAGAAAGGGGCGTTGTATTGTCTTGCTAATTCTTTTAATTCCTTATAATTTTCGTATTCTGATGAACATGCAATTTTATTACAGGTAACAATAGAAATACTATTTTTTAAATACTCATTATAGGTTTTGGACACGTCATGACTTGCGGTGTTGTCCACAAAAATACTGTTCCGATAATTAAATTTTTTGATGGTGTTGAAAAACTCAATTTTATCTGCTTTTTGACCGCTTGCCAGTGTGGTCTCCCAGTTTTTTAGAGAGATTCCATTTTCATCAAAAGCCATGGTTCTGGAATTTGAAATCCCTATAACCCTGATATTCAATTTTAAATTCTCTTTTAAATATTCTTTTTGCTGTTTTATCTGGTTCAAAAATTTGGAACCAACATTCCCCACACCCATAACAAAAAGGTTGAGTTGTTTTACATTCTCCTCAAAAAACTCTTCATGCAATGCATTCAATGCTTTTTTAACATCGTTTGTGTTGATGACTGCAGAGATATTGCGCTCTGATGCTCCTTGGGCAATTGCTCTAATGTTGACATTGTTTCTCCCAAGCGTACTGAACATTTTACCACTTAGACCTTGATGGCTCTTCATATTATCTCCAACAAGGGCTATGATAGCCAGATTATTTTCAATGATTATAGGTTTTATTTTTCCTTGGGAAATTTCATATTCAAAAGATTTACTCAAAGAATTTACAGCTCTTTCAGCATCTGTATTAAGTATCCCAATGCATATTGAATGCTCAGATGATGCTTGTGTAATAAGTACTACACTGATTTCTTCCAAGGAAAGCATTTCAAAAAAACGTTTGGATATTCCAGGAATACCTACCATGCCTGGTCCTTCTAAAGACAGTAATGTAATATTCTCTATATGGCTAATGCCACGAACAGATTCTCCTTTATTGTCAGGTTTTTTTGTAATTAAAGTACCTGAACTTTGAGGTTCAAAAGTGTTTCTTATATTGATTGATATCCCTTTTGATAATACAGGCTGAATGGAAGGAGGGTATAATACTTTAGCTCCAAAGTGAGAAAGTTCCATTGCTTCTTCGTAAGAAATTTGGGGAATAGGCTTGGCTTGTTTTACAATCTTTGGGTTAGCAGTAAACATACCGCTTACATCCGTCCATATTTCCAACACCTCAGCATCAACAGCTCCAGCTATTATAGCTGCGGTATAGTCAGACCCACCTCTGCCCAATGTAGTTTGATTGCCATTTTCAGAAGATGAAATAAACCCGCCAAGGACAATGATGTTATGGTTGTCATTTAAGAAAAAATCTTTGCAGTTAGCGTTTGTAAGTTCAAAATCTACAGCCGCTTTTCCATGAATTTCATCAGTTTTGATTAACTCTCTACTGTCTTTGTGTATGGCATCTAATTCTTCAGCAATAAAAAATTCACTAATAATATAGGAAGACAATAATTCTCCATAGCTTACTATTTTATCCAGTAATTGTGGCGGTGTTTCTCCAATTAAATAAGCGCCTTCTAATAAAGTTTCCAAAGTGTTTAATTCGCTTTTCACCTTACTTAACACTTTACTTTGTAATTGTATGGGAATAAGCTCTTTTACTGTGTTTAAGTGCCTTTTTTCAATATTTGCAAGAATGTTTTGGTATTCTTTGTTTTGGGAAGAAGCAAGATTAGCAGTTTGTATTAGTTGATCCGTTACACCTCCAAAAGCAGAAACCACGACTATGGTTTTATCGCTATTGGATTCGACAATTATATTTTTTACTAAACTAATATTGTTGGCGTTGGCAACAGAAGTGCCACCGAATTTTAAAACTTTCATTATGTTAATGGATTAAAAAAAATTGATGCAATGCAAAAAAAATGATAGGACGAATGAATATAGCTGTTTACCCCAATGGGGTAATTGTACGAATGGTGAAAATGTTAGAACAACCATTGTTCAATGAAGAAAAAAGAGTTTTTATGTTTAATCTATAAGAATACATGCTTTTTACAAAGATTCAAATGTACTACATTTGGTAACCTAATCAAATAATTGTATCTAATTATACAAAAACAGGAACGTTTCTTAAATAATTTTATTGGATGAAAATTTTTACTGCTAACCAAATTTATAAAGCCGATGCCTTTACTCTTGAAAAGCAAGATATAGCAAGTGATGAACTCATGGAGCGAGCAGCAGTACAGATTTTTAATTGGATGGACAGCAGAATGCAAGGAGCGCCAGTTAAGATCCATTTATTTTGTGGTATAGGAAACAATGGAGGAGACGGAATAGCTCTTGCTAGACATTTACAGGAACATGGTTACAATATAGAAGTGTTTGTAGTGAATTATAGTGATAAACGTTCTAAGGATTTTTTGTTAAATCTTGAACGTCTAAAAGATAGAAAGGTTTGGCCTACTTTTTTAAGTTTAGATTGTGAGCTTCCAAAAATTGGTAAAGATGATATTATAGTGGATGCTATTTTTGGTATTGGATTAAACAGAGCCCCAGATAAATGGGTTGTTAATTTGATTCAACATTTGAATAAATCTGAAACATTTATTTTAGCTATAGATATTCCTTCTGGTCTTTATGTGGATAAATATCCTGAAAATACTAATGGAATAATTGAAGCAGGTTTTGTGCTATGTTTCCAATTGCCAAAACTGGTTTACTTTCTCCCACAAACCGGTATTTATGTTAAACAATGGGAGGTTTTGGATATAGGTCTAAATGCAGAATATATTTTGAACACCAAAACGGACTATGAATACATGGGGAAGAATGAAGTATTGTCCATGTATATTCCAAGAGATAAATTTTCACATAAAGGTACTTATGGGCATTCTTTAATTATAGGAGGAAGCCATGGGAAGATTGGGGCAGTGATATTGGCATCAAAAGCTTGTTTGTATTCAGGTAGTGGTCTTGTTACTGCTTATGTGCCAGATTGTGGCTATGTGCCATTACAGGCAACTTTGCCAGAAATTATGGTGATAACAGATGAAAATGAACATTTCATATCTAATATAGCCTATGATTTTAAACCTTCTGTAGTGGGCATTGGGATGGGAATGGGAATGAAAAAAAACACAAATAAAGCCTTCTCTAATTTTTTAAAGGAATATATAGGACATTTGGTCATTGATGCAGATGGATTGAATTTGTTATCGGAATCAGAAAAATTATTAAAAGAATTACCCCCTAAAACAATTTTAACTCCACATCCAAAAGAGTTAGAACGACTTGTTGGCAAATGGAAAGATGATTTTGATAAATTAAAGAAAGCAAAGAAGTTTTCTAAGAAATATGATTGCGTACTTATTATTAAGGGTGCGCATACCATGGTTGTATATGAAAATATTGGTTATATCAATTCAACTGGAAACCCTGGTATGGCCACGGCAGGTAGTGGAGATATACTTACAGGTATCATCACAGGTTTAATTGCCCAGGGATATGAGCATTTGAAAGCCTCAATTTTTGGTGTATATCTACACGGGAAAGCAGCTGATATTGCTGTTGAAAAATATGGATACCAAGCCTTGACAGCTTCAAGAATCATTGACTATTTAGGGGAAGCCTATATTAGTCTTTTTGAAGTGCTAAATGAAGAGCCACAATCAGAAAAAGAAGAAGTGGATTAACTACTCTTAACACGTCTTTTTACCCAAGTCAAAGCATTTTCATATTTAATGAAAAATTTCATCGGTTTTTTATAAAAAAGTTTTTCAATATTAAAATTATGCATATCAATTTCTTTGACAGAAACGATAGCAAAAGCTTTTAAATTCTCTATTTGTCTTATATAGTTATATATAGTTGGATCCACGGCATATGAATTTTGGCGCAAACTTATGTACCCAAAATTTTTGTCCCTAAAGTGTATTTCTGCAATTCCTATTATTTGATAGGCTCTTTCTAAGGTGAGTGTGGCTCCTTCATTTATGTTGGAAACCATATAGTTATCAAAAACTTGAACGACTCCTATGTCTAAATGATATTCCCTTACGACAAGGGTATTCTTTGTTTTTCCAATCTTCATTTTAGTGTATTATAATGTCTCGATACGAAAGTAGAAGTATGATAAGGGATATTGAAAAATAATAGATTAAAAGCTTAAATATCGTTTATATGGATTTTTAAAATGATGACTGTATTTCATTTCCTACTCTTAATTTATAGGGCAAAAAAAAGAGTCAGGCTTTGACTCTCTTAGGTATTTGTAATTTCTATTGAAAAACTATTCTGTTTTAGAAGATTTAGTTTCTTTTTTTATTTTAATGGTAAGCTCTTCTTTTTTCTTATCCAAATCCATAAAAATAGTATCTCCTTCTTCTAACTTGGAATTCACAATTTCTTCAGCTAAAGCATCTTCTATATATTTTTGAATTGCTCTGTTTAATGGTCTAGCACCATATTGTTTGTCAAAACCTTTATCAGCTATATAATCTTTTGCCTTATCACTAAGATTAAGAGTATACCCAATATCTTTGATTCGTTCAAAAAGCTTATTCAGTTCAATATCTATAATTTTATGAATATGTTCTCTTTCAAGTGAATTAAAAACAATTACATCATCAATTCTATTTAAAAATTCTGGAGCAAACGCTTTCTTTAATGCATTTTCTATAACACCTTTCTGGTGAGAATCTGCCTGTGATTTTTTAGCTGAAGTACCAAAACCAACACCTTGTCCAAAGTCTTTTAGTTGTCTTGCGCCAATATTGGATGTCATTATAATAATAGTGTTCCTAAAATCAATCTTTCTTCCAAGACTATCCGTTAAAAAACCATCGTCTAAAACTTGCAATAACATATTGAAGACATCAGGATGCGCTTTTTCAACTTCATCCAAAAGTATTACAGAGTATGGTTTACGACGTACTTTTTCAGTTAATTGCCCACCTTCTTCATAGCCTACATATCCTGGAGGCGCACCAACTAATCTAGATATAGCAAATTTCTCCATGTATTCACTCATATCTATTCTTATGAGTGCTTCTTCAGAATCAAATAATTCATTTGCCAATACTTTAGCAAGTTGTGTTTTGCCAACACCAGTTTGCCCTAAAAATATAAATGACCCTATAGGTTTATTTGGATCTTTTAGACCAGCTCTATTCCTTTGAATTGCTTTTGCGACCTTTTCGACTGCTTCATCTTGACCAATAACTTTACTTTTTAGTAAATTGGGCAATTCAGCAAGCTTGTTGCTTTCTGTTTGGGCAATTCTATTTACAGGAATACCACTCATCATGGAAACGACATCGGCAACATCGTCTTCACTGACAACTTCTCTATGTAGTTTACTTTCTTCCTCCCATTGTTCTTGGGCTATATCTAGTTCCTTTTCCAGTCTTTTTTCGTCATCTCTTAACTTAGCAGCTTCTTCGTATTTCTGTTTTTTAACTACAGTGTTTTTGTGCTCTCTAACATCTTCCAATTGCTTTTCTAGTTCCAGTATTTGTTTGGGAACATCCATATTGATGATGTGCACCCTAGAACCTGATTCATCCAGTGCGTCAATGGCCTTGTCTGGAAGAAACCTATCTGTCATATATCTATTGGTAAGCTTAACACATGCAATAATGGCCTCATCTGTATAATTCACATTGTGGTGTTCCTCATATTTACCCTTGATATTTTGTAAAATCTCAATGGTTTCTTCCACTGTTGTGGGTTCTACTATCACTTTTTGAAAACGGCGTTCCAACGCACCATCTTTTTCTATATATTGTCTGTATTCGTCAAGAGTTGTTGCTCCAATACATTGAATTTCACCTCTTGCCAATGCAGGTTTAAACATGTTTGATGCATCTAAACTTCCAGTTGCACCACCTGCACCTACAATAGTATGTATTTCATCAATAAATAAAATGATATCATCGTTCTTTTCCAGCTCGTTCATAACGGCTTTCATACGTTCTTCAAACTGTCCCCTGTACTTTGTGCCTGCGACCAATGATGCCAAATCCAATGTTACTACACGTTTATTGTATAGAATACGAGAAACTTTTTTATTGATGATTCTAAGGGCAAGACCTTCTGCAATGGCACTTTTACCAACACCTGGCTCACCGATTAACATTGGGTTGTTCTTTTTTCTTCTGCTTAAAATTTGAGAAACTCTTTCTATTTCTTTCTCTCTACCAACAACAGGATCCAACTTATCATCTTCTGCCATTCGAGTAAGATCCCTTCCAAAATTATCTAGAACTGGGGTTTTGGATTTTTTATTTCCTTTTTGACTTGTTGTGGCGCCAAAAGTACTTTCTTTTCCTTCATTTGCTTCATCAGAATCACTTGGAAAAGATTCAGCAGTAGGAGTATCCATATAATCATCATCACTTGTTATCATGGATTTAAATTGTTCTTTGACACCGTCATAGTCCACTTTTAATTTGTGGAGCAATTTGGTTGTAGGGTCATTTTCATTCCTCAAAATACACAATAACAGATGTGCTGTGTTTATTGATGAACTTTGAAACAATTTAGCTTCTAAAAAAGTTGTTTTTAAAGCACGCTCCGCTTGTCTGGTGAGGTGAAGGTTTTTTTTGTCTTTCTGAATGTTTTCAGAATTAGAATTTGCTGGACTAAGTATTTCTACTTTTCTTCTCAAGTGATCCAAATCTACATCCAAAGCATCTAAAATACTTATTGCTTTGCCATTACCATCTCTTAGAAGTCCCAGTATAAGGTGTTCAGTACCAATAAAGTCATGGCCAAGCCTTAGTGCCTCTTCTTTACTGTAGGCTATCACATCTTTAACTCTTGGGGAAAAATTATCATCCATAAAAATCCTTTTCAACAATAAAAATAGTAAATCTTCCTGTATCTAACGCAAATACCGTTCCCATATTCGATAAACATGTCAGAATTGACGAAAAAACAGTGAATTGTTATTGAAAATGGGAATTAGTTGATTAATTGAACAGTGTGTGATTAAGTGTTGATAAATTATGTAATAAACTCTTTTGTATATGCTTTGGTGGGTGCCAATTTCCGTATATTGGCTTGATTTTTTAACCTGTTATAATTATTAAGTTTAGTATGGCCGAAGGAGAGAAGTTAATTCCTATAGATATAGAAGATGAAATGAAGTCTGCCTACATTGATTATTCAATGTCGGTCATTGTGTCACGTGCGTTACCAGATGTCAGGGACGGTTTAAAACCTGTTCATAGAAGGGTACTGTTCGGTATGCATGAGCTGGGTGTTAGATCTGGTAGTGCCCATAAAAAATCTGCTCGTATTGTGGGTGAAGTCTTGGGTAAGTATCACCCACATGGTGATACATCTGTTTATGATGCTATGGTTCGTATGGCACAAGAGTGGAGTCTTCGCTACATGTTAGTAGATGGACAGGGAAATTTTGGTTCTGTAGATGGTGATAGTCCTGCTGCAATGCGTTATACAGAGGCGCGTATGCGAAAGATTGCCGATGAAATGTTGGCAGATATAGACAAGGATACTGTTGATCATCAATTAAATTTTGATGATTCATTGGAAGAGCCCACTGTATTGCCTACAAGAATACCATGCTTACTAATCAATGGCGCTTCTGGTATTGCGGTTGGTATGGCTACTAATATGCCTCCACATAATTTATCTGAAGTTGTAGATGGTACTATAGCCTATATTGAGAATAATGATATTGAAATTGATGAACTGATTACCTATATAAAGGCTCCTGATTTTCCTACAGGAGGAATTATATATGGTTATGATGGTGTAAAAGAAGCATTCCATACAGGTAGAGGTAGAGTGGTGATGAGAGCTAAAGCTACTTTTGAAGAAGTACAGGGCAAGGAGAGTATTATTGTCACAGAAATCCCTTATCAAGTGAATAAGGCGGATATGATAAAGAAAACCGCTGATTTGATCAATGATAAAAAGATTGAGGGTATTTCCAATATACGTGATGAATCTGATAGGAACGGAATGCGTATTGTATACATTCTTAAGCGAGATGCAATCCCTAATATTGTATTGAACACATTATACAAGTATACAGCTTTACAAACGTCATTTAGTGTTAACAATATTGCTTTGGTCAATGGAAGGCCAGAGTTGTTGAATTTAAAACAAATGATTCATTATTTTGTTGAGCACAGACATGAAGTTGTTGTAAGACGAACCAAATACGAACTTAAAAAAGCAGAAGATAGAGCACACATATTAGAGGGGCTTATCATAGCCTCAGATAATATTGATGAGGTAATTGCCATAATAAGGGCATCGTCCAATACAGACGAAGCTCGTGAAAAGTTACAAGAAAGGTTTAAGCTTTCAGAAATACAGGTCAAGGCTATTGTAGAAATGAGACTTAGACAGCTTACTGGTCTAGAGCAAGATAAGTTAAGGTCTGAGTATGATGAAATAATGAAGGCCATTGTGGAGCTGAAAGATATTTTGGCTAGTAAAGATCGTAGAATGCAAATCATAAAAGATGAGCTTTTAGTGGTCAGGGACAAATATGGTGATGAGAGAAGGTCAGAAATTAATTTTGCAGGCGGAGACCTTAGTATAGAGGATATGATTCCAGATGAGCAAGTGGTTATCACTATCTCTCATGCAGGTTATATAAAAAGAACACCTCTTACAGAATATAAAACACAGAATAGAGGAGGAGTTGGTCAAAAAGCTACTTCAACAAGAAGTGAAGATTTTCTTGAGCATTTGTTTGTAGGCACTAACCACCAATATATGCTGTTCTTTACACAAAAAGGAAAATGTTTCTGGATGCGCGTGTATGAAATTCCCGAAGGCAGCAAGACATCTAAAGGAAGAGCTATCCAAAACCTTATCAATATAGAAAACGATGATAAGGTAAAGGCATTTATTTGTACCCAAGATTTAAAGGATGAGAAATATGTAAATAGCCATTATGTTATTATGGCCACTAAAAAGGGAACTGTTAAAAAGACTTCTTTAGAACAATATTCCAGACCGCGCCAAAACGGTATCAATGCCATAGGTATAAAAGATGGGGATGAATTATTGGAAGCTAAACTTACTACTGGAACCAGTCAAATTTTCTTGGGCCTTAAATCAGGAAAAGCTATTCGGTTTGAAGAAAGTAAGACTAGACCAATGGGAAGAGGAGCCTCTGGTGTTAGGGGAATAAGGCTAGCTAATGAGAATGATGAAGTGATAGGTATGGTCTCCGTTCATGATTTGGATGAAGAGATTCTAGTGGTCTCTGCCAATGGATATGGAAAGCGATCCAGTATAGATGACTACAGAATTACCAATAGAGGAGGTAAAGGGGTCAAAACAATTTCTATTACCGAGAAAACGGGTGGACTGGTTGCTATAAAAAATGTATCAGATTCTGATGACTTAATGATTATCAATAAATCTGGTATAGCCATACGAATGAGTGTAGAGGATTTAAGAGTCATGGGAAGAGCAACGCAAGGGGTAAAACTCATCAATATTAAAGGAAACGATTCTATTGCCGCAGTAGCCAAAGTGATGAAAGAAGATGAAGAGACAAAGGAGGATGCTGAGGTTATGGATGTTGAAGTGAATGAAGAAGATGGCACGGCTCTTGATAATGATAATGAGGAATCCGAAGAAGAATAAATAAACACTAATTACACACAAATTAAATTTAAAGATGAAAACTAAAATTTTAATATTGGCGGCTATGTCTTTTACTATAGTCGGATTTTCTCAAAAATCTGAACTTAAAGCTGCAGATAAGGCTCTTAAAGCTGGTGATGCCACGGCTGCAAAATCTGCATTGGAAAGTGCTTCTTCTTTGATAGAGGCTGCTGATGAAAAAACTAAAACCCTATATTATTTTTTAAAAGGTAAAACATATGCAGAATTAGCAAAAAAAGGTGATATAAAAGATTTTGATGAAGCTGCTACTTCTTTTAATAAAGTAGTTGATTTGGAGGAAAAAAGTGGGAAATCAAAATATACAGATGAAACACAGCAGCGAATAGAAGTTTTGGTGCCTGATTTGGTAAATGCAGCAGTTGAAGACAATAACAATAAAATGTTTAAAGAAGCAGGCGAAAAATTATACTTGAGTTATAGGCTAAGTCCAAAGGATACGTCTTATTTATATTATGCATCTAGTAGTGCTGTTAATGGTGGACATTATGAAGATGCTTTAAAATATTATGATGAACTTAAAACTGTTGGTTATGATGGTGGCGGTATAAAATATACAGCTGTTAATGTTGAGTCTGGTGAGGTTGAGGAAATGGATAAGCTGCAAAGAGATTTAATGGTTAAATCTGGTTCCTACTCTGACCCCAAAGATGAGAAAATCCCTTCTAAAAAGGCGGAAATAGTAAAGAATATGGCACTTATCTATTCTCAACTAGGTCAGGATGATAAAGCTTTGGAGGCGTATGAAGTTGCTAGGGCAGACAACCCAAACGATGTGAACCTTATTTTAAATCATGCTAATTTATTTTATAAGTTAGGGGATAAAGATAAATTTAAGATCTTAATGGCAGAGGCATCAAGTCTTGCTCCAGAGAATGCTGATTTGCAATATAATATTGGTGTAATAAACATGGAACAAGGAAATATTGAAGAAGCAAGAATTGCGTACAAAAAAGCTTTGGAAATTAAGCCAGATTATATAAATGCATATTTAAACCTTTCTACTACGTATGTGAACGAAGGTAATGGCTTGATAGATGAGATGAATGATTTGTCTATGTCTAGAAAAAGGGCTGATTTGGATAGGTACGATGCACTTAAGCAAGAAAAAGATGATTTATTTGTTGTTGCGTCCAAAGTATTGGAAGATGCTTTAAAATCAAACGCTGATAGCCAAGCAATATTAAGCCAATTAAAAAATATCTATGGAGCTTTAGGTGATGATGAAAATTTTATGAGAATAAAAGGTTTGTTGAAAGAATAAAGTTTCCGAATATGAATATATAAAAAAAGCCCTTATTTAAATAAGGGCTTTT
>Ga0256845_1001426_pt1 | contig 19259 bp, 21 predicted proteins | sample RiftiametaG_FD_189101 | JGI IMG/M metagenome (GOLD analysis project Ga0256845, IMG submission 189101) | Tube worm associated microbial communities from hydrothermal vent at the East Pacific Rise, Pacific Ocean - Riftia | ecosystem: Host-associated > Annelida > Integument > Unclassified ...
AGCTACTCACAATGTCGTACTTTATCTGTTTTGGGTCTGGCTTAATGAGACATAGGAATCCATATCTAAAGTTTGGGCTGAAAAGTTGAGATATAAAAGTCCATATCTCATTTTACTCGACAAAATAAGAGTTGTTATATGCTTTGTTTGAGCATCTTGCGCTTATTTAGATAAAATATAAAAAAGGGTGTTGACTTAAAAGTTAGTTTTGGCTAACTTTTCAACTCAAATTTATTAAGTTAATCAACTGGAGGGTTTAAATAATGAAAACAGTAATTGTATATGGAAGCACGACAGGAACAACCGAAGGAATTGCATTAGATCTGGAATCGTTTTTTGAGGGTTCAATGGTTTTACCTTCTATTTCTGTTTCGGAAGAAATGTTAAGAGATTGTGATTTGTTGATTTTGGGAGCATCGACGTGGGGAATGGGTGATTTGCAAGATGATATGATTAGTTTTCTGGAATTATTTTCGCAGTGGAATGTTCAAATTCCGTTTGGAGCGGTATTTGGTTTGGGTGATCAAATTTCTTACTCCAATACTTTTGTGGATGGAATAGCAGAGATGGCGAGCGCATTAAAATCTAAAAAGATTAAGTTGGTTGGTAAGTGTTCTTCGGATGGATATAATTTTTTAGAGTCGCGTGCTCAATCGGAAGGATACTTTCTAGGATTGCCTTTAGATCAGGATAATGAATCAGAAAAAACTGGAGATCGATTAGAGAAATGGATTAAACAAATTAAGGAAGAGGTGGAATTGTAGGCATGGAAGTATTTACACATCATCTTTATGAATATAAAAAAGGCTTGCGTAATTTGGTTCTTCATACGTTTGCAGAAAAATATCTTGATCGTGTTATTTCACGACTAGTTCGTGAGGGGATTGATTATAAGGTTTATTCTCTTGGTAGGAGTCGAGTTAACCTTTTTTTTGGAGCATCAGAATGTGTCGAAATTATTCAAAAGATAGGAAAGGCTCGCCTGAATAAGTATTCGCCAGAAGAGGATTTTATTTTGGGAATTATGTTGGGTTATGCGCGAAAAGCGCAATGTACACGTTATTTAAAAATAAAGTCGAAGTGTATTTAATTTTTTTTCTAGAGGTTATTTTATGGATATGGAAAGAGTTCCCGTTTGGTCATTTAATTGTATTGCAATATGCACATTAATTGGATTGGCGTTTGATGAAAAAAATACTAAAAAGATTTGTAAAAAGTTTGGATTGGATCAGGGGAAATCTCTTGATGGACCTTGCTGTTATTATCTTTTACATCAAGCTTGTCATGAAAAAGAGGGGGTGGTTGCGAAGTATTTGACCTCTCTTTTTAATAAAAAATATTCAAAAGAGATGCTAAAAATAAATAAGATGAAGTGTCAGACCGAGCAGGCTGTTGCCAAAGAATTTTTGGAGTGGAAGGATCAAACTTCGGTCGGACTTATTTGGGCTTTACTTTCTGATCCGCGCTCTTTTTTTCACCAACATGGTGCGTATTTAGTTCATCGTTTTTCTTATCAGCAATTTCAAAAAGTTCAGGCGGAAAATAAAAAAACTTCCGAAGAAATGAAGGTTATTTCTAGGTTAAAAAATGAATTGAAAAATGCGCGTATTGCCGAAAAAAACCAACGACAAAGGTTGGGATGGTTGCAACTTAGAGAACAAAAAACGGCACAAGCAGAAGAAAAACTAAGAATCATTCAGACGCAACACAAAAAGCGAATTACTCAATTAGAATTGCAACTTGCTGAAGATAAAAAACTTCGTCGGCAATTAAGGATTGTTGAATATGAATTGGAAGAAGAACGAAAAAAGAAGACGGTGCTAAAAGCTAAATCTTTTGAGGGAGCCAAAGAGTTAAAGTGTTCTAATTCTTCCTCTATCGTTTCGTCTTGCACAGTATGCACAAGTTGTAATGAGGAGCAGATTTGTCCTTTGGAGGCTATGCGCATTGCTGTGGTAGGAGGGATGGATAGATTGGAGTCTCGTTATCGCGAGGTTGTTGAAGATCTTGGTGGCGATTTTGTTTTTCATAATGGAGATTGTCACGGAGGAGTTAAGCGATTAAAGAACGTAGTTTGCCGATCGGATATTATTGTTTTTGTTACAAAAAAAAATAGTCATGCAGCATTACGAGCTGTAAAGGGGTTATGTAAAAAAACAGGGAAACAATTTTTGGTGTTAAAGGAAACGGGTCCCCAAGCTCTTAAGAAAGCTTTGCGGAAAACGGCGTAAATATAACAAGTTTTACAAAGGAGGTTTGAATGAAAAAAGAAAAAAATAGTATTGTTTTTTTAATTGCATTTGTAGGGTTTTCATTTTCTGAGGAAAGTTCGACGAATCTAACTAATCAAATTGCTCGCACACAAGAGGTGGTTGTTTCAGCGCGCGGATATGCCACGTCACTTTCAGAAACCCCTGGTGGAACCAGTATTGTAGGGTCTGAAGCTATTTTTAAGGAACGCCCGATCAGCGTCCCAAACCTTGCGAAAAATATTTCTGGTGTAACTAAGAATTCCGATGGGGCTTGGGGCTCGGATATTAATATTCGTGGTTTAAGTCGCGACTCCGTTGTTGTTTTAATCGATGGAGTCCGACACGATACTGCAAATGCTATCAATGCTCGCCTAGGGCAAATTGATCCTGGTGGCGTAGAACGTATTGAAGTGCTAAAAGGGCCAATCTCATCGCTTTATGGTTCCGGCACGCTCGGGGGCGTGGTTAACATTATTACTAAAGGGGCAGACTTTCGGACAAAACAGACCTTTGGTGGAGGTTTTTCTACGGTTTGGAAAAGTAATCCTTCTGGTTTCAGCAACTTCGGCTGGGGAAGTTGGGCAAACTCAAATAGTTATCTTTACATAAGCCAATCTTACCGCAATTTCGATGATTATGAAGATGGGCATGGAAATATAATGCAAAATAGTCAGTTTGTTGACTACCAAACTACTGTTAAGGCCGGGCAACGACTTGGAGAAAGTCAAACTCTCGAAGCTCAAGTCCAATATTATGAGGGTAAAAACATTGGTATTCCCGCTGGTAGCGACGCTTTGCCTAGTGGTGGGCAGAAGGTCACTTATCCAGCTACGCGGCGCGGGTTATTTGATTTTGTCTATACAGTAGAACCTTGTTTTGGGGCTTGGGAAGAGTCAGAAATTAAGATCTACTATCATTTTAATGATCGGCGTGTTCGAATCGACAATTTTCCGCCGCCGCCTTTTCCAATTGCGGAAATCCGTCCCATCGCAGATTTTGATACGGTGGGTGGGAAATGGAAAAATATTTTTGAAACCGATAAGCATACTTTTCTTGCTGGGCTTGATATTTGGCAACAAGATGCGAGTTCTAGCAGAGAACGGGAGTTTAATTCTGGAGCGGTTTTTGTTGATAAACCATTGCCAGATAGTAAGTTTTTATCAGCTGGTGGTTTTGTTGAAGATAGTTGGGAGTTTGCAGATCGACTAACGCTCAACGGTGGCGCACGTGCCGACTGGATTCGTGTTCATAATGATGCGGCGGGGCCGTTTCCTCCTTTTCCTCAGTCGTGGAATGAAAGCACTGAGACAGACATTAGTTGGAATGCTCATCTTGGGGCTGTTTATACTTTGACCGATGAACTGAGTGTTAAAGGAATTGTTTCATCTGGATACCGTGCTGCCGCCCTTTTAGAGCGGTATGCTTATATTAACCTTGCGGGGTCAACTATTTATGGGGATCCATCCCTTGATCCAGAAGAGTCAATATTTACAGAGTGGGGTTTAGACTGGAATAGTAGTCATTTAGTTGCTTCTGCTTCCGTTTTTTATAATAGCCTCAACAATATGATTGTTCTTCAGAACAGAGGAAGTGGTCCAGATAAGGAATACGCGAATGTAAAAGAGGCAGAAATCTTTGGCATAGAAACCACGCTAGACTGGTGTTTTTATGAAGGATGGAATCTTTTTGGGAATCTAAGTTATTTGAACGGACGCGACAAAACGGGCAACGATGACCTTCCTGGAATTGCACCTATTAATGGATTGTTGGGGATGCGTAACGAGTTTGCATCTGGGTTTTGGAGTCTATTAGAACTCGAGTTTGCTGCTAAACAAGGACAAACTCCAACAGGAACCGAAGAGGCACCTGCTTGGCAATCCGTAAATCTGCGTGTGGGTTACAATTTTCAGGTAGGTAAGACAAGTCATATTGTATATGTTGGGATCGATAATCTTTGTGACGAATTTTATTATAATTATCTCTCCACTGATCGTAGCGGTAGCGTGGTACTTTACGAACCTGGACGATCTTTTACTGCGGCTTGGCAGATCAAGTTTTAGTTATGAATTGGTTTCGTAGATATCTTTTTATTGTGATTGGGTTTTTTCTTTTAATCGGTCTCTTCTTTTTGATGAGTCGTCCCCCCTTTACGGTTGGATTGCGTTCTCCTCGTATTGTGCGGGTCTCTGCACCACCAGAAGGACTTCTTGCCCTTCCTTTTTTTCGAATGATCAATTCTGGTGTTTTCATTGAAGAGAACATCAGATTAAAATTTGTACCTTGGAAAAATCAAGAGCAACTTCGAGCAATTGTTTTGAGTGAAAAGGCGGATTTTATTGGTATTCATACTGTAGGAGCTGCCACAATGCACAATCGTGGGGTGCCGCTTAAAATGCTCGGTCTTTCGCTTGGAAACGTACTGTATGTGCTGACAACCTCTTCCGAAATTCACCAGCTTTCCGATCTGCAAGGAAAAACAGTTGCTGTTCCTTTCAAAGGGGAATTGCCAGACATTCTTTTCCGGAGTTTAATTAGGAAGAAAAGCAACATTCAAATTCGATATGTGGCTACCTCTCAAGACGGGGCAAACTTGTTGGCTGCTGGAAGGGTGGGGGCGGCCTTGGTTGCCGAACCACACGCTTCAATACTTCTAGCAAAGGCTGGCAGAAATGGGATTCCGAAGATGTTTCGTTCAATTAATTTGCAAGATGCTTGGAATGAAATTCGGGGCGTAAAAGGTCCGATTCCATCGGCAGGCGTGGTTGCAATTGGATCCTCTCTTTTAGATAAAAAATTCTTGGAACGATTTTGGGAGGAATACGCAAATGCAGTAAATTGGTGTACGGAACATCCCCATGAAGCTGCTAAGTTGCTCGAATCTGTTGGATCAGAAAAAGGCATTGAGCAATCCATAGTCTCTTCGTTTACAACGCCCAAAACTACTCGAACTACTCGTGCGACTATTGAAGATTTTTTAAACCTTTTACAAGAAGCCAATCCAAAGCAATTTGGAAAAATCATTCCGAGCGATGAATTTTATTGGTCAAAACCCTGTGATCTAGCACCATGAAGTATTCCTCTCGTATAATCGTCCCACATTCCAAACGCTATATATTTAGTGGGGTATTTTTGCTCATTATTCTCTGGTGGGGAACCTCTCTTGTTGTGGGACCGCTTGTGTTGAGTACGCCTTGGGCCATTACAGAAGCATTGTTTTCGATGGTTTGGGAGTCGTCCTTTTATGAAACCCTAGGCATCACACTATTTCGCTTAGGATCGATTTTATGCTTAGCCGGGGGAGGGGGTCTTTTGTTGGGAGCCATTGCGGCATTTGATTATCGGTTCGCATTGGTGCTAGAGCCTTTTCGATGGCTATGTATGGCGATTCCTCCTGTTATTGTGGTGGTAGTTCTTATGTTTTTCTTTGGTATGGGATCGCAAATGATTGTTGTATTTGGCACAGGAATATTGTGGCCGATTATGTATGTCAATGTGTTGAAGGGAAGCGAAGGGATTGATGTTGATCTTTGGGAGATGTCTAAGATATTTCAGTTCTCGTGGACGAGTCGCTTGTGGGACATTCTGCTTCCTGCTGTAATGCCTTCGATTCTAACAGGAGTGATTCAAGTGGTCTGCGGTGCCATACGCATTACGGTTCTTGCTGAACTTATTGGAGCAAATGAAGGCGTTGGTGCAGCTATCGCCACCAATGCTCGTAACCTGGAAAATGCCCGCATGGGGGCGTGGGCATTTGTTGCATTATTGATATCGACCAGCATTGAGTTTGTTGTGCTTCGTCCTCTGCAAAAAAAGGTTTATCGATGGAGGATGCTATGAATGCATTTTTAAAGTTTTCTGGGGTTAGTGTAACGTTGGGCAGGAATGAGGTTTTGCATAACCTTAATCTCGACGCTTCTGCAGGTGAAGTCCTCGTTTTTTCCGGCCCGAGTGGACGGGGAAAAACAACCATATTGCGTTTAGCAGCAGGATTGCTTCGTCCTCATAAAGGAGTGGTTGAACGTCGGTTTAATCGTATAGGATTTGCTTTTCAAAATCCGAGACTTTTGCCGTGGCGAAGTGTTCTTCAAAATGTCACTCTTCCGCAACAAAGTATAGGCATTAAAAAAGAGGAGGCGCAACATCGGGCGTCTAAATTATTAGAGGAATTTGGTCTTGGCGAGAATGCTCATGATTGGCCAATGATGCTTTCAGGTGGTATGGCGCACCGAGTTTCTTTGGCACGAGCTCTTGCAGTTCAGCCCGACCTTTTGCTGCTTGATGAACCCATGGCGGGATTAGATTCCGACTCAAAAACGACCGCATTACGTGTGCTACAAAATTATTTAAAAAACCATCAAGTGCTTTGCTTTTACATTACCCATCAGATTAACGAGACCCTTGATTTTTCTACCCGAATCTTAACCCTTTCCCCTCTTGGGGAAATCAATGAAAATGGAGTTTAAAATGAATAAATTCGATCAAAATAATGCAGTAGAAACCATGCCGGGATATCTGCTTTTGGCGCAGCTTGAAAAAAAAGTCTTGCGTCCAGGTGGCATTGAGCTTTCGAAAAAAATGTTAAACGCTTTGCAGATAACACAAAGAGATCACGTGATTGAATATGCTCCAGGAATGGGTCTTACTGCTGAAATGGCATTAGAAAAGAACCCCGCTAGTTATGTGGCAATTGAAAAAGACCCCGTGTTTGCACAGGCTCTTGGAAAGGGGTTGCTTTCTGGCCCGAATCGGCGGTGCATCGTGGGTGATGCCGCTACTCCTCTTAATTTTCCGGATCACTCTGCAAGCGTTATTTACGGAGAATCTATGTTGACTATTCATTCGCCTGAAACAAAAAATTTAATGATGAAAGAAATCTTTCGCATGCTGAAACCAAATGGTCGTTACGCTATGCAAGAGATCACAATACTTCCTGAAGGACTTGACGAAATGACCTCGAAAACCATGCTACATGAAATAATTAAAGCTGTTCGACATCCCGCTTGGCCAAACACAATTGAACAGTGGCATGAATTGTTAGATCTAAACGGGTTTGAGATCATAGAAGAGTTTCAGCGACCTGTTTTGCTTCTCGAACCTGAGCGCCTTTTAGAAGACGAAGGAGCTGAAAGTGCATTGCGTTTTTCTTGGAATGTGATTGATAACGAAGTTGCTGTGAAGCGAATTCGGAAAATCCGTACAGTTTTTCAGCGTTATCGAGAAAACCTTTGTGGCTATTGTGTGGTGTGTAGAAAAAAGAATGATTTAAAACTGGAGGAAAAAGTATGAAAAAGGAACAGCTTCCGCAAGATGGGGTGCCCGCCGAGAAGATGCAAGGGCATTGGGTTATGACGCGACTTGGCAAGAAAGTTCTTCGCCCTGGAGGTATGGTTTTGACCCGCAGAATGATGCAGGATCTTCAGATTCAATCATCGGATTCGGTGATTGAATTCGCACCAGGTATGGGTGCAACCGCAAGGTTGACTCTGCGAAAAAATCCCAAAAAATATACGGCGGTGGATTATGAAAGTGCCATTGTTAAAAGAATAAAAACTTTATTAAATGGAACATCTTATACGTGCATTCAAGGCTTGGCTCAGAAAAGCGGTCTCCCATCTGGAAGTGCAACTAAGGTCTATTCGGAAGCGATCCTCACTATGCAGACGGATTCCAAAAAAAAAGAAATTGTTAAAGAGGCGTATCGTCTTCTTGGCTCGGGAGGTTTGTATGGAATTCATGAAGTTGGAATTATTGATACGTCGAACAAAAGTGAAATTAAGGAAATTCAATCTGATTTGACTCATAGTATTAAAGTCGATGCCCGTCCGCTGTTAAATGGAAAATGGCGAGAACTCATCGAAAATGAAGGATTTGAAATTGTTAGTGAACATCGAGTGCCATTTCATTTGTTGAATGTTCAACAAATTTTTGTGGATGAAGGATTTTTTGGTGCTCTTAAGTTTTTCTGGAATATGATTCGTTTGCCTCGTGAGAGAAATGCGCTTTTGAGCATGAAACGAGTTTTTAAAAAATTCGATAATCAGATATGTGCTATTGCTTTAGTTGCGCGAAAAAAATAGAAGAGGATTTGGTGAAATGATTTAGAATTTACTGCAGATGCTTAGAAAGAAAAAGTTGGAAAAAAGCGAATTGTTTATATTTAATCTAAATAGCGAGTTGACAAAAAGAAATAATTCAATAGGTTGAAATCCATTCGAAAATCTCAATTATTTTTTTGCGGTTTGCGAATAATCCTGTCGGGGTGGTCCTGAAGGTAAGTTGGTTAAATAAATAGGCACGTTGGTTCCGAGGCGGAACGGCACGCTGAAAACCAAGTTGCCGAACTGCGTCGGATAGGATCTTTTACTTCCTCTTTTGCGTTCTGGTAACACAAAACTCAAAATTGGAGAAAAAGAAGATGAAAAACAGAATTTGGATCAAGACCGTGGTGACAATATTGCTTACCACAATTAGGATTGTACAGGGAGAAGAGAACTCCACAAATAGTATTGTTCGTACCGAAGAGGTGGTGGTTTCGGCCACGCGGACGGAGCGTAGCAGAAGCGAAGTTCCTGTTTCGATCGAATCGGTTTCAAGCACAGAGGTGCTAAAACGTCCCGCGCAATCAACACTGGAAGTGTTAAGGGATATTCCTGGAGTCACGATTTCCGACAATGGCGGAAACGGGCTGAAATACATTAGGATCCGAGGCGAATCTACCCGCCGAACGCTGATCTTAGTTGATGGTCAGCCGCTTTCGCAGCAAAAGTCGATGGAGGGTGGAATCCCGCTGATCGGTAAGAGCCAGATCGAGCGAATCGAGGTGGTCAAGGGGCCGTCGTCGGTGCTGTACGGATCGGAGGCTATCGGGGGTGTAATTAACATCATCACAAAAAAGGGGGGCAACAAGCCGATCGGCGGAAGTGCCAATGTTTCCTACGATTCGAGCAACAACGGTTTCCGGCAAGACTATGAAGTGCATGGCAATGTGAAAGGAGTTGAATATGCCTTCTCCTACGGCGGTCTGGATGCCGATGACCGCAAAACCCCGACACGTACGCTTGATTCCGACGGCACCTCTATTCGCAACCCTGCAATCGAGCGCAAGTCGGGATCAGGTTCCGAGAGCGATGAATACAGTGCCTACCTTGGCTATAGAAACGAAAAGATCCACACGGGAATCCGGTATGACTATTTCGATATGGCCTACGAAGTTTTCTCGGAAAGAACCGAGCAACCAATGTTTGGCCCATGGGTGGATGTCTATATGAATATCCCTATGAGCGAGCGACAAAAGCTTTCCGGCTTCTTTGAACTCAGCGACCTTACAGAACACCTCAAAAAGATTCGGATTGATGCTTATCGCCAAGAGGTGAAGCGAGATTTTGATATTTGGACTGATTTTGTCATGATTCCCATGCCCAACTTTACCGCCCATACCCGCATTCATAATGAACAGTTGACCCATGGAGGAACGTTGCAAACAGACTGGGAATTTGGAAACCACTATGTGGTTGCTGGACTAAACGGAATCAATGACGACATTGATGGAACCACCAAAAGCAAAGACCGAACAGGTTTCCCGCCTGCTCCCCCAACCCATTATGAATACGATGCCGAAATGTTCACGACCGCCGCTTTTCTGCAGGACGAATGGTCGCTGACCGAGGGTACTCGCCTACTCGGCGGCATGCGGTTCACCTATGTGGATTCAAAGTTCAACGGCACCGACGACCCCTCTCTTACTGTTAGCGATTCGAAATCAAAAGATGACAATATTTCATTTAGCCTCGGTGCCGTTCAGCAGATGAGTAAAGCATGGTCGTTACGGGTAAATTATTCACAAGGCTACCGGCATCCAAATCTTGTAGAATTATACATTGGTTCCCCTGCTCACGGAAGCTCTCCTGCTAAGGACGGAAACCCTGATCTAGATCCAGAGACTTCGCATAACTTTGAGGTGGGCACGCTTTATCAAGGGGACAATCTCTCTACCGAATTTGCGGTTTTTTATACTACTGCTAAGGACTATATCGCCACTGACAACACACACTATGCCAACATCGGGGGTGCGGATACTCTTGGTGCAGAGTGGTCGATTGAATACCGACTTGGAGAAAGTGGTATTACTCCTTATGCGAATTTAACGGCATTGCACCGCACATTAGATTATGGCGCAGGAAGCACTGTTGATAAAACTTCAGACAGTGGTGTTGCTCCATTTTCTGGACGCTATGGCGTTCGCTATATGATGGATATCTCCGCGATGAGCTACCTAAATTTCGACTTGTTCGGTCGCTCCACTACCAAAGTTGATATACTTTATAGCGATGGAACCCGCGACTCGGGCGACGGCTGGACGACCGCCAACTTGGAGGTGTCCTATGTGATGGACGAACTTTTCGGCTTTTCGGAAAGCTATCCTGTCTCTATGGAAATTTATGGCGGAATCTACAACATCTTCAATGCCGACTACACCCCGTTCGACGAGCTCCAGGCCGCCGAACGTCATTTTGTTCTCGGTGTAAATCTTACGTTCTAAACTATATTTAATTTTAATAAGGACTAATTTATGAAGTGGACAAAAGAGGCAGAACAGATGCTGGGGAAAGCCCCTAGGTTTGTTCGGAAGATGCTGGTTAAGCAGGCAGAATCAGAGGCGAAGGAAAAGAAGATCCAAGAGATCGACGCAACGTTTTTAGTGACTCTGATGAAGGCGAGCGAGGGTCATGCCGCACGGGGATTCCCTGCGCCAAAGGAGACGGGCGATCCGCTGCGCGCTGCTTTCGACCGCAAGTTCGGCATTCATGCCGGCATGTCCGACGGCGAGGAGTTCGATGGCGATCTTTCTGTTCGGTTTTTCCAAGCATTGGAAGAGAATCAAAAGGTGGATGAACCGGCGATGGCTTATATTCACATTCCCTTCTGTTGCACGCGATGCCTCTTTTGTGGGTTTTATTCCGAGCCTGCCGCCCCTGCGGCGATGGCGACCTATTCCGAGGCATTGGAGAAAGACATTGCACTTTCGGGAGCCGCACTCAAGAAAACCGGTCGCAAACTCTCGGCAGTCTATTTTGGTGGTGGAACGCCGACCGACTTAAGTGCAGACGAACTATCCATGCTGGTGACGGTCGTGCGGCGCGAGCTTCCGCTGACCAACGACTGCGAAATCACAATCGAAGGCCGGCTCTACGACTTTGGCGATGAAAAAGTAAAAGCGGTGCTGACCGCCGGTGCCAACCGTTTTTCATTTGGTGTACAAAGCTTCGATACTGAAATTCGTCAGCGAATGGGACGCAAGCTCCCGCGTGAGGAGTTGATCGAGCGACTCAACCGGATTGTTGAGCTATCGGAACCGTATCGCGCCGCCGTGGTGATCGACCTGATCTACGGGCTTCCCGGTCAGGGCGAAAAGGAATGGATAGACAGTATCGACTGCGCCGTGAATGAAACCACGATCCATGGGCTGGACTTATATCAGATCAACCTAATTCCCAGCACTCCGCTGGCGAAACAAAAAGACCAGCTTCCGCCAATGGCCGACCTGCGCGAACAGGCAACTCTCTTTTCCAAGGGTCGAAAGCGGATGATGGAGTATGGCTTCAGACGCCTTTCTACCGCTCACTGGGGACGCGACAACCGAGAACAAAATCGCTACAACCTTTGGAGCAAGCGCGAGGTTGACTGTCTGCCACTAGGCGCGGGCGCGGGCGGACGTTGGGGCAATGTGCGCTTCTTTCAGCAGAGCGATGTGACCCAGTTTAAAAACATCGTCTTTGAAGACCGCAAGCCAATCGCCTCCGCCTCCAGAATTCCAAGCTTTGAAAAGCCGACCGCTATCGCCATCGGTCAGCTAGAGCAACAATTTCTTGACCTCCAAACCTTGGAAAATGCAGAAGCGTTTCGCCCGATGCTGGAGCAGTGGGAAACGGCGGGGCTGATTAAACTCGGCGAACCCTGCCGTCTCACCGAGGCCGGCGAATTCTGGGTGCTCAATCTCCAACAATTGATCAGTAGTAAAATTAAAAAACAACAAAAATAGGAGTCAAAGAATGAAAGAAGATTGGTTAAATAAAAAAGAGAGTTTCGAGGTGCGGGATGTCCGTGAGTTGAAAGGCAACTTTCTGCCTGGTCTCTTGAAAAAAGCTCAAAAAATGAAAGAGGGCGAAGGGCTGTGCGTGGTTCAGAGCTTCGAGCCGATCCCTCTCTACTCCGCTCTGGAAGAACTGGGGTTTGAGCACCACACCGAACAAATATCCGAAACGGAATATCGCATCTTTTTCTATCGAACCGCCGTTCATACCCCCACCTATCCAGAGGGGCTGGACATTCCGTTCAAGCCCACTGCCATTGTGAATTTCAATGCCATCGACCCTAAATTGGCCAATGTGGTGGTTCCTTTTTGGGAGCTTATTTGGGGGCAGGAAAATTCGGCGATCGACATGAAGACCCTGTTGTTATTGTCGCTCGCCAACGGAGTGGGCGCCGGCCGGATGCGGCAGGCCGTCCGCGAATTAATTAAAGCCTATTCGGTGGGAGTGACCGTTGCGGAATTTGACGAACTTTTTTCCATGTTTGTTTGGAATCAAGGCGTGGGTTATTTCGCATCGGAAATCGGTCCCTCCGCTCTCTTTGCCGCCTATCAACTGATTAAAACAAAAGAGGAAAAAGGAACGAGCCGGTCGGAGATTGTTAAGGAACTCATGACCCGTTTCGGCGAGAAAAACCCCGCGGTGGGCATGTTCTACAAAACCCCTAAAGGCGAATAAATCGAGGAGAATACGATGGTTAAAAGAGATGATAAAATAGCGGATATAATTACGCAGTTTCCGGACATCAAGGAAAAGCTGATCGAGCGAAACCGCATATTTGCAAACCTTAATAATCCGTTGGTTTTTAAAACTGTGGGTCGATTTGCAAAGATCTCGGATGTTGCAAAAGTTTCCGGCGAGAAGGAGGAGGATCTGCTCGTCTTCATTAACGAGCTCATTGCGGAAAAGGGAGAATCCGATGCGTAGGATGGCAGACGATGAAATCCAGCGGTTGCTGGACGAGGTGACCTGGGGTACGCTTTGCAGTGTCACCCCCGAAGGAGAGCCGTATGCGATTGAGTTTACCTATTTTGAGGATGGCGGGGATTTTTGCGGAATTATTAACCCGTCGGGGATCATCGCCGCCTGCATCCGCCACCAGACCTCGGTGTGCCTGAAGGTTTGCGAATCGAGCCGACTGAGTACAGGCTATCGAGGCGCCTCTCTCTTTGGTGCAGCGGCACTCGTCGAGACCAAGGAGCCGGAAGAGATGGCCCGCATCTGGCAGGTGCTTGAAACGCGCATGAAAAAGCCCGGCATTTTTGCGATCGCAGCGGAAAAATATTCACAGCCGGGCAATCTACTTCCAATCCTTCGTATCCAGGTGGAGCGGCGCAGTGGCGTCACTTCCTGGCCAGAGCGGGAGGCGGAAAGGAAATGAACAACGTTGAGTTTGGAATTTGGGGAATGGCGTTCGCCATGATCGTTGTCTCAGTGCTCGGGTTCTTCGCGATCAAGCATGAAAAGTATTGGGCAAACATCGATCTCATCACCATTGGAACTTTCGCCGCACTGATTAAAGTTTCGAGTTACCTTATTACCATTTGTGGTGGCGGAATGAATCCCGTAGCGTTTGTGTTGAAAAATAGCATGACCACTGCGCTTACTGTTGTGCTTTGCCATAAGGTTCGAAAGTTTGGCACACTCTCCCTCTATTTAGTGATTTCTTTTTTGTTCGGGGTGGTGATTACGGGTGGTAGTAGGCATATTTCTTTCCCTGTGGTATTGCTTGGGGCTTTAGTTGCTGATGGTTTGATTGTGCTGTTTGGCGGATACCGAAAAACGTTTGCACTGATGATGGGTGTGGCTTTTTTTGATCTCTTTTCGCGATTCATCGGTTTTCTTATCAGCTATTTGGTCGTTCGTGAAAATAAGGAGATGATGATGATGGCGGCGGTCGTTGTAAGCATCGGATACATCGGTTGCTTGATCGGACTACCGATGGGAATTTTTTTATTAAAGGAGTTGCGACATGCCGGGATTGTTCGGAAATAAATTTCATCGGGCGGAAGATTCTTTTTCATTACGCCTCAACGGGTTTACAAAGATGGCTCTGTGCGTGGCACTTTCAGTAGCCACGCTTCTTATCAATAACACACAAGCTCTGGGTATTTTGCTGGTGGGTAGTTTTGTTTTTGCTTTAACGCAAATGAGGTTGAAGATCCTATTCATCGTTTATCTAGTCGTATTGCTTATGACGGGCATTTCCATGGGGTCTGCTTTGGTGATCTCGAAAACTATTGGGATGGGAGATTATAACTTACTTACTATGGTTAATCCTTTTATGCGGATGCTGGTTGTGCTGCAAGTTGTGTTAGTTGTAGCACTTTCAACGAGCCCTCAAGAGATTTTGATTAATCTTAAATCCATCAAGCTCCCTCGTATGCTCTACCTCCCTGTTCTTGTGATGTTGCGATTTATTCCTTCGTTTATCAATGATCTTAAACAAATTAACGAAAGCCTAAAGATCAGGGGGTTACAGATTACTCCTGCTTCTATTATAATTCATCCTATCTTAACGATGCGATGCAGTGTGCTTCCTTTAATTTTTCGTGCTTTCCGCTCATCGGATGAACTTGCGATTGCTTCGGAGCTTAAGGGGGTGGGATATTATAGGCAGACCTCTTCTTTCAAGAGACACTCTTTTAAAAAAGAGGATGCGATCTTAATCGTTCTTGCATCTCTTTTCATTGGTTGGGCTGGGTGGTTGCATGCAATCACTCCAAAAAAAATAAGTCCAATGGAACAGTTTCGGGCAAATCGAACTATGGAGGAACATGATAAAGCTTATTAATATTTCATATCGCTATCCTTTTAAAGAGGAATATGCCGTTCGCAATGTAGAGTGTGAAATTCACAAAGGCGAGGCAGTGCTTTTCACGGGCGGAAGCGGTTGCGGAAAATCGACGTTAATTAGGATTATTAATGGGTTAATACCCCACTTTTTTCAGGGCAACCTGGAGGGACGCGTAGAGATTGACGGCATCGACAACAACACACGTAGCATTCCCGACATTGCACAAAACACTGGAACGCTTTTTCAAGATCCGGAACAGCAATTCTTTACGCTCGATGTCGAAAGCGAACTCGCCTTCGCCCACGAGCAGCGCGGGGACGAGCCTGAAGAAATCCGGATTCTTATTGAACAGATTTCGGAAAAGTTAGGGATTACGCATATCAAAAAATCTTCGATTTTTGAGATCTCGGAAGGCGAAAAGCAAAAAGTGGCACTGGGGTCGGTTCTGAGTATGGGACCAGGCATTCTCTTACTCGATGAACCTACTGCTAATCTTGACCATTGCGCTACATGTGAACTTGCAAAAATGTTGTTGAAGCTTAAGCGTGAAGGAATGACTTTGGTAATTGTTGATCATCGTCTTTATTGGCTGGAAAGCTTGATTGATACAGTTTATATTCTTGAAAAGGGGGAGATTGTAAAAAAGGATTCACTAGAAACTTTTCGAGATAAGGTGGTGCAACAAAACTATGGCTTGCGTGATTTGCAAACGGTTAAAATTCTAAAAAAAATTAGAAGCCTTCCTCCTGTTTTAATAAAAAATTCGCCATTTATTCGAATCGAAGATCTTGTTTTTGGCTATAAAGGTAAGCTCAACCTTTTTACCCATTGCTCGTTTGAGTTCCCAAAAGGAAAAATAACCGTTATAACAGGGAGTAACGGGTGCGGGAAAACTACGTTGGCTCGTATTCTTACAGGGTTGGTCAAAACTTCAAAAGGACACATTGTCATCGATGGGCAAGCCGTGCCGCCCAAGGAGCTTCTCAAACGCGCCGGCCTGGTTTTTCAAAATGCCGACCATCAGCTTTTCATGAGTTCGGTTAAGCGAGAACTGCTCACCTCGGGCAGGATGCTGAAAAAAAAGATCCGCGAACAAAAGACAGCCGATCTGCTGGAGCAGTTGAACCTTTCGGAGTTCACCCATGCGCATCCTCAATCCCTCTCCGGCGGACAAAAACAGCGGCTGGTGATTGCTTGCGCCCTGATGAAAAGCCCCGATGTCCTGATTCTCGATGAACCCACCAGCGGACTAGACGGCAAGAATATGCACATTATTTCGAACCTTCTTCGTCAGACGGCTAACGAAGGAGCTGCAGTCATAGTGATCACCCACGATCTGGAACTGATCGCCTCCACTTCTGACTATAACCTAGACTTAACCCCTAACAAGGAAACCCCATGAAAATACTCATTGCCTATTCTAGTAAAACTGGAAACACCCGCAAAGTGGCTGAAGCCATCCATGCCGAACTCCCCAAAGCCGAGCTGATCGATGTAAAAAATTCGCCCGACCCATCCAGCTATGATCTCATCTTTCTTGGATGTTGGATTGATAAGGGAACAGCCGATGCCGAGGCACAAAAATTCATTAAAAAATTAGACGGAAAACGCATCGCCATCTTTTCCACGCTAGGAGCCTATCCCGACTCCGATCACGCTATAAAAAGCCTAGAAAACATTGCGACTCTGCTCTCCTCCTGCACCGTGGTTGACCGATGGATCTGCCAAGGTGCCATCGATCCCAAGCTCATCGCCTGGATGAGCGAACTTCCTGGAGAGCATCCACACTCTCCCGACGATGCCCGTCGGAAGCGATGGAAGGATGCTCAGAGCCACCCCGATAAGCAGGATTTTGAAAATGTTCGCGCTTGGGCGGCAAAGGTCGTAGTATGAACGAGTTTTTCGAAATTGTCGGTATAGTGGGATATGTTCTTGCGGGAGCCGCTGTTTGGAGCATCTTTCTTTTTGTGAAGCATGGTCTATACTTGTTGATGGTCTCCTACGACTTCAAACGCAACTTTAAATGCGTGGAGCGCGGTGAGCTAGATTTGATTGCTCATGAACTTAGGCGGCGAAACCCTATGATGGAAATTATGCGCGACATTGCCCGCTTCCATGCGCACCACTCGCGCGACCTGAAGTCCGAGGTGGCATTTTTGTTCTACAAATATTTCAATAAAGTGAACCGTTCCGTCGCTTGGCTTCGTTTAATCTCCGTGGTGGCTCCATTATTGGGTTTGATGGGTACTGTGATTGGAATGCTCGATATGTTCAAAGCGCTAGCCATGGATCAACAGGTTGATGCCGCACTAATGGCTGGAGGCATTTGGGAAGCATTGCTTACTACCGTGATGGGCCTCTCTGTCGCTATCCCCACGCTGGTCTTTTACTATGTCATCAGCCTACGCCTCAAGGGCTTCGCCATCGAGGCCGTGGAATACGGTTATCGCATTGCCGGCATTGTAAATCCAAATTGCCCGTACGGGGCGAAACCAACCTGCCCGGAGAAATAGAGCATGTTTGATTTTCTCGGTTCAGACGAAATCGAAAGTCATATCGACCTCACGCCGATGATCGATGTAATCTTTATGTTGATCATTTTCTTCGTGCTGGCGGGCACCTTCAGCAAGCCCGTTATGGAAGTGCTACTACCCCACACCGAAACGGCGGAATCCGCAGGGGGAATCCAAGAAAAAGAGCTGATCGTTACCATCGACAAAGAGGGGCTGGTTTGTTGCGAAGAGCGCACCTATTCCGAAGAAGAGTTGACCGAACTAGTGACATTGCGCCCCGAACAAAAGATGAATCTCTTTGTAGACGAACGCGCCCCCTTCAAACCCTTTATTGCCCTCATCGACGAAGCTCGTCTCGCTAGACGCACCAACATCGTGATCACGACGGAGAAAAAGTGACGCATTATCAAACAGATCTTTTAGATTTTAGTTCAAACATTCTCGCCTTTAGTGTTCTTGGAATTGTACTTACAGGGGTATGGATAATCCAAAGCAAAAAAAAGATCACTCCTCCTTCCTTCTCGGCGGAGGTATCATCTTCTGTGAGCCGCCTTACTCTTGAGCAACTGCCTGTACGTAAAGAAATCCAGCCCGAAATTCTTCAAGAACAACAAATTGCTCCCCTTCCCGAATCCGTGCGAAAACCACGACCTAAACCAGAACCCAAACCTAAATTGAAACCTAAGTCCAAACCTAAAATAGATGACACCAAAGAATCGTTACCACTCAAAAACGTTAAGAAGAACCTTGTTTCAGAAACTGAACGTATCTCTGTTTCAGAACTCATGGCTACGGCACAGGTCGCTAGTACGGTGAAAGGTGGCGGCAATCCTGTTCCTCCATCCTTGATTCAAGAATTACAAAAGATGGTAGAAAAGGCTAAATATTATCCATCCCGTGCTAGACGTGCCAATATAACGGGTCTAGTGATTCTTCGATTGACCATTTCTTCAAAAGGGATTATCCAAAAGACTGAGGTGCTTTCTGCTGAACACCGCTACCTCGCCGCTGGTGCAAAAAAAACGGGGTCGCGAATTGTCGGAAAAAAAATATCTGTACCTCCATTAAAAATACTTTCAGTTGAAATCCCGATTCGTTATGAACTCAATAGATAACACCAAAAAACCACAATATTTATTAAAAAGAGATAAGACAATAAAAATAAATCAAGGTGCACTTTATATGCTTCTCGCTTCCTTTTTCTTTGCTCTAATGGGAGGCTTTGCAAAAAAACTTGGACAAGAACTTCCTGCAATAGAAGTTACTTTTTTTAGAAATATTTTTGGTGTTTTTTTCATTGGTATTAGTTTATGGATAAAACCCTCAATAAAAAAAGGTGGGAAGCCTTTAATTCTCTTTTTTCGAGGAACGATGGGGTTTTTAGCGTTATTAGCTTACTTCTATAATATGAAATATATTCCTTTAGGAGATGCCATAATTTATAATAAAACAGCACCTTTATTCTTGGGATTTTTTGCGTGGGTGTTCTTACGTGAAAAACTCTCTAAACCCGCTGTTCTTGCATTGGTTCTTGGTTTTGTAGGAATTCTTTTTATTTCAAAGCCCACAATTAACGGTCTTAGTAAATATGATCTTCTTGGGATTTTTT
>Ga0256845_1001427_pt1 | contig 19229 bp, 32 predicted proteins | sample RiftiametaG_FD_189101 | JGI IMG/M metagenome (GOLD analysis project Ga0256845, IMG submission 189101) | Tube worm associated microbial communities from hydrothermal vent at the East Pacific Rise, Pacific Ocean - Riftia | ecosystem: Host-associated > Annelida > Integument > Unclassified ...
GTTACGACACATTAATCCCGAATTAAAGGCAATGTAGAACAACGCAACAAACCTTCTTGTTTAGCTATTTCGGCATAAGGAACTTCTTCAACTGTAAAACCTTGTTCACGTAACCATGTGTTTAAACGTGTAAAGTTTTTTTCAGAAATAATTACATCTTCTGATATTGAAAACACATTACTATTCATATTATACATTTCGTCTTTTGTGATTTCAAAAATATTGTCTTTTCCAAAAAAATCAACTAACCACTTATATTCACCTTCTACTAAAAATCCATTTTTATGCAAAATAGCTTTGTCTTTTCCTATAGGTTGAAAACAACAATCTAAATGCAATGCATTTTCTTTTGCATTGGTATTAGATTTTCTAAGTTCAAAAGATTTCACTATTTTCTCTGGAAACAATTCTTGTATAGCAATTACCGCATCCATATTGGTACGCGCTGTAATATAATCTGGGTAATCTTCACCTGAATACGTACCAATAAAAATATAATCGTTCCACGGCATCACATCTCCACCTTCAACATGACATTCTTCAGGTAGTATAATTCTATTTTTTATATCTATCTGATTGCAAACGTATTGTATCGCCTCAACTTCTTCTTCTCTATTTGGCAAAATATTAGCTTTTATTATTTTATCTTCTATTACAAAAGCTATATCTCTTGAAAATATCTGATTGTAATCTTTTATAACTTCTGGTCTGTAAACTTTAATATCATATTTTTTAAAAATAGTAGCAACAGCTTCCATTTCTAAAATCATATCTACTTCTTTAGGGTATGTTCCCGCAAGTACGTGTTCAATACTCTTAGGGTCATAACAATCTTCCACTTTTGGTGTAGTTCCATTACTTTCAGATGTTCCTAAAATCACAGCACGTAAACGCGACGTTTCGTTTTTTATATTCAGCTTTAGCATATTGCAAATATAAAAAAAGCTTCATAGTAAACTATGAAGCTTGATTATAATAAAAAATTAACTTTTATCTTTTATTTATATCTATAAAATCTCTTTGAGTTTCGCCAATATACATTTGTCTTGGTCTTCCAATTGGTTCTTTACGTAAACGCATTTCACGCCATTGTGCAATCCAACCTGGTAAACGTCCTAAAGCAAACATAACGGTAAACATATCTGTTGGAATACCCATACCTCTGTAAATAATACCTGAATAAAAATCTACATTAGGATACAATTTACGCTTCACAAAATATTCATCATTTAAAGCTTCTTGCTCTAGCCCTTTTGCTATATCTAAAATAGGGTCATCGACTCCTAAATCACCTAAAACTTCATCCGCTGCTACTTTTATGATTTTTGCTCTTGGGTCAAAATTTTTATAAACACGATGTCCAAAGCCCATTAAACGAAATGGGTCTTCTTTATCTTTTGCTTTAGCCATATACTTTTTAGTATCGCCATCATCTTCTTTAATTCCTTCAAGCATTTCTAACACTGCCTGATTTGCACCTCCATGAAGTGGTCCCCAAAGCGCAGAAATTCCTGCAGAAATAGATGCAAATAATCCTGCGTGAGATGAGCCTACAATTCTAACAGTAGATGTTGAACAGTTTTGCTCATGATCGGCATGTAAGATTAATAGCTTGTCTAAAGCTTCCACTAAAATTTCATTTTGAACATAGTCTTCATTTGGTTTTTTAAACATCATTTTCAAGACATTTTCTACATAACCTAAATTATTATCGCCGTAATCTAACGGCAAACCTTGTTTCTTACGAAGTGTCCATGCTACTAATACAGGAAATTTACCCAATATTTTCACAACAGAATTGTACATATCTTCTTCTGAAGATGCATCGACTGAATTAGGATTGAATGCTGTTAACGCACTTGTTAACGATGATAACACACCCATTGGATGTGCAGATTTTGGAAACGCATCTACAATTTTTCTAATATCATCATCAACTAAAGAGTTTTCTTTAATATCATTATGAAATTTTTCGTTTTGCTCTTTTGTTGGAAGCTCTCCAAATATTAATAAGTATGCTACTTCTAAAAAATCTGCTTTTTCAGCTAATTCTTCAATACTATAACCTCTATATCTTAAAATTCCTTTTTCTCCATCTAGAAATGTAATACCGCTTTCACAAGCACCTGTATTTTTGTAACCTGGATCTAAAGTAGTTACGCCTCTAGTTACGCCTCTAAGCGTTTTAATATCAATTGCAACTTCATTTTCAGTTCCTACAATTATAGGAAACTCGTATTTCTCACCATTTATTTCTAAGGTAGCAGTATTTGCCATATTTCTAAGTAATTTATTTGTTTTTTTGCGGAATGCTAATTTACGAAATATCTCACTATTTATAAAGCTTCACGGCTAATGATTTAATCAATTTTAGTATTGCTAAAATTGATACCATAAAAAAAGCGATTATTAAAAAAATAATCGCTTTACTATAAAATAGAATTTTATTTATTTTATTTTGAATGCATTTTCTTGAGGAAAATAAGCAGTATCTCCTAATTCTTCTTCTATACGAAGCAATTGATTGTACTTAGCCATTCTATCACTACGAGATAATGACCCTGTTTTTATTTGTCCTGTATTTAATGCTACAGCTAAATCTGCTATTGTATTATCTTCAGTTTCTCCAGAACGATGAGACATTACAGATGTATAACCTGCATTATGCGCCATGTTAACTGCTGCAATAGTTTCAGTTAAAGTTCCTATTTGGTTTACTTTAATTAAAATTGAATTTGCAATGCCGTTTTTAATACCTTTTGATAAACGCTCAACATTAGTAACAAATAAATCATCACCTACTAATTGCACTTTATTACCAATTAACTCAGTTAAATATTTCCATCCTTCCCAGTCATTTTCATCCATACCATCTTCAATAGAAATAATAGGGTATTTTGCGGCAAGTTCTGCTAAATAATCAGCTTGTTCTTTACTAGTTCTTACAACTCCTGATTCACCTTCAAATTTAGTATAATTATATTGCCCATTTTCATAAAATTCTGCGGCAGCACAATCTAAAGAAATCAGTACTTCATCACCAAATTTGTATCCTGCATTTTCAACAGCTTGAGCAATAGTTTCTAAAGCGTCTTCAGTTCCTCCTGTTAAGTTTGGAGCAAACCCACCTTCATCACCAACAGCAGTACTTAAACCTCTATCGTGTAATACTTTTTTAAGGTTATGAAAAATCTCAGTTCCCATTTGCATGGCATGAGTAAAGTTTTTAGCTTTTACCGGCATTACCATAAATTCTTGAAACGCAATTGGGGCATCACTGTGTGAACCACCATTAATGATATTCATCATTGGTAACGGAAGTGTATTAGCAGAAACACCTCCTACATAACGATATAAAGGTAAACCTAGCTCGTTTGCTGCTGCTTTAGCAACCGCTAAAGAAACACCTAAAATAGCATTAGCACCTAATTTTGATTTGTTTGGTGTACCATCTAAATCAATCATTATTTGATCAATTAGATTTTGTTCAAAAATAGAAACTCCTAAAAGTTCCTTAGCAATAATTAAGTTTACATTATCTACTGCTTTAGAAACACCTTTTCCCATATAAGCTTTTCCACCATCGCGTAACTCTACAGCTTCGTGTTCTCCTGTTGAAGCGCCAGACGGTACTGCAGCTCTTCCTAAAACATTATTTTCTGTAACAACATCTACTTCTACTGTTGGGTTTCCTCTAGAATCTAGAATTTGTCTTGCGTGAATATTAATTATTATACTCATAATTACTATTTTTTTTAACTTTAATAATTCAAATTTACGGTTAAATCTTGTTTGTTTTTAGATGTTTTAGAAGAAATACTCAAAAATACACCTATAACGTTTTAGTAAATAAAAGCCTCAAGAAGCATCTAGTCCTTGAGACTAATACCAAAATTTATTTTTTTATGCTTTCTATAAATTGATCAAAAAGATAAGAAGAATCATGTGGCCCAGGACTTGCTTCTGGATGAAATTGCACAGAAAAACAGTTTTTGTTTTTCATAGCTAATCCAGCTACAGTATCATCGTTTAAATGCACATGAGTGATTTTTATATCTGAATGAGCTTCTGACTCTTCTCTGTTTACAGCAAAACCATGATTTTGAGAAGTTATTTCGCCTTTACCAGTATTTAAATTTTTAACAGGGTGATTAATTCCTCTATGCCCGTTATGCATTTTATAAGTAGATATTCCATTTGCTAATGCAATAACTTGATGCCCTAAACAAATACCAAATAAGGGTAAATCTCTTTTTATAATTTCTTTTGCCAATGTCTGTGCTTCAACCAAAGGTTCTGGATCTCCAGGTCCATTAGATAAAAAATATCCATCTGGTTTAAAAGCTTCTAGCTCTTCAAATGTTGCGTTATATGGGAACACTTTTATATAAGCATCTCTTTTTGCTATGTTTCGAAGAATGTTCTTTTTAATTCCAATATCTAGCACTGACACTTTATAAGTCGCATCTTCATTACCATAATAATATGGTTCTTTAGTTGAAACTTGTGAAGCCAACTCTAAACCATTCATATTTGGCACTTCTGCTAATCGTTTTTTTAATGCTTCAACATTATCAATATTTGTAGAAATAACAGCATTCATAGCACCATTATCTCTTATATAACTTACCAATGCTCTTGTGTCTACATCCGAAATAGCAAGTAAATTATTATCTTCTAAAAACTCTTCTAATGATTTATCGGCAGCATCACGCGAATAATCATAACTAAAATTTTTCACTATAAGTCCTGCAATCTTAATAGAATCAGATTCTATTTCTTCTTCATTTGTTCCATAGTTTCCAATATGCGCATTTGTAGCAACCATTAATTGACCATAATAGGATGGGTCTGTAAAAATTTCTTGATAGCCTGTCATTCCAGTATTGAAACAAACTTCACCAAATGCTGTTCCTTGTTTATTGCCTACTGCTTTACCGTAAAAAATGGTACCATCTGCTAAAAGAATAATGGCTTTTTGTCGTTTTTGATATTTCATGTATTCTTGAAAAGTTTTACAAAATTGCATAAAAAAAAGGATAAACTAAAATAGTTTATCCTTTATATATTAAATGCTTATTAACATTTATTCTTCTTCATTTGAAGCTTGAATTGCAACTGGAGCAGTAGCTGGTTTAGAACCACCTCTTCTACTTCTTCTTGTTGTTTTCTTAGCTTTTTTACCTGCGTTATAAATCTCATTATAATCTACAAGTTCAATCATAGCCATATCAGCATTATCACCTAGTCTATTACCTAGTCTAATAATTCTAGTATATCCACCTGGACGATCACCAATTTTAGGAGCAACATCTCTAAACAATTCTGTTACAGCATCTTTTTGTCTTAAACGAGCCATTACAATACGTCTGTTGTGAGTTGTATCTTCTTTAGATTTTGTAATCATTGGCTCTACAAATTGCTTTAACGCTTTTGCTTTTGCAATCGTTGTGTTAATACGCTTGTGTTCTATTAAAGAACAAGCCATATTAGCCAACATCGCTTTTCTGTGAGCTGTTTTTCTACCTAAGTGATTTATTTTTTTTCCGTGTCTCATGACATTTTATTTTAATCATCATCTTGCTACAACTCATTATTGAGGAGCAAAATATGATGTCTTAATCTTTATCTAATTTATATTTACTTAAATCCATTCCGAAATTTAAACCTTTAACATTTACTAGTTCTTCTAGTTCAGTTAATGATTTTTTACCAAAGTTTCTGAATTTCATTAAATCGTTTTTGTTAAATGATACTAAATCTCCTAAAGTATCTACTTCTGCAGCTTTTAAACAATTTAATGCACGTACAGATAAATCCATATCGATTAATTTTGTTTTAAGCAACTGACGCATATGTAATGATTCTTCATCATACGTTTCAGTTTGTGCAATTTCATCAGCTTCTAATGTAATACGCTCATCAGAGAATAACATAAAATGATGAATTAATGTTTTTGCAGCTTCTGTTAAAGCATCTTGTGGAGTAATTGAACCGTCAGTTATGATTTCAAAAATCAATTTTTCATAATCCGTTTTTTGCTCAACACGATAATTTTCTACTGCATACTTTACATTCTTAATAGGAGTGTAAATTGAATCTGTAAAGATTGTACCTATTGGAGCAGCAGCCTTTTTATTTTCTTCTGCTGGCACATAACCTCTACCTTTTTCAATAGTAATTTCCATATTAATATTTACTTTAGGATCTAAATTACAGATTACTAATTCTGAATTTAATACTTGAAATCCTGAAATAAATTTTTGAAAATCACCTGCTGTAATTTGTTCTTGTCCAGAAATTGAAATTGAAATAGATTCGCTATCAAAATCTTCAATTTGTCTTTTAAAACGTACTTGTTTTAAATTCAAAATCATTTCTGTAACATCTTCTACTACACCTTCAATTGCTGAGAATTCATGATCCACACCTTCTATTCTAACCGATGTAATTGCAAATCCTTCTAATGAAGAAAGTAAAACTCTCCTTAATGCGTTACCTACAGTTAATCCGTAACCAGGTTCTAAAGGGCGAAACTCAAATTTCCCTTCAAAATCTGTTGAATCAATCATGATTACTTTATCGGGCTTTTGAAAATTAAATACTGCCATATTTCTTCGTTTTAATTGTTATTTGGTTGCGCGGTTTAGAAATTTGAAGAATACTAATAAACCCTTTGGACAAATACCAATATGATTAATTTATTATTTAGAATATAATTCGACTATGAATTGTTCGTTTATGTTTTCTGGAATTTGAATTCTAGCTGGAATAGAAACATATGTTCCTTGCTTTGTATCATCATTCCATGTAATCCATTCGTATACGTGACTTGAATTTGAAAGTGATCTTTCAATAGCTTCAAGTGATTTAGATTTTTCTCTCACTGCAACAACATCTCCAGCTTTTAAATTGTAAGAAGGTATATTTACCCATTCTCCATTTACAGTAATATGTCTGTGAGAAACTAATTGTCTTGCACCACTTCTAGAAGGAGAAATTCCCATTCTATATACTACATTATCTAATCTAGATTCGCAAAGTTGTAATAAAACTTCACCTGTAATACCTTGTGCAGCTCTTGCTTTTTTAAATAAACCTCTAAATTGACGCTCTAAAATACCATAAGTATATTTAGCTTTTTGTTTTTCCATTAATTGGATTGCGTATTCAGATTTTTTTCCACGTCTTCTGTTGTTTCCGTGTTGACCTGGAGGATAATTTCTTTTTTCAAAAGATTTATCTTCTCCAAAAATAGCTTCACCAAATTTACGTGCTATTTTAGTTTTAGGACCAGTATATCTTGCCATTTTAAATTGTTTTTAAGAGCGATTATGAATTAAGGTCTTAATCTTATCCTTCGATAATCGTTTATCTCTTGTTGATACTTGTTATTATTAATTTCTATTTTAAAAGAATCTGAAATAAATTCAGATTAAACTCTTCTACGTTTTGGAGGACGACATCCATTATGTGGTAATGGTGTAACATCAATAATTTCTGTTACTTCAATACCTGAATTATGAATAGATCTAATAGCAGATTCTCTACCATTTCCTGGTCCTTTCACATAAACCTTTACTTTTTTCAATCCAGCTTCTATTGCTACTTTTGCAGCATCTTCAGCAGCTAATTGAGCAGCATAAGGTGTATTTTTCTTAGAACCCCTAAATCCCATTTTACCAGCTGAAGACCATGAAATTACATCGCCTTTTTTGTTGGTAAGTGAAATTATAATGTTATTAAAAGAAGCTGTAACATGTGCTTCTCCAACAGAGTCTACAATAACTTTACGTTTTTTAGTGCTTGTCTTTGCCATATTACTTATTATTTAGTTGCTTTTTTCTTGTTAGCAACTGTTTTTCTTCTTCCTTTTCTAGTTCTAGAGTTGTTTTTAGTACGTTGTCCTCTTAATGGAAGACTAGATCTATGACGAATACCTCTGTAACATCCAATATCCATTAATCGCTTAATGTTTAATTGTGTTTCAGAACGTAACTCACCTTCAATAGTATAAGATCCAACAGCTTCACGAATACCTGCTATTTGGTCATCCGTCCAATCTTGTACTTTAATGCTTTCGTCTACTTTAGCTAATGCTAAAACTTCTTTTGCTCTACTTCTACCTACTCCGTAGATATAAGTTAAAGAGATAACTCCTCTTTTCTGTTTTGGTATGTCTACACCTGCAATTCTTGCCATAATTACCCTTGTCTTTGTTTAAATCTAGGATTCTTTTTGTTTATAACGTAAAGTCTACCTTTTCTACGCACTATTTTACAATCTGCGCTTCTTTTTTTAACTGATGCTCTTACTTTCATCGTATTCTTAATTAGTATCTATAAGTTATTCGAGCCTTCGATAAATCGTAAGGACTCATTTCTAATTTAACTTTATCTCCTGGTAATAATTTAATATAATGCATGCGCATTTTACCTGAGATGTGTGCTGTCACAATGTGACCGTTTTCTAATTCAACACGAAACATAGCATTTGATAATGCTTCATTTATTGTTCCGTCTTGTTCTATTGCTGCTTGTTTTGCCATAGTATTTATATTAAACTGATGCTTTTCTATTTTTACCAGTTTTCATCAAGCCATCATAATGTCTATTTAACAAATAAGAATTTATTTGTTGCATAGTATCTATTGCAACACCAACCATAATTAATAGTGATGTTCCACCAAAAAACAATGCCCATCCTGCTTGTACACCCATTAGTTTAACAATAAAGGCTGGGAACACAGCTATAAGTGCTAAAAACACAGAACCTGGTAAAGTTATTTGTGACATTATTTTATCTAAATATTCAGATGTTTCACCACCTGGACGTATACCTGGAATAAAACCCCCACTACGTTTTAAATCGTCAGCCATTTTATTTGTTGGTACTGTAATAGCTGTATAAAAATATGTAAATATTACAATTAACAAACCAAATGTTACATTATACCAAAATCCAAACATATCAGAATAGTTTGTTTGCATCCAAGCTCCTGTTGCAGTTTCTTTTAATAATGAAGAACTTCCTATAAAGCTTGGTACAAACATAATTGCTTGTGCAAATATAATTGGCATTACTCCAGAAGCATTAAGCTTTAAAGGAATATATTGTCTTGATCCAGCCATAGCACTTTTCTCATAACCACCAGATGCAGTTCTTCTTGCATATTGCACTGCTATTCTTCTAACAGCCATTACTAACATAATAGCTGCCAAAATAATAACAAACCATATTACTAATTCAAAAAGAATAAGCATTACGTTATTACCTTCTAATCTAGTTGCTGCATTTTGAATAAATGCTAATGGTAATTTTGCTATAATACCAACCATAATTAATAAAGAAATACCGTTTCCAATACCTTTATCTGTTATTTTCTCTCCTAACCACATTGCGAAAATACAGCCTGTTACTAAAATTGTAACTGACGAGAAATAGAACAATGGTCCTGTACCTAATAAAAATGCACTTTGAGGAATACCTAGTGCAGGTAAACTTGCTAAATATCCTGGAGCTTGTAATAAACAAATTGCTATGGTTAACCAACGCGTGATTTGTGTTATTTTCTTTTGCCCGCTTGCTCCTTCTTTTTGTAATTTTTGAAGGTAAGGAATTGCAATACCCATTAATTGTACAACAATAGAAGCCGAAATATATGGCATAATACCCAATGCAAATACCGAAGCATTTGCAAAAGCTCCACCAGTAAAAGCATTAAGTAAACCTAATATACCTCCATCTGCTTTCTCAGCTAAGCCTCCTAATTGAGATGCGTCAATACCTGGTAAAACAACTTGTGCACCAAAACGATAAACTAATAACAAACCTAGTGTAACTATGATTCTGTTTCTTAGTTCTTCAATTTTCCAAACATTTTTTATCGATTCTATAAATTTCATACTTATAATAAACTATTATAATGTTACAGCTTCTCCTCCAGCAGCTTCTATAGCAGCTTTTGCTGAAGCAGTAAATTTATGAGCAGATACTTTTAATTTTGCTTTTAATTCTCCTCTACCTAATATTTTAACTAAATCATTTTTTCCAGCTAATCTACTTGATATTAAAAATTCTAAATCTACTGTGCCTTTTATTTTCTTTTCATCAACCAATTGTTGTAGAGTATCTAAATTAATACCTTGATATTCTATACGATTAATGTTAGTAAAACCAAATTTAGGAACACGTCTTTGAAGTGGCATTTGCCCTCCTTCAAATCCTAGTTTCTTAGAATAACCAGAACGAGATTTTGCTCCTTTGTGACCACGTGTTGCCGTACCACCTTTACCAGAACCTTGTCCTCTACCTATTCTTTTTCCTTGATTTTTTACTGAACCTTCTGCAGGTTTTAAATTACTTAAATCCATTTTCAGTTTTATATTATTTTATTTCTTCTACAGAAACTAAATGTGAAACTTTAGCAACCATACCAAGAATATTTGGTGTAGCTTCATGCTCTTTTACCTGACCAATTTTTTTAAGACCAAGAGCTTCTAAAGTTCTTTTTTGTCTTAATGTACGTTTGATTGCGCTTTTAACTTTTTTTACTTTAATTTTTGCCATCTCTGTCTATGATTAACCGTTAAAAACTTTTTCAAGTGAAATACCTCTATCTTTTGCAATTGCTTTTGCATCTCTTAATTGTAATAACGCATCAAATGTAGCTTTTACAACATTATGAGGATTTGATGATCCTTGAGATTTAGATAATACATCATGGATTCCAACTGCTTCCAAAACTGTTCTTACAGCACCACCAGCAATTACTCCTGTACCAAGAGCAGCAGGAATAATATTTACTCTTGCTCCACCATATTTACCTTTTTGTTCGTGAGGTAAAGTTCCTTTTCTAATTGGTATTCTTACTAGGTTTTTCTTAGCATCTTCAATTGCTTTTGCAATAGCACTAGCAACATCTTTAGATTTCCCTAAACCTTGTCCTACAACACCTGCTTCATCACCAACTACTACAATTGCTGAAAAACCGAATGCTCTACCACCTTTAGTTACTTTTGTAACTCTTTGTACACCAACTAAACGATCTTTAAGATCTAATCCACCTGGTTTTACTAATTCTGCACTTTTATATTTTTTAAACATAATTTTCTTAGAATTTAAGTCCTGCTTCTCTAGCTCCGTCAGCTAATGATTTTACTCTACCGTGATATAAATATCCACCTCTATCAAAAGCGATAGTTTTTACACCTGCTTTCATTGCTTTTTCTCCAAGGGACTTACCAACTAAATTAGCTGTTTCAGTTTTGGTTTTAGCAGAACTAACATCTTTATCTCTTGATGATGCTGCACTGATAGTTTTACCAGTTACGTCATCTACAATTTGAGCATAGATTTCTTTATTACTTCTAAAAACAGTTAATCTTGGTCTAGCTTCTGTACCAGAAACTATCTTACGAATTCTGTTTTTTATTCTTGTTCTTCTTTGGTTCTTTGTTAATGCCATAACTTACTTATTAAGCTGATTTACCTGCTTTTCTTCTTAATTCCTCACCAACAAACTTAATCCCTTTACCTTTGTAAGGTTCTGGTTTTCTTAAGCTACGAATTTTTGCAGCTACCTGACCAACAAGTTGTTTATCAGAAGAGGATAATTTAATAATTGGGTTTTTTCCTTTTTCAGATATTGTTTCAATTTTAACTTCTGGAGCTATACTCATAACAATACTATGAGAATATCCTAAAGCTAAATCCAATTTTTGACCTTGGTTACTGGCTCTATACCCTACACCAACTAATTCTAATTCTTTAGTCCACCCTTTTGTAACTCCATCAACCATATTGTTTAACAATGATCTGTATAAACCATGTTTTGCTTTATGATCTTTAGAATCTGAAGGACGTGATACTAAGATTTTTCCATCTTCAACTTTTATTTCTACAGAATTGAAACTTTGAGTTAACTCACCCAATTTCCCTTTTACTGTAACAATATTTTCGTTTACATCAATTGTAACTCCTTCTGGAATTACTACTGGGTTATTACCTATTCTTGACATATCTTATTTTTTTAGTAAACGTAACATAATACTTCGCCACCTACATTATCTCTTTTTGCTTGTTTACCTGTCATTACTCCATGAGAAGTAGAAACAATGGCAACACCAAGACCATTAAGAATTCTAGGAAGTTCTTTAGAACTAGCGTATTTACGTAAACCTGGTTTACTTATTCTTTGAATCTTTTTAATTACAGACTCTTTCGTTTCTTTATTGTACTTAAGCGCAATTTTAATTGTCCCTTGTACAGTTGAATCGTCAAACTTGTAACTTAAAATATATCCTTGTTCGAACAATATTTTAGTAATGCCCTTTTTTAAATTAGATGCAGGAATCTCAACCACTCTGTGGTTAGCACGCACTGCGTTTCTAATTCTTGTTAAATAATCCGATACTGGATCTGTATACATATTTATTAATTTGCGGTAATGGTTTTCAAAAAAACTATTTTCTTGAACCTAAAACCAATTTATAATTTTACCAACTTGCTTTTCTAACTCCAGGAATTAAGCCTTGATTGGCCATTTCTCTGAATGTTACACGAGAAAGTCCAAAAGTTCTCATATACCCTTTAGGTCTTCCTGTTATTTTACATCTATTGTGCATTCTAACAGGTGATGCATTTTTTGGTAACTTTTGTAAGCCTTCATAATCGCCAGCTTCTTTTAAAGCTTTACGTTTTTCAGCATATTTAGCTACTGTTTTTGCTCTTTTTACCTCACGGGCTTTCATTGATTCTTTAGCCATAACTTAGTTCTTTTTAAAAGGTAACCCTAGTTCTGTTAATAATGATTTTGCTTCTTTATCAGTATCTGCAGAAGTTACAAATGTAATATCCATACCTGAGATTTTATTAACTTTATCAATATTAATCTCTGGAAATATAATTTGTTCAGTAACTCCTAAATTGTAATTACCTCTTCCGTCAAATCCTGTAGCCTTTATTCCGTTAAAATCTCTTACACGTGGTAATGCAGAAGTAACTAAACGATCTAAAAATTCATACATTCTTTCTCCTCGTAAAGTAACTTTAACACCAATTGGCATCCCTTTACGTAGTTTAAATGATGCTACATCTTTTTTAGATAATGTTGAAATAGCTTTTTGTCCAGATATAGTTGTTACTTCTTCTACTGCGTAGTCGATTAACTTTTTGTCTGCAACTGCTGCTCCAACACCTTTAGATATTACTATCTTAGTAAGTTTAGGAACTTGCATAACATTACTATAACCAAATTCGTCTGTAAGAGCTGCAATTACTCTGCTTTTATACTCTTCTTTAAGTCTAGGTGAATATGCCATAACTATATTACTTCATTAGATTTTGTTGAAAATCTTACTTTTTTATCGGCTTCCATTCTAAATCCAATTCTTGTTGTTTCTCCTTTTGAAGTTAACAATGATAAATTTGAAATATGAATAGCAGCTTCCTTTTCTACGATACCGCCTTGAGGATTTTGTGCACTTGGTTTAGTATGTTTCTTAACCATGTTTACACCCTCAACTATCGCTTTGTTCTTCTCTATAAATACTTTTTGTACTTTACCTTCAAATCCTTTATGATCTCCAGCAATTACTTTTACAGTATCTCCAGTTTTTATTTTAAGCTTTGTCATCTTAGTTTAATGTATTAAAGCACTTCTGGTGCTAATGATACAATTTTCATGAATTGTTTATCACGAAGCTCTCTTGCAACAGGACCAAATACACGTGTTCCTCTCATTTCACCCGTTGGGTTTAATAAAACACAAGCATTATCGTCAAATCTTATATAAGATCCGTCTGGTCGTCGCACTTCTTTTTTAGTACGAATAACAACTGCTGTTGAAACGGCACCTTTTTTAATACCACTATTAGGAGTTACATCTTTTACTGAAACAACTATTTTATCTCCAACAGATGCGTATCTTCTTTTAGTACCACCAAGAACACGTATTGTTAATACTTCTTTTGCTCCTGTGTTGTCTGCTACTTTTAATCTTGATTCTTGTTGTAACATAATTATTTAGCTCTTTCAATTATTTCAACTAATCTCCAACATTTAGATTTACTTAAAGGTCGTGTTTCCATGATCTTTACTGTATCTCCAATATTACAATCGTTTGTTTCGTCGTGTGCAACATATTTTTTTGTTTTCAACACGAACTTACCATACATAGGATGTTTTACTTTTTTAACTTCTGCAACAACTATTGATTTTTGCATTTTGTTACTAGTAACAACTCCTATACGTTCTTTTCTTAAATTTCTTGTTTCCATCTTTCAGCTGAATTATTGTAATTCTCTTTTAGTTAATTCAGTCGCAATTCTTGCTACCGTACGTCTAATACCGCGTAACTGAATTGGATTTTCTAAAGGAGATATTGCATGAGCCATTTTTAGGTCTGAATAACTTTTTTTAGTCTCACCAAGTTTCTCTTGTAACTCAGATGTAGATAATTCTTTAATTTCTGATTGTTTCATAATATCAAATAAATTATGCTTCGTAATCTCGAGCGATTAAAAACTTAGTTTTAACTGGTAATTTTTGAGCAGCTAAGCGTAATGCTTCTTTTGCTACTTCTAGAGGCACACCTCCAACTTCAAAAATTACTCTTCCTGGTTTACATACTGCTACCCAGTATTCAACAGACCCTTTACCTTTACCCATACGTACTTCAAGAGGTTTTTTTGTAATTGGCTTGTCTGGAAATACTTTAATCCAAAGTTGCCCTTCTCTTTTCATGTAACGTGTAGCGGCAATACGAGCTGCTTCTATTTGACGTGATGTCAAAAAAGTTGAATCTAATACTTTTATTCCAAAAGTTCCGAATGATAATAAGTGCCCTCTTCCAGAGAGACCTTTCATACGTCCTTTTTGTTGCTTACGAAATTTTGTTCTTTTAGGCTGTAACATTTTTCTTTACTTTATAAAAAATTACTTTCTACGACGAGGGTTAGATCTATTTCCACCACGTCCTCCGGCTCCACCTTTTCCTTGCTTCTTAGATAATCCAACAAGCGGAGAAAGTTCTCTTTTACCATATACTTCACCTTTCATGATCCATACTTTAACACCCAATCTACCATAAGTAGTGTGCGCCTCAACTAAAGCATAATCAATGTCGGCTCTAAAGGTTGATAAAGGAATACGTCCATCTTTATAGTGTTCAGACCGTGCCATTTCAGCACCATTTAAACGTCCACTAATTTGGATTTTAATTCCTTCAGCATTCATACGCATTGTAGCAGCAATCGCCATTTTTATTGCACGTCTGTATGAAATTCTATTTTCAATTTGACGAGCAATACTTGATCCTACTAAAAATGCATCTAGTTCAGGTCTTTTAATTTCAAAGATGTTAATCTGAACTTCTTTTTCAGTAATTTTCTTAAGTTCTTCTTTTAACTTGTCTACCTCAGATCCACCTTTCCCGATAATAATACCAGGTCTTGCAGTAGTGATAGTAACGGTTACAAGCTTTAAAGTTCTTTCAATAATTACTCTACTTACACTAGCTTTAGATAAACGAGCATGAATGTACTTTCTAATTTTATCGTCTTCGGCAAGTTTATCTCCATAATCATTACCTCCGTACCAATTAGATTCCCATCCTCTGATAATACCTAAGCGATTTCCGATTGGATTTGTTTTTTGTCCCATTGTCTATCTTAGCTTTGTGTGTTATTTTTAGCTCCAACCACTATTGTAACATGGTTTGAACGTTTTCTTATTCTGTGTGCACGCCCTTGAGGTGCTGGACGTAATCTTTTTAACATAGATCCGCTATCAACTCTAATCTCTTTTACAATTAATTCAGCCTCTTCAATGTTAGCATCTTCGTTTTTAGATTGCCAGTTTGCAATTGCAGACAATAACAATGTTTCTAAACGACCAGAAGCTTCCTTTTGGTTGAATTTTAAGATATTAAGTGCATGTTCTACTTTTTCGCCTCTTACTAAATCAGCTACTAAACGCATTTTTCTTGGTGATGTAGGACAATTATTAAGTTTTGCAAAAGCAACGTGTTTTTTTGCTTCCTTAATAGCGTCTGCCATTTGTTTTTTACGACTTCCCATAGCTTACTACTTTTTACCTTTATTTTTAGCACCTGCATGACCTCTAAAAGATCGTGTTGGTGAAAATTCTCCTAATTTATGACCTACCATGTTTTCAGTAACATATACTGGAACAAATTGTCTGCCATTATGAACTGCTATTGTTTGTCCAACAAAATCTGGAGTAATCATACTGGCTCTAGACCAAGTTTTGATTACTATTTTTTTGTTTAACTCAACATTTACAGCCACTTTTCTTTCTAATTTATAATGAACGTAAGGTCCTTTTTTTAATGATCTTGCCATGTCTTATTTCTTTCTACGTTCTACAATATATTTATTACTAGGATTTGTTTTAGAACGTGTTCTATATCCTTTTGCTGGAATACCGTTTCTAGAACGAGGATGTCCACCTGAAGATTTACCTTCACCACCACCCATTGGGTGATCAACTGGATTCATCACTACTGGTCTAGTACGTGGTCTTCTTCCTAACCATCTAGACCTACCCGCTTTACCAGATACTAACAATTGATGATCTGAATTAGATATAACACCTATAGTTGCTAAACAATTCGCAAGAATTAATCTTGTTTCACCTGAAGGTAATTTAATAGTAGCAAATTTACCATCTCTTGCCATTAACTGTGCAAAAGCACCAGCACTACGAGCCATAATAGCTCCTTGTCCTGGACGTAATTCTACACAAGAAATAATAGTTCCTAATGGAATTTCACTTAATGGCATTGCATTTCCAATTTCTGGAGCAATACCTTCTTTACCAGATACTACATTTTGTCCAACCTGTAAACCATTTTGAGCAATAATGTATCTTTTTTCGCCATCTTGATAATTCAATAATGCGATAAAAGCTGTTCTGTTTGGATCATACTCGATTGATTTAACTTCAGCAGGAATTCCTGCTTTGTCTCTTTTAAAATCGATAATACGATACTTTCTTTTATGACCACCACCTATGTAGCGCATAGTCATTCTTCCTTGACTGTTTCTACCACCAGACCTTTTATTCGGAACAAGTAAACTTTTTTCCGGCTTATCAGTAGTTATGGCGTCAAATCCATTTACTACTCTAAATCGCTGTCCTGGTGTGATTGGTTTTAATTTTCTTACTGACATCTTTTGTCTAAATTACATGTTACTGTATAAATCAATCATTTCACCTTCCGCCAGTTGTACAATTGCTTTTTTAACAGCATTTGTTTTACCATTTTGAATACCAGTTTTCGTGTGCTTGGTACTACGATCTGGACGGACATTTATAGTACGAACTTTTTCAACAGAAACACCATAAGCAGCTTCCACCGCTTTTTTGATTTCTACCTTGTTCGCCTTTGTATTCACCGAGAACGTATAGCAGTTTCTTAACTCGCTATCTGCTGTCGCTTTTTCTGTGATTATAGGTTTAATTAAGATATTCATTGTTTCTATTTACTTAAGTTTGTTTCAATTCCTTCTAAAGCTCCTTCTAAAAGCACTACTTGATTTGCGTTTAAAATTTTATAAGTACTTATTTCTGAGCTAGTTATAACTTCAGAGCCTTTTAAATTGCGTGACGACAAATATACATTATTATTTAACCCACCCAACACAAAGAGAGATTTTTTGTTTTCTAAGTTTAAAGCCTTTAAAACTGCTGTGAAATTTTTAGTTTTAACAGTGTCAAAACTAAAATCTTCAAGTACAACAATTGACTTCTCACTTGCTTTAATACTTAAAGCTGATCTACGTGCTAAACGCTTAAGATTTTTATTAAGCTTGAAGCCATAATTTCTTGGTCTAGGACCAAACATACGACCACCACCTCTAAAAACACCAGACTTAATACTACCTGCTCTTGCAGTACCAGTTCCCTTTTGCTTTTTAATCTTACGTGTACTTCCTGAAATATCAGCTCTTTCTTTAGCTTTATGAGTACCTTGTCTTTGGTTTGCTAAATATTGTTTAACATCCAAATATACTGCATGATTATTAGGCTCAATAGCAAACACATCTTTAGAAAGGTTTGCCTTTCTACCTGTGTCTTTTCCGTTTATATCTAAAACTGCTACTTTCATTATTTTCTAATAATTACATAAGCGTTTTTATGTCCAGGTACACAACCTTTAACAACAAGTAGATTCTTTTCAGCAACTACTTTTAAAACTCTTAAATTTTGAACTTTTACTGTGTCTCCACCCATTCTTCCTGCCATACGCATTCCTTTGAATACTCTTGCTGGATATGATGCAGCTCCAATAGATCCCGGTGCTCTTAAACGATTATGCTGACCGTGAGTAGCTTGACCTACACCAGCAAAACCATGACGTTTTACAACACCTTGAAATCCTTTACCTTTAGATGTTCCTGCTACATCAACAAATTCACCTTCAGTGAAATGTTCAACAGTGATTGCATCTCCTAATTTGTACTCCTCATCAAAACCTTGAAATTCTACGATTTTGCGTTTTACAGAAGTCCCTGCTTTTTTAGCATGACCTAAGTCAGCTTTAGTAGCACTTTTTTCTGTCGCGTCATCGAAACCTAATTGAATAGCTTCATAGCCATCAACATCTTTAGTTCTGACTTGGGTAACGATACATGGTCCAGCTTCGATTACTGTACATGGCATATTCTTACCATTTTCGTCGAAGATGCTGGTCATACCGATTTTTTTTCCAATTAACCCAGACATAATTATTATTTATTTATTATTACTATTTATTAAAATTCAAGGCTGAAAATACGTTTCAGCCTTGAATTGTATTTTTACCGTCTTTCCTTCGCTCGCAGCTCAGGACATGTAAGTTTAAACTTAAACTTTGATTTCTACTTCAACACCACTTGGCAACTCTAATTTCATTAGAGCGTCAATTGTTTTTGAAGATGAAGAATAAATATCAAGTAATCTCTTGTACGAGCATAATTGAAATTGTTCTCTACTCTTCTTGTTTACGTGTGGTGAACGTAATACAGTGAAAATTTTCTTGTGTGTTGGTAATGGAATTGGTCCAGTTACAACAGCACCAGTACTTTTTACTGTTTTCACAATCTTATCAGCAGATTTATCTACTAAGTTATAATCGTAAGACTTTAATTTTATTCTAATTTTTTGACTCATTTTCTTAACTTTTTAAGATTGTTCTCCTTTAGCTGCTTTTATTACTTCTTCAG
>Ga0256845_1001428_pt1 | contig 19221 bp, 15 predicted proteins | sample RiftiametaG_FD_189101 | JGI IMG/M metagenome (GOLD analysis project Ga0256845, IMG submission 189101) | Tube worm associated microbial communities from hydrothermal vent at the East Pacific Rise, Pacific Ocean - Riftia | ecosystem: Host-associated > Annelida > Integument > Unclassified ...
GCTCGGCAGGCATTGGTGAGTCGAGTGAAGCAGGCGAAGACGCTGCGTGTTTTATATGATGCGCGAGTATCCCGCCCATCTCCAAAGGTGAAGGCGGCGGCAGTGCTCGCTAAGTCTGCTGAATTAGCGCGTCGTCTTTTTTGATTTACCGACCCACGACACTGGGTTTGCTGGTGGTGCCGTAGCGATCTACGGAACTCACGGCGATGGCATTGGGGCTGCCATTTAAGGCGATTGAGGTGCTGGCGGCGGGGACGATTTTCACCGTGAACCAGCTTTTTCCGTAGCGGGCTTGCACGGCGTATTTGGCTGCTCCGCGAACCGGTGTCCACCGGGCGGTGGTGGATTTCCCCTTTCCTTGAGCATGTAAGGTCGGTGTATTTGGCTGTTTCTGGCTGAGCCACGGCATGGGAGGAACCAGTGCGGGGTAGGCGTAGGTGGTTTTGCTGAGAGACGATGCGATGCCGCCCCGGTTCTGGCGTAGGGATTTCATGCTCCAGTGGACGTGGCCTGCGTAGTTGCGGCCGATGGTGCGGGAGAGGTTGACCTGATTGGTGATCTCAGAGGCGGGGCGTCCGGGGTCTTCCGTGCTTTTGATACGAGCGGTGGCGATGCCGGGCCAGACCGGGCGAGTTCCCTGGGCTCGCCACCAGCTGAGAAGTTTGGTGTAGCTCTGTGGGCTGGAAATCCGCCAGTAGAGTTGAGGGCTCATGTAGTCGCACCAGCCTTTTTGCAGCCATTTTCTGGAGTCGGCAGCGAGGTGTTCGTAGGCGTTGATGGAGGCGGTGGTCCCAGCTGGGACGCCGGGCTTCCAGATGCCAAACGGGCTGATGCCGACCCGCACCCAGGGTTTGGTTTTTTTTACCGTGCTATACATGTTACTGACAAATCCATCGACGTAGGAGCGGCGTTGGGAGGGTTTTTTACCATCGGGAAATTGCCGTTTGGGGTTGTCGTTATTATCGAGATCTGGGTAGGGGTAGAAGTAGTCGTCGATATGGATGCCGTCGATGTCGTAGCGGCGGGTGACATCGGCGATGACGGCGAGCGCCCGGCTGCGGGTGAAGCTTTTGGCTGGGTCCATCCACTTGTAGGTTTTGAATTTTCGCACCACGGACGGGTGGGTGCGGGTGATGTGGTTCCGCGCCGCAGAAATGCCCTCGCTGGGCATGGCGCGGAAGGGGTTGAACCAGGCGTGGACTTCGATTCCTCGTGCGTGGGCCTGGGAAATGCAGTAGGCGAGGGGATCGTAGCCTGGGGATTTGCCCATGGTGCCCGTCAGCCAGTGGCTCCAGGGCTCGATGTTGGATTGGTAGAGCGCGTCACCATTTGGGCGGACTTGAAACAGGATGGCATTGAGTTTGAGTAGGGCTGCTTGATCGAGTAGGGCGCGCATTTCGCTCTGCTGGGTGGCGGCTGAAAGGCCTTTGCGGCTCGGCCAGTCGATATTATACACACTGGCGACCCAAGCGGCGCGGAATTCGCGGGTGACCATGGGGGGCGTTTCTCGGCTGGGGCGGTAATTCTCAGCCAGTGCCGGAATGATCACAGTTAGAAGTGTTAGGGTGATAGCGAAAGCGTTCTTGATCATGGTGCTACGGTTGCAGAGGGTTGGGGAATAGCAAGGGGGAATCGGAATCGGGATTGGAATCGGGATTGGGAATGACAAACGGAATGATAAATACCTAGTGAGATGTGCTAAGCCCTTAAATTTTTCTCAATGACCTGTGTGATTTTCGATAAACGGGCGGTGGTATGGTGAAAATGAAAATTTCTCCTGCACTTTTGACGGAAAGCAGGTTGCCGGAGGCTCCCCTATTTTATTAGCCCCTCTCCTGTGGAATACCGAAACTGAAGATCTATTTGGTATCCCAGACAGAACAACAAAACAAAAACCAAATAATACCATGACAAAGCAAACAAGCATAAACCCAGAAACGAAGTCCTCACTACGCAAACTCGGAAGAGTTAATCGGCGAATGCTGGCCACGGGCGCAGCGGCGTTGCTAGCCCTACAAGCTGGCGCGCATGCAGATGAAGAGCAGCATAACGCCGCTAAGGTGAGCTATCACCATGTGGAAATCGAAGGTCAGAAGATTTTCTATCGTGAGGCAGGACCTAAAAATGCACCGACTTTGCTGCTATTACACGGCTTCCCGACCTCGTCGCACATGTTCAGGAACTTGATTCCGCAACTGGCGGATCACTATCACGTGATTGCACCTGACATGCCTGGCTTCGGTCAGAGTGCTGCACCAGCGGTGGATAAGTTTGACTACTCCTTTGATCACATGGCATCGATCATCGAGCAGTTTACTGTCAAGAATGGGCTGAATAACTACAGCCTCTACCTGATGGACTACGGCGCGCCTGTAGGCTTCCGTCTGGCAGCAAAGCACCCAGAGAAAGTGCAGTCGCTCATCATTCAGAACGGCAATGCCTACGCTGAGGGGCTGCGTGAGTTTTGGAAACCGCTGAAAGCCTACTGGAAAAACAAAACCAATGTATTAGTGGGCCCTCCGACCCTCCGACTCGGCACTTGCAATTTTTTCAAAACAAGCTGGGATCACTCTAGCTATGCAAAAGACCACTCTATCCCGCTTCCCATCGTCCTCTCTCCTTAAGGCTACCTGCCTTTGTATTTTTGCTGTGATGTTGAGCAGTTGCGCCTCAAGTGTCGGTCTCGGCGGTGGCAGTTCGTCCTTTGCCTCCACCACGATCAATAACAGCACCCGCTCCACGGTGGATGCTGCCATTCGTTCCGTGTTTCAAGAAGAGGGGTTCATGTTAATTAGCCAAGGCCCTTACGATATGCATTTCCGTAAAATGGGCGGCGAGTCCTCCAAGCTCATCTACGGCAGCTGGTTCAGCGAAGGTGTGAGTGCCGAGCCTGAAATCATCGTGGTGGACCGGGGCAGTGGCAGCTTCGCCGTGCATTGTGATGTTTACATGCGCGAGCACAGCGGCTCCGATCTTCTGGATGCTAACTGGAAACTTCGTGGCAATGGTAAAGTCGCCTACAATCGTCTGATGGGACGGATTAAAAAGATGGCGGAAGGGCAGTAGGGGTTTCCCTTTGGGGTGTTTGTAGTTTCATGTGATTAGTTTCAAGTTGCCTGTGGTATAGGCTGTTCACTACTGAGATTTTTAGTATACTTTCATACCATAATAACTGGCAAACTAGGAGTGTATGGCAATTCCACCAGAGATATCTGAACACTTTCATATTAAACAGGGGTTTTGTCACCCGGACTGGGAAGCTATCTGGAATTGTATCGAAAAGAATCTCCCCGAGATCGACAGGAATACAGCATGGGAAACGGCATCACGTGCATGGGTGGGTCAGATCTGTGACAGTCTCGGAGGAGACTATCAAGTTTATGAAACGGAAAATTTCCTAATCCTTTCAGAGGCTCCTAAACGAGTAATCCATGATGCGTGTAAATCATTTGAAAGCTCTCTCGCAAAAATTTTAAAGCACCTTGCAAGGGTAGCCGCTGACGAGGGAGAAGGCAAACATGTGGTGTTAATGTTCGCCAGTCTTGACGACTATTATGGCTACATCAACTATTTCTACCCTGATGGAGAGCTTCCGATGTCTGGCGGAGTGTGTCTCGAAGGCGAAGGCTACCTACATTTTGTATTCCCAACAACTGATTATTCATCATACCGCACAGTCTTAGTCCACGAGCTAACTCACGGATGCCTAGGACACCTGCCTATCCCCGCCTGGCTCAACGAGGCTCTGGCAATGCGAATGGAAGAGGTCATTTGTAATTCCGAAATTTTCCAGCTCGATCAAGAAATCTACGAACAGCACACAGAGCATTGGAACACGCATACGATTCAGCAGTTCTGGACAGGAGAATCGTGGGAGATTCCAGGTAACAGTTTCGAACTCAGCTACAATCTAGCCCAAGTGCTGTGGCGAAAAATCGAAAGTGATTTAGTGGCTCCTCGCGATGCTATTCTTAAATTCATCAGTAATGCTCATTTTGAAGATTCAGGCGAATCTGCGTTTCAATCAATTTTCCAGCTCAGTCTTGGCGATCTTGTTACAGATTTTTTAGGCGAAGGCCAGTGGTCACCCTGTTTGACAAAAATTTCAGATGAGTAATGTAGCTACTCCTCCCACACGCCCAGCTCAATGAGTTGTTTTTCAGCCTGGGGCTCCCAGCCTCGGTTGGCGGCGGGTGAGGCGGGCGAGGGGTGCAGGATTTTTCCAATGTTGAAGGGTTGATCCGGGAAATAGTTTTTGGTGACCGTGATGAGTTTTTTCTCGGCGTAGGCACCTACTCCGATCAGCCATTCGGGTTCAAGCGCTGTGATTAGGGCGGCGAGATGTTTCTGGCAGGCTTCTTCAACGGGGGCCATCTCGGCTTTGGGTAATTTATCGGGTGTGATGTTTTTCCCCGTTTCCCCCATCCAGACGAGCGGGCAGTAGTTGGCGACAAAGTGATCGCGGAAAAAATCATCCGCGCAGGGGAACTTCTCGGCAAACAATCCCCAGAGGCGACGGCCACTGACTTCGGAGCGGGTGCAGTCGAATCCTTCGATCGGGCGCTTCGGGTGCTCTGGCTCAGGATGATTGACGGGGCCGGCAATGCCCATCCAATCGCGCACGGCTGGAATTTCACCAAAGGGCACGCCGGTCTGCGCCATCCCCCAGGGCCCGGGGTTCATGCCGAGTAGCAGAACCCGTTTTTTTTCAGAGGCAAATCGCTGCAGATACTCGTGGTGCCGATCCCATGCGTATTCCGTAGGCAAATACACATAACTAACTGGCTCCGCAAACTGCAAGGGCTTCAGCATGCGGGTAAGTTCCTGGGCTGCATCGATCACTTTATTGATCAAAAGAGGGCTGACATTCTCTGACATGGCGCCATATCACATTAATGACTTGATAATTCAAAGGTGAAACTTGAGACTCCGCCACCTCATGCCACTCGACCCCCAAATCACCTTGATCTCGACATTCGCTTTGTATGTCATCGCCCTGATCGCGGGTATTCTTCTTTACAAGAAATACACCAGCCCGGCACTCGAGTTCCGGGGCGGGGTCAGCACCTTGGAAATCAATAAGATCGATCTCTTCGGGATTGCGCTGATTATTGGGTTGATGTCTCTCAACCTCATTCCCGAATTCATCGTGGCTGAGGGTGGATCGGTGCCCAAGAAAATGAGCCTCACCCCCGGACTCCTTCTCGTCGGCATGATCGCTCAGCTTATACCGGGATTGATCGTTATTGCCTTAATATTAGCGCGGGGCACGAAGCTGATTGAATTTTTCGGTCTGAGCTTACGCTGGAAAAACATCCGTTACCTCATCATCATCGCACCGCTGGGAGTGATTTACACCTTTCTTTTCATGTGGGGGCTGAATGCTCTGGGCTACAGCGAGTGGCTGGTTCAGGTCTTTGGGCAAGAAGTGGAAGTGCAGGACGCGATCCGGATTTACCAGGAAGCCGATGAAGTGATCATCCGTGTCCTGATGGCGATCAGCGTGGTCATCATCGCTCCGGTCATCGAGGAGATCGTTTTTCGTGGCTACATCTACACCGTCACCAAGCGCTACACCGCCCGCATTTTCTCCACCATCATCTCGGCGGTTCTCTTTGGTGTGGTGCATAACTATATCCCGGGCTTGGTGCCGCTTGCATTCCTCGCCATTCTCCTTACTATTTCCTATGAAATCACAGGCTCGCTCTGGGCCCCCATCTCGATCCACGCCCTGTTCAATGCCTCCACCTTGCTGGTGCAGGAAATCCAATTTCATCACAGCTAACATTATGTTCCGTCCAATCACCTGCCTGATCGCCCTCAGCTCGTTTTTTCTTTGCTCTTGCGATAAAAAAGAAGCCACTCAAGAAGATGCGCTTTCACCTTCCGTGGCCCCAGCCACCACTCAGCATGCGCCGATCCATCCCGCCGAGCACAATGCGCTGTTTGCCAGCCTGCATCAACTTCCCGGCCAGAATGCGATCTCCAAGCGCTGTCAGGAATGCCACAAAGACATCCACCACCACTGGCAGAAATCCGACCACGGCCAAGCCAACCGACTGACCGACCTCAAGCTAGACGACCTCCCGTTTTCCAACAAAACTTTCAAAGACGCCACCGCCGACTGGAGCTTCACCAAAGATGGCGGAGAGCTCAAAATAACCACCGGAGGAAAAGAGCACACCCCGGGCATGGTCATCGGCATCACCCCTCTCATCCAATATCTCACCGCCGATAGCGGAGGCCGCTGGCAGACAGCTGCCGCCAGCTGGGATCCCCACAAAAAAGAATGGTTCGATGTCATCAGCGGCGATGACCGCACCGAGGCCGACTGGGGCCACTGGACCGGACGCGGCATGACTTGGAACACCCAGTGCGCTTGGTGCCACATGACGGATTTCCGTAAAAATTACAACAACGAGACCGATACCTACGATTCCCACTGGACGGAAATGGGCATCAGCTGCACCCAGTGCCACGGCCACCTCACCGAGAAGCCGAACCCGGACAATGGCTGCCTGATCGACATTGCCAAAGACCGCGACATCGCCAAAAATCAGCCTCAACGGGTGATGGACAACTGCGCCACCTGCCACAGTCGCCGTGGCGAGTTTGATGACACCTTTCACATCGGTGCCAAATACGGCGATCACTATCAGCTGCAGCTGCCCACCACGGTTCGCCTCTACTACCCGGACGGACAGATCAAGGACGAAGACTACGTCTGGACCTCACTGCGCCTCAGCAACATGGGACACAAAGGAGTGACCTGCATGGATTGTCATGATCCTCACAGCACCAAGCTGAAGTTTCCTCTTGAAAACAACTCGCTCTGCATGTCATGCCACGCCAGCGGCACCAATGGTCGAATCAAAGGAGCCAGCATCATCAACCCCACTGAGCACAGTCATCACGGCGCGGACAGCACGGGTAACTCCTGCGTGGCCTGCCACATGACCGAGACTGTTTACATGGGCCGCGATCCCCGCCGCGACCACGGGTTCCACGTTCCCGATCCTCAACTCACCAAAGAGCACGGCACTCCGAACGCCTGTAACAAATGCCACAACACTGACCCTAAAGAAGGTGTCGATTGGGCGATCAAATCGATCAACGAGTGGTATGGTGAAAAACTCCACACCCCGGAACGAAAACGTCAGCGCGCCAGAACGCGTGCTATGGCTGCCGCCTTCAACGGCCAGCCCAATGCCATTGAGCCGTTACTAACAGCCTACGCCAACGAAGAAAACCCCGCATGGCAGGCCACCATTCTCGAAACCCTCCGCCCCTGGGCGACCGACTCCCGGGTGCAACGCCTCGGCCGCGAAGGTGTGCACAGCAAAGACTCCATGGTCCGCGCCTCAGCCTGCCATATCATGGAGTTCAGCCCGGACAACGATCCATGGCTGGAGCCGATGCTTCAGGACCCGGTGAAAGAAGTCCGCGTGGCTGCCTCATGGGCGATGCGCACCCGCCTCTCCCAGCGATCCGATGTCCTCAAGGAACTCAAAGAAACCCTCTCCTTTGGCGCCGACCAACCGATCGGAGCCATGCGCCTCGCCGAGCTCGCCACCCAGGCACAAAAGCTCGACGAAGCCAAAAAGTGGATGGAGAAAGCCATCGCGCTGGACCAAACGTCCGCCGCCGGTCACGAAGCCTACGCCATCCTTCTCGGCCAGCTAGGCCAGCCGAAAGACGCGCTCAAGCAGCTCGAACTCGCTCTCAAGCTTGAGCCTAAAAATGCCCGCTTCCTCTACCTCATGGCGCTCACCTACGCTGAGCTTCAGCAGACGGACAAAACGCAAGATCTACTCAAGCAAGTCATCAAACTCGCGCCTGGTCACGATCGCGCCCGCTACAACCTCGGGCTTCTGCTCGCGGGTCAAGAAAAGCTCGATGAAGCTATCGCCTCCATCCGCCTCGCTGAGCAGATTAACCCGGAAAACGCAGCCTACCCGTATGCCCGCGCCACCATCCACTTCCGCAAAGGAGAAAAAATGGAAGCCTTCGAAGCCTGCCGCACCGTATTAGGAATCGACCGCAGCCACCAAGGAGCGCGCCAGTTACTGGGTCAGATTGGCAACCCAAACGCACCGAAAAAATAACCTCAGGTCTTCGATCTCATGACCCCCTCATTACCACCCCAGATTCCCCAACCAGCGGATTTAGGAAAGGCCAACACGTTATCACGTCAGTTGAGATTCTGGGCGATTCATTGCAGCCTCACAGCCCTGCCGAGTTTCCTTATCGCCATTCAATATTTTAAAGGCTGGCCAGCTATCATGGCGATGATCACAGGTGTGTAACCCGATTTAACTCTTTCGTTGTGATGGTGTAACGGTGGGAATCAAGCGCATTTCGCGCTCGCTTTTCGGGAGGCATGTTTTTGGTGGTGGTTTTCTTGGGCTGGATTAACATCGGTGTGTTTGATCGTTCTGAGACATTACCGGACGGGGCGCCACGGCATCAGGCGGATGGGACGGCTCTGGTCGTGAAGCTCATCAGTGAACGACGGGAAAAGCTCCAAGGAGAGATGTTTCAAGAGGAGGATGAACCTGAATTGGGGATTTTTTCTGGAATCTAAGGCACTCTATTTATTTCCGTGACCCTTACCCTTGAATTTCAGATTCGGTTAGAGTTCTGTATTCTCCGAGCTTCAAATCAGCGTCCAGCGTGATGGCTCCGACGCTGATCCGGTGGAGGGCTGTGACGCGGTTTCCTGCGGCGTGAAACATGCGCTTTACTTGGTGGTAGCGGCCTTCGTAGATGGTGAGTCGACACTGGTGGGATTGAGCCGGATCAAGAATTTCTAATTTAGCAGGTTGGGTGGTGAGGTCTTCGTAGGCGAAGTAGATTCCTTGTTGAAAAAGTGAATGAGTTTCCGGAGTGATGGGGTCAGCGGTTTCGACCTGATAAACTTTGGGCACGCCCTCTTTGGGTTCCGTGAGCAGGCGTGACCACTTGCCGTCGTTGGTGAGAATCAGCAGTCCTGTGGTCGCGCGGTCGAGCCTTCCTGCGATGTGGAGTTTTTCTGGAATGTGATCTTTGTCGATGAGTTCTATCACGGTGGGATGTTGCGCATCGATGGTTGCGCTGAGGTAGCCAGCGGGTTTGTGCATCATCAGATAGATGGCTTTGGTGTGGCGTAATATTTCCCCATCAAGACTAACTTGAGTGAATTCTCCAACCTCTCGTTGGGTGTCTTTTTCAACGATTCCATCCACCGAGACTCGTCCGGCAGCAAGCATCGGGCGAATGCCACGTCGGCCGTGCTGGGTGTGTTGGGCTAGGAAGCGATCGAGTCTCATCTCGTAAATGAGTTTGACATCATCGGTGCAGGATCGGAAGCTGGAAATGATGAAAGGAAGGGCAGTAACAGCTTTTGAGCAGAGGGTCTATGATCAGGTAAGCCTGGTTCCGGTAGGTCGAGTGACGACGTATGCCGAGATGTCCAAGGCGCTTGATTGCCATTCGGCGCAAGCCATTGGCCAAGCGCTGAAGCGGAACCCGTTTGCCCCTGAGGTGCCGTGCCATCGGGTGATCCGTGCCGATCATAGCATTGGCGGTTACGCTGGGCAGACTGGCGGTGAGAAGTTGGAACTCAAGCTCAGCTTGCTGAAAAGCGAAGGTGTTGAGTTTAACTCAGTAGGGAAGCTGGTTCTTCCGGAAAAGCTCTTTCTCTTTGGTGCGAGAGATTAGATCTTATTCATCTTCCTGTAGTCGGAGGGAGTCATGCCGGCCTCTCGTTTGAAGAAGACAATGAAGGCGCGCCTGTCCTTGAAGCCAATGAGCGGTGCTAGCTGCGTCATCGGCAGATCGGTGGTGAGGAGAAGCTCCCGTGCCCAGTCCGTGCGGACTTGGCGGATTTCCTGTGCCGGGGAGTGGCCGGTCAGGGCGATGAAGTGTGTTTCAAAGGTGCTGCGGGAGATGTCGAGCTCTTCAATAAGCGTGTCCACGGTAATTCCGTCTTTAGCGCGGTCGCGGATGATGCTGCGGGCACGTAGGATCTCGATTTCACCTTTCGATTGACCGAGGGTGGAGCCGCGCACGCGGATGCCTCTCGGTGGGATTTTTTCATGCTTTTGCTCTGGCGTTTCGCCCGCCATCATTTTTTCGAGCTTGGCCATGCCTCGGGCTCCAATTTCCATATCACGCAGCATCACGCTGGAGAGTGGTGGGTCGCAGAGTTTCGCATCGACACAATCAAAGCACCCCAGCACACCCACTTCACCGGGAATATCGATGTTGTTTCGGGTGAGGTAATCGACGATGAGACGGCCGCGGAGATCGTGGCGAGTATAGATGCCCAGAGTGGCGCCTGCCGCTTTGGCATCGGCGACGGCTCTGTCGAGATCTGGGCAGATTTCCCCCAGTTGGCTGATGTCCTTGGTGGTCAGGGCATCCGGCATGGCTGTGACGGAAAGTTTGATATTCCGCTCGTCACAGAGGGGCTGCAAGTATTGGTCCACGCGCAGCGCGGAGTCGATCCCCATGGTTTCGACAAACAGCATGTGTTTGAAGTTCAGGGTGTCAAAATGTTCTACGGCAGATTGAGAGGACATCCGGTAGTCGGTGCCGACGGAGGCGTGGTATCCATTGTCAGAGCCGATGAGGTTGACGACTGGGATATCGAGATCGCGGAGCCAGAGTTCTTTTTTTTCATCGTAGCAGACGATGAGGCCGTCGGGTTTCCAGTCTTCGGAAAAGACGTCTTCGTGATTGGCTTCGAAGAGTGTGAAGTTACGGAAGGCACAGCGTTCCCGGACGCCGGGAAAAGAAAGCAAGCCATGAATAAGGCGGAAGGGGCGTTCGTAGCCCTTCTCGAGAAGAATGGCGACGTTTTCACGGTCTGAAGTGCTCATGGTAATGACTTGGTTGGAAGGGTTGTCTCGGCGGATTGACCGCCTCAGAAGAGGTGCTGGCTAAGAGAGTCACTTCATGGAGGATGGAGTAGAGACTCTCTGAAATGGTTGTTTAGCGTCCAGCACTATTGCTGATGGCTCCTCCAGCTTTCTGGATGTCTTGGCCTACGCCTGCCATGGTGTTGCATGATGTGAGGGCCATGGCTGCGAGGCCGAGAAGAGCAAACAAGATTTTAAGTGTATTTTTCATGTTGATGATTGGGCTGTGAATTAAACGATGAGGTGCATCGGTTTTACGGTTTTGCGGTTTTGCGGTTTTGCGGTTTTGCGGTTTTGCGTTAGCGGTGCTTTAGCTATGCGAATTACGTGCGGATCCTAAGAATTTTGACCCCTTTTCGCAAGTTCTTTTTTAGTCGCGTAAGAGAGAAATATAGTGATTGGCGGATGTGCTTAACTTTGGTAAGATTTCAGCATGAGTGGGCAGCTAAGTTTTCCTTTATGCTGTGCATTGCTGTGTTCGCTGGGCGCTTGTTTGTTGAGTTCGTGTTCTTCTCAGTTGAAGGCAAAGGAGAGGCATGTTGTGCATCGGTTTGAGTATGGAAAAACGGCCTACATCGGTGAGGACGGAAAGGCACAGGCCCCACCGAGGGCTCCGCGCCGGGTGAAGCGCATGATCGAGGCGGCGAATGCGCTGACGGGTCATCCTTATGTTTACGGGGGCGGGCACCGGAGTTTTTATGCCAATGGCTACGACTGCTCGGGAGCTGTTTCCCATGTCTTGCATGCGGGAGGGAAGTTGGATGCTCCACTGGTGTCCGATGGTTTTTTTGATTATGGGAAAAAGGGATATGGCGACTGGGTGACAATTTACGTCCGCAAGGGTCATGTTTTCATGACGATCGCCGGGTTGCGCTTTGATACCGGAGGCACTTGGAATTCCACGGGCCCGCGCTGGAAGCCTGAGCGCCGAGGCGCGAAAGGCTACTACGTCAGGCACCCAAGAGGGTTGTAATTTAGCTGAAAAGTCTTGCTTCTTACCTCCGCTCTCTTACATCTGTCCCTCCCATGCCAAAGGTATTTATCAAGACATACGGATGACAGATGAATGAAAGGGATTCCGAGCAGGTGGCTCGGATGTTTGTCGAAGGTGGTTACACAGTGACCAAGGAAGAGCGGGAGGCTGATGCCATTCTGGTCAATACGTGTAGTGTCCGTGATCAGGCTGAGCAGAAAGCACTCGGAAAAATGGGAATCATGGGGCGTTATCGCAAGCTGAACCCAGATGTCGTTTATGGCTACATGGGCTGCATGGCACAGAGTCGGGGCGAGGAGCTTTTCAAAAGCATCCCGCACCTGGACGTGGTGGTGGGCACTCAGAAATACCACAAGGTCTTTGAATATGTGGATGGCATCCTCAGGCGGAGAATGGAGCAGCGGATGGATAATCCTTCCCTCTCCCTGACCGGCGAAAATGTCTGCGATACCGCTGAAGAAGCTGATAGCCAGAACACGATCCGTGACCATGTGACCCAAAAGAATCAAAGCACGGCTTTTGTTTCCATCATGCAGGGGTGTAATATGCGCTGCTCGTTCTGCATCGTGCCCGATACCCGGGGACGCGAGCGCGGTCGGCCGATGGCGGATATCGTGGCCGAGTGTGAGGAGTTAGTCGCCAAGGGGGTGAAGGAAGTCACCTTGCTCGGCCAGATCGTGAACCTGTATGGGCGCACGGAATTTCCCAAGGTTGATGGCAAGTCTCCTTTTGTGCAGCTGCTTGAAGCGGTGCATGAGGTGGAAGGGCTGGAGCGTATTCGTTTCACTTCGCCGCACCCCATCGGTTTCCGGGCCGATCTTGTGAAGGCATTTATCTATTTGCCCAAACTTTGCAGTCATATCCATTTCCCCATGCAAAGTGGCAGCGATGACATTCTCAAGCAGATGAAGCGGCCGTATAAAAACGCCAAATTTATTCAAATCTGCGAAGATATAAAAGCGGCTCGCCCTGATATTTCGATCACGACAGATGTCATCGTTGGCTTCCCGGGTGAGACGGAAGAGGACTTCCAGAAGACTGTGGATACAATGAAGCGCTTGAACTTTGATAACGCCTTTATCTTCCGCTACTCGAAACGCCGCAATACGCCGGCCGCTGAAATGGACGGCCAGATTTCCGAGCGAGTCAAAGAAGAGCGCAACCAGGCGTTGCTAAAAGTTTGTGACGAGTTAGCGATTCGTAAAAATGAAAAACTTGTCGGCACTCGTCAGCGAATTCTCTGCCTCGGGCTATCAAAAACCAACAAGGAACGCCTGATGGGGCGCACCAGTCAGAACAAAATTGTGATCTTTGATGGCGATGCCGAGCGAATGACTGGTGAGATCTTTGATGTGGAAATCGAGGACACCACAGGCTTTTCGCTTTACGGCACGGCTGTTTTGAGCTGAGTGATAAATAAGCCTTTCCAGATCGGATTTTCCTCATACCATCCGCCGCAATGCACGTTTACGAAGATATACGCCTGAACATGGCAGGCTATGTCCTGGCCGCATGGCTGATCGCTCTGCACGTTTGGATGCTGATGAAGCCTGTCGAGAGTCAGGATTTCTTTCGGAAACTGCCACGCAATCGCGTGCTGGGTCCTTGGCTGATGGGGATTGGAATGGCTTGGTTCTGGCTGCTGATCGCGCCGGACGGGCTGGGTATTCTCAGTAAGCTTCAGATGAATCTCGGCGAGTTTGACCGGGCAAAGCCGATTTTACGTATCCTGGTGCCGATCGCCGCCGCTGGCATGATCATGCATGTGAAGGAGTTTCTCGCCGTGCGCGCTATCGGATTACTTGCTTTGATGGGGGCTGCGCCCTTGCTTTACGCCGCTTACCTTGAGCCTCAGACATCTCGCTTGCTGCTGCCCTTATTTGCCTACGGTATGATTTTCAAGGGGCTGTTCTGGGTGGGTATGCCATACACCATGCGCGATGCTATTACTTGGGCGCTGAAAACGGATGGTCGTTATCGGGCGCTGACCTTCGGCGGCCTGGGCTACGGTATCGCCGTGTTGCTCTGCGCTGTGCTCTGGTGGTAATGAGCACCTGAACTTTTTGAAAGAACGAGCCCCTGGCTCTAGTATTTCGGGGCGTTGAAGAAGCAATGCCTCTATTTTTATGACGAAGAAATCTCACTTTGATCAATCCACCGCCAGCGTATGGCCATCTTGTGCCAAGTTGTTGACCTGCATGGCTTTATTGGCGATCCCCGCGCAGGCCGACGATGCTAAATCCCTGACCGATGCCCAACGGCTCGAGGTCAGTAAAAAGGTGCACACCTTGATTACGCAAAAAGACGCGGCGGCCAAGTCCGAGCTCAAAGCCTACTCCGAGACCATGCCCAAGGTGAAGGGCGCGGAGCTGGAAATGTTACCCGTGCAGGGTGGCGAGTTCATGCTCGGGTCTCCGAAATCTGAAAAAGGCCGCGAATCGGCGGAGGGTCCTCAGAAAAAGGTCAAGATTGAGCCATTTTGGATGTCGAAAGTTGAGATCCCCTGGGGTCTTTACACCGCATTTTATCAGAATGGTAAAGCCCGCAATTCGGATGGCTCTTTGATTTCGCCCAGTAAAAAAGACGATCTCGCGACCATCGTCTGCCAGCCGACACCGCAGTATCACGATATGTTTTTGAACGGCAGCTTCATCAATGATTCCGATCACCCTGCAATGGACATGACCCAGCACGCTGCCAGCAAGTTTTGCCAGTGGCTCAGCGCCCAGACCGGTCATTATTACCGCTTGCCCACTGAGGCCGAGTGGGAATACGCCTGTCGCGCCGGCACCACCACCGCTTGGTCGTTTGGCGATGACGAGTCACAGCTCGATGATTATGCATGGCACGAGGGGAACTCGAACTTCACCTATCAGAAAGTAGGTCAGAAAAAGCCAAACCCGTGGGGATTTCATGACATGCACGGCAATGTGGCCGAGTGGGTGCGGGACCAATACAACCCCAAGTTTTATAAAACGATCCAAGACGGCGCCGTGAACCCATGGAATAAACCCGTGACCCGCTACCCCCGCAGCGTGCGTGGTGGGAGCTGGGATAGCGCAACGACAGACACTCGCAGCGCCTCCCGCGAAGGATCGGATAAAGAGCTCAAAAATATCGACCCCCAAGTGCCTAAAAGTGTCTGGTATCACACCGGTGGCCAGCACATCGGATTTCGCATCGTCCGCCCTGTCAAAACTCCCAGTGCCGAGGAAATGCACGAGTCTTGGAACTCAGACTGGTGGTCGACCGAGCGTAATGCCGAGGATTTGTAGGAAAGAAAGTAGGACGACTTTGTAAGTTGTCGGCTTCCTGTCGAGCATCGTGCTAAAGAGGGCCAATGATCAACCATCTGTGTAGATCTGTGTGAATCCGTGGTTTCAAACTAAAATATCAACCCCTAAAAAATCCGTGGAGATCCGGATTGCCAAGCCGCCAGAGTCATCTAAGCTCGCGCCGCTATATGTCAGATTCCTTCGTTCACCTGCACGTCCACACCGAATATTCCACCCTAGATTCCTCCGTTCGGACCAAGGCTCTAGTCGCGCGCGCAGCGGAGCTGGGCATGCCCGCCGTGGCCATGACGGACCACGGCAATCTCTACGCCGCTGTCGAATTTTATCAAAACGCCCACAGCGCCGGAATCAAGCCGATCCTTGGCTGTGAGGTCTACGTCGCGCCGGCGTCCTTGCACGATAAAAAAACAGTCCCCGACCGCAAAAACTCGAGCCATCTCACGCTTCTCGCAAAAAATGAAACCGGATGGAAAAACCTGGTCAAGCTGGTTTCCGTAGGACACCTCGACGGTGACTACCTCGGTGAGCCGCGCGTGGATCGTGAGCAGCTCGCGAAATACGCCGAGGGCCTGATCTGCCTGAGCGGTTGCATCAACGGCGTGGTCAATGAGTGGATTCTCGCCCATCACCCGGATGGTGCCCGGGATGAGATTATCGCACTTCGGGATATATTTGGTGCGGAGGATTTCTACCTCGAACTCAATGACCACATGCTGGAGCAAAACCAAATGCTCAACAGCCAACTCAAGGAATTTTCCGAAGAACTCGGCATCCAAATGGTGGCCACCAACGACGTACACTTCCTTCATAAGCAAGATGCGGAAGCCCATGACGTGCTGATCTGCATTGGTGAGGGGCGATTAATCATCGATGAAAACCGCAAGCGCTACCCGGTAGAACATTATTTTAAAACACCCGAGGAAATGCGCACCCTCTTTGCGGACTTCCCCGGTGCCTGCGATGCCACACTTACGATCGCAGAGAAGTGCAATGTGGAGATGGTGTTAGATCCGACTAGTTCAGAAAAATACCCACAGTTCGATTCGCCGGACGGCAGCCCGCGTGAAGAGTATTTTCACAAAGTCTGCTTCGATGGACTTACGAACCGGTATCCTGAAAAAGTGCTCAAAGCGCTAGCCGATGGTGAGGAGAAATCGGTAGAGGAAATGCTCGTCGTCCTTCATGAGCGACTTGATTACGAGATCGGAACCATCAACGAACTTGGCTTTGCCTCCTACTTCCTGATCACCGCAGACTTCATTCAATGGGCTCGTGATCAAGAAATTCCCGTGGGCCCAGGACGGGGGTCGGCCGCCGGATCTCTCGTGGCCTACACCATGGGTATCACCGATATTTGCCCGATGCGTTTTGGTCTGCTCTTCGAGCGATTCCTCAACCCGGAGCGGGTGAGCCCTCCCGATGTCGATATCGACTTTTGTCAGCACCGCCGCCCGGAAGTGATTGAATATGTGCGCCAGAAATATGGCGAACGCTGCGTCTCCCACATCATCACCTACGGCACACTCGGCGCGAAGAGTGTGATCCGCGATGTCGCCCGCACGATGGGTATCGGATTTAACGATGCCAGTGAACTAGCAAAAATGATCGAAACCAAACCCGGCATCAAACTCAAGGAAGAGTATGACAGCAAGGAAGAGCTTCGTGACGTGGTGGACAACAGCAGCACCTGGCGAGAACTCTGGGGTTATGCCCTGAAGCTCGAAGGCCTCAAGCGCAATACCGGAGTGCACGCTGCGGGAGTCGTGATCGGGGATAGAAATCTGGATGAACACTGCGCTCTAACACGAGGAAACGAAGGCGAGGTAGTCACGCAGTGCGATATGAACTCGATCACCGAGTTAGGATTACTGAAAATGGATTTTCTTGGGCTGAAAAACATGACCGTGATTCAGGATGCGGTGAACTACATCCGTCTCCACACCTCGGATTTCGATATCTACACCGTGGATCTGGATGATCAACCTACCCTGAACCTCCTCAACAAGGGCGAAACCATGGGCGTGTTCCAGCTGGAATCAGGTGGTATGGTCGAGACCTGCCGCAAATATGGAATCGAAAAAATCGAGGACATCATTGACCTTCTCGCCCTCTATCGCCCGGGTGCGATGCAATACATCGATCAAATGATCGAGGTAAAAAAAGGCATCAAGCCCGTGAATTATGAACACCCATTACTGGAAGTGATCTGTGGCGATACCTACGGCGTCATGATCTATCAGGAGCAGGTGCAGAATGCAGCGAAGCTCCTAGCGGGCTACACCCTCGGTGGTGCGGATATTCTTCGCCGGGCGATGGGTAAGAAAAAAGCCTCGGTCATGGCCGAGCAGCGCGAAACCTTCGTCAAAGGCGCGCTGGAAACCAACAACATCAATGCTACACTGGCGAACCAGATTTTCGATAAAATCGCTGGGTTTGCCGGATACGGATTCAATAAATCCCACTCCGCTTGTTACGGTCATATTTCCTATTGGACTGGGTATTTGAAAGCAAACTACCCGGTTGAGTTTATGTCCGGTGTGTTATCTAACGAACTCAAGGACACCGATAAGATGGGTGTCTTTATTTCAGAGTGCCACCGCATGGATATCGAGGTCCTGCCTCCGGATATTAACAAATCCATGGTTCGCTTTGCCCCGGAAAAACTCCCCTCTGGGAAAATGGCCATCCGCTACGGACTCGCGGCCATTAAAAATGTGGGAGAAGGCGCCATGAAATCCGCTGTGGCTGAGCGGGAGGAAAACGGGGACTTTGAGTCCTTGGATGATTTCTCGAATAGGCTCGATTCCAAAAGCGTCAACAAACGCATCCTCGAAAACCTAGTGAAGGCCGGAGCCCTCGATTGGACCGGGGAAACACGGGCCGGGATGTTTGGCCGCATTGAGCTGGTTGTTTCCTCCGCCAGTTCTGCTCAGCGCGACCGCGCCCAAGGCCAGGTCTCACTTTTCGATACCATGGATTTTGCCAGCGCCGCGCCGACCCATGAACGCATCTCTGAAAATAGAGACATGGTGGAGTGGACGAAGGACGAACGTCTAGCTACCGAAAAAGCTCTACTAGGATTTTACACCAGCGGTCACCCGCTGGATAAATTTCGCTCAGTGATCGACTCTGACCGATTCAAGAAGCTAGGCCTACTCGACCAGATTGACCTCACGGAAAAGCGCGCCCGCTTCCCCTTTGCTGGCATGATCCGCCACGTCGAACACAAGATGACCCGCACAGGAAAGCCCTTTGGCGTTCTTCATATCGAAGACTTCACCGGGAGCTGCGAAGTTGTCTGTTGGGGAGAAAGCTACAGCCCTGCCAACGAGGCCGGCCTGCTGGAGCCCGGCAGCGCCATCCGCTTCCAAGCCAACGTCCAAGTGGATGAACGCACCGAATCCCTACGCCTCACGGGATCACAGATCAAAGGGCTCAAAGTCAAAGCCGAAACCAAAAACGGAGCGGTGCAAATTGGCCTCTGGACTGCGCGTCACGGAGAAGATGACCTTCTCGCGATCCGAAAAATCCTCGCCCAACACCCCGGCAAAATCCCGGTAGAACTCCACATGCAAAGTGGCACCGGAAGACGCGCCACCATCACCTGCGGTGATCACCTATTAGTTAAAAAATCATCAGCCCTGGATAGAGCCCTGGCCCCCTGGATAGACTAGGTCACGGGAGTCAGGTGTCGGGTGTTAGCGCATTTGTTGAATGTGCTGCTGTGCTCTATGCTTGAATGGTGAATGTCACAAATTCAACCCACCGGCTGTTGCCTTCAACTCGCGAAGCGAATTCAACCTGCCGAAGGCAAATTCAACAACCTCGCCTTTTCCAATAAATCTTTATCGCCGGAATCTGTGCTTCATTCACTCCATCAACCGCATCCCCGTCCCATACATCAGCTTCATCATCAAACCCGTCACCCCCTCAGATCCCGCCAGAAGTGCCCCAACCTCAACCTTGCTCAACACCACCGACTCCACATGTTCGGGTCCATCAATCATTCGCTCAACTTCACTCTCCCTGT
>Ga0256845_1001429_pt1 | contig 19214 bp, 19 predicted proteins | sample RiftiametaG_FD_189101 | JGI IMG/M metagenome (GOLD analysis project Ga0256845, IMG submission 189101) | Tube worm associated microbial communities from hydrothermal vent at the East Pacific Rise, Pacific Ocean - Riftia | ecosystem: Host-associated > Annelida > Integument > Unclassified ...
ACACTAGAGGCAGATGCAGGGGCTACAGTGATTGGTTCGCTTCTTGGGACATCTACTACTACTAGCTTTATAGAGAGTGCTTCAGGAGTTGAAGAGGGAGGTAGAACAGGGCTAACGGCTCTTTTTGTTGGACTATTTTTTATCGCTACTATGTTTCTCTTGCCACTATTTAAGGCTATTCCCCCTAATGCTATCTATCCTATTTTAGTAATGGTTGGTATTTTAATGTTTTCTGAATTGGCTCATATAGATTTTTCTGATATATCTATCTCTACAGCTACTTTTTTTATTGTTTTGATGATGCCACTTACATACTCTATTACAAATGGTTTGGCTTTTGGATTTATCTCTTATCTCATTTTAAAAGTGGTCAAAAGAGAGTTTGAGGATATAAATATAGGTATTATTGTATTAGCAATGATTAGTCTATTGGCTTTTTTATACTAAAATATAGAGCTGTTAATTTATCATTAACTATCTATTATCCACTTATTTACAAAGAGATTGTATAATTCGAACATGAAAGATATGAAGTCCATAATAACAACCCCTATGAAAATTATTTACGACTTAAACTGAAAACAATCTCCTTTGTAAAACCTCCCCCCCTCATATCTTTCTTAAATAATTTACATTTAACAAAACAGGTGTTAAAATATTGCTATTATGAGACATATTATACTATTAGCTATTTTTATCATGAGTGGATGTTCAGAAAAAACCAATTTTATTCTCAAAGAGAGCAAAGATAACTTTGTCTCCCAAAAAGACTCTTTTGAAGATGAGTTTGAGAGTGAATTCAAAGAGACAAAAGAGGTTTACGACCCCCTTATAAGATATAATAGATTTATGACGGTGATTAATGATAAGATATACATATATGCCTATGCTCCTATATCAAAAGGCTACTCTTTTCTTGTTCCTGAGATAGGGAGAGTAGGTATATCTAATTTTTTCGATAATCTAAAGTTTCCTATTAATTTTGCTAATAATATATTGCAATTAAAATTTGACCATAGTATAAAGGAGTTAGCTAGATTTATGCTAAACTCTACTGTTGGTCTTTTGGGATTTGTGGATGTTGCCACATATGTAGGTATCAAATCTTATGAGGAGGATTTTGGTCAAACACTTGGATTTTATAGAGTAGGGTCAGGATTTCATATAGTCTTGCCATTTTTAGGACCATCTAATTTGAGAGATGCTCTCTCATTGAGTGTTGACTGGTATATATCACCTATCTCCTATCCTAGTCAACCCTATCAGATTCCTAAAAATTTTGAAGAGACAGTAGCTGTTCAATCAGCTTATTATGTTAATAAAAACTCTCTACATATTGGAGAGTATGAGAGTATAAAAAAAGATGCACTAGATTACTATCTCTTGTTTAGAGATGCGTATGAACAGAAACGAGATAAGGAGATAGGAGAGTGAAAACAAAAAAGGATTTAGAATGTTAAAAAAGTTATTGGTATTATACCCAATTGTTGCTATTACACTTGCTTTTGCTATAGATGAAGGCAAGATAAAAACGGTAATGAATCTAAAGATTCAAAAGATTACAACTCTACTACAAGATGAAGGGTTAGAGAGAGAAGCGAAGCAAGACCGTATATTTATAATCATAGACCCTATTTTTGATTATAAGATAATGTCCAAAATATCTTTGGGTAAAAAATGGAGTGAGCTTTCTGATAAACAGAAAAAATCTTTTATAGATAAGTATAAGTATAAGCTAAAAAACTCCTATTTTGAGAAGCTTGAGCTATATACAGACCAAAAAGTTCTCCTCAGAGAGTTAACTAAGGTCAAAAGAAATAGAATCAGAGTACGAAGTGAGATTATAGGTAGAGATGATACATATGAGGTTATCTATAAATTTTATAAAAAGAGAGGTCGTAGAGATTGGCTCATTTATGATGTTGAGATTACAGGAGTTAGTATTATGAAAACCTATCGCAAACAGTTTTCAGAGTTTTTGAAAACAAAAAGTATCGATGAACTTATTGAGTCACTATAAAAAATAGATTTTTTTAATTTTGGGGAACTTTTTTAGGAAAATTCCCCTACAAAGAGATTCTTTTAAAAGATACAATAGCTATATTCCAATATTACTCAATAAAAAAAGTTCGAACATACTGCTCCTCTATACAGTTTTTTAACTTGTCATTGATTTTTTTAATATCTTCACTCTCCTCAACAATACAGTCATCATTTATATCAGCAATAATACCTATATTTTTCTGCATATAAAAATAGGATATATCATAGTCTGACTTCTCCTCTCCATCTGTTAAATTTATAAAATCGGGTACATCCTCGTTTACAGTTGTAACAATATTAGTCTCTTTTATACATTTGAATTTTAGAATTTCACCAGAGTAGGTATTGATTTCATAATCATCTAGTCTCTCTAGTATAGAGTCTAATCTACACTCTTTTTTGGACTCTATACTCTCTTGTCCAAAAATAACACCTTGATACTCTTTGTTCTCTATTACTGTACTCTCGGGTAAAGTATAGAGAATTTCATTCTCTGCTATCTCTTTTTTAAATACTATTAATAAGTCATTTTCTATATCATTTATGGTGATGTTATTCTCTTCTATATTAACGGTTCTTGTAGTTTTATTATCCACTTTTACAATAATTCTATTTTTATCTACAACTATATTCTCTTTAAATACATCATTTTTACCTTCTGAAGCTTGTTTGAAATATGTTTTAGTCATATTTTTATTGGGAAAATATGTTGATATGTCAATTCTTTTAGTACTACTACTTGAACCACCTCCACAGTTAGTTAATGCTAATAGAAGTGGTATAGCTATCCATACTCTACTCATCACTCTCTCCTTCTAAAGTTTTATCTACTATTATAATATAATTTTTTTAAATAAAGAGTACAAATGTAAAAACAATAAATAGAATAAAATGCAAGAATCCCTCAAGCATATTTGTCTCACCATCGTTGAAATTGACTATACTAACAAGTAGTGTTAATCCAAATAGAAGCTCCTGTACGGGGGTTATTGCCAATTTGATATTTAATCCAGCTATCATAGAGATAATAATCACAGATGGGACAGTTAGTAGTATAGTTGCAAGTGATGCACCTAGTGCAATATTGACTACTGTTTGCATTCTATTTTCTAAAGCAGCACGAAAAGCGACTATGAGTTCAGGTGAAGCAGATATAATAGCAACTCCTACAGCTCCTATTGATATAGGTAACCCTAGCTCTTGTAGGTTGTTTTCCATAAATACGGAGAGTATCTCTGATAAAAAACCAATCATAGCAATATATATAGCTAATAGGGTAGAGTGATACCAACCATTTATATCCTCATGTGATACTGTAGTAGTCTCTATAGACTCTTGGTTCTCTGTATACTCAAAAAAGTATTTATGGTTTTTGAGCTGTACTTTTGTAAATACTAAATATAGCAGAATAAATACAACTACTATAAATAACATAAACATAGGGATATGAGCCTCATTTATAAAGTGAGGTAGTACCATAGATATACCAATAGCAACTATAAGCATAGATAGATATGAGTTTGATGAGTCGATATTGTATGGTTGCTCTCCAAATTTGAGTCCCCCTATAATAGCGGCAACTCCTAGTAGACCATTAATATCTAACATAATAGCCGAGTAGATGGTATCTCGTGCTAGAGTAGGGTTGTGTGAGTGTAGCATCATAATGGCTATAATCATCACCTCAACGGTAACTGCACTCATTGTTAAAATAAGAGTACCATAAGGCTCACCAAACTTATCAGCTAATGCCTCTGCATGGTGAGCAACTGCTAGTGAGGCGTAGATTATGATAGCAAAAAGCACTATAAATCCAATAATATTACCTATACTAGTGTGTGTCAAGGTCTGTTCATATATAGTAAACATAATTAACGAGATAAGTGTAACAAAGAGTGCATACTCTTTATATATATTTTTTAACAAAACAACTCCTTTAATAATAAAGAAGATTATACCAAATTTATTTTTGATAGCTTGTAAAAGCGTACTGTTTTATAGCTCGTTTTTTGGAGTAGTATAGATTGAAAATTATTTTTGCATCTCTATAGTTGTTTCTAGCTGCTTTTCTCAGCCAATATCTTGCTAACTCATGATTTACTCTAACCCCTAGACCATGTCTAAATGCCATTCCTAGTTGATATTGGGATGGAGGAAACCTTTTTAGAGCAGATTTATGGTATAGATGAAAAGCCTTTCTAGGATTTATCTTTGTTATCTCTCCATCACGATATATATTTGCTAAGGCATATAGAGCTTTTGGATTTTTTCCCTTTTCTGCATATGATAAAAGGTTTAAAAATCTCTGTTGAACTACTGAATGATGTATAGTTGTTTTTGCATTTAATATGTTTATATTCAGTAGTATTAAAATAATAATAACTCTTTTCATGTAATATCCTTTTAAATGTTAATTTAATCAAGATATTATATTAATATAAACTTAAAATAAAATATTAATTTTGTACATCTAATCTTTATTTATGTATATAATGTAAACTTTTTGTTTATTTTATTAACTTTTGTATTTTATCATAACCATATATATCATTTCTAAACTGAATCTCATCACTTTTAATATCATATCCAGCAGTTAGATATACAAGATATACAGCTATTTTATTTTTGACATTTAGTTGTACTTTTCTTTTTCCTTTTAGAATTTTATTAGATTTTTTTATGTCTATATTATCATTGAATGATGCAATAGTCTCCAAGAGTGAGTGTGGCTCCGAAATCCTAACACAACCATGAGAAAATGCTCTATGAGTTCTTTTAAAGAGACCTCTGGATGGTGTATCATGTATATATACATCAAATTTATTTGGAAATTTGAACTTTATCTTGCCTAGTGCATTTTTGGGTCCTGGTGGTTGCATGATACGATATGGAAACTTGACTCTACCAAACTCATATCCATATCCATACTCTGGCCAATATAGGCTGTATGGATTAATCTTGGCAGAACCCTCATACCAAGTCCTATGTATCTCTAGCCCCTCTCTTTTTAGATAGTTTGGATTTCTAATCATTGCAGGGATGATTTCTCTTCTGACTATACCCTCTGGGACTTTCCAGTATGGATTTAGGACGATAAATGATATTTTTTCTCTAAATATTGGAGTATGATGTTTTCTGTTTCCTACGATAATTCTTATGGTTTTTTTCTCTATTCCATCTTCGATATAGTGAAGCATATACTCTGGTATATTTGCAACAAGATAGCGTTTATCGTTATCTCTAGGTAGCCATTTTATACGGTTTAGATTGAGTAGTACTGTCTCTATTTTTGATTCAACAGAGCGATTAAGTACTCTTTGTGTCCCTTTGCCTACAATTCCATCAGCCACTAATCCATGTCTCTTCTGAAACTTCTTGACAGCATCCTCTACACATGTATCAAACTGTGCTAAGGGTTGAATTTTGACCTTTGACTCTATCCCTTTGGACTCTGTTGATTCTGATTCAAAAAGCTCATCAGAATGAATCTGACACACAGTCAAATCTTTGGAGGCTTCTAGTCTCTTTCTCAATTTTAGAACATTAGCACCAGAGTCTCCAAGCTCCAATTTTTTGAAACTAGGTAGAGTTTCCCACCCTCCATTATCCTCTATACTTCTAAGTTTGATTAGTGACTTTAATAGTCCAGCATAGCCAAATCTCTTTGGTGTAATCTCCTCAATAGTCTCATCTATTTTTGGTTTTAGTAGTAGTTTGGATAGGCTATATTTTGGTTTGTATCTAATCCATCTAGCAGCGATACCTCTATTTCTCATAGATTTGAGTCTCCAATTAAAACCTTTCCAGTTTATATTTCCATATAGTGTATGTTTTAGAAAATCTAAATAGAGGTCAGTAAGCTTAAGCTCTACATATAGTCTATCCTCTTCTGTTATATGTTTATTTAGTTTTTGATACTCTTTGTATATTTTGCTTTTTGTATCTAAGGTTATATCGCTATCTATCTCATTAAATAGTAGTTTATATCTACTGTTAAGACTCTTCTCTTCAAGCCATAGGGGAGTATAGCTATTTTGGCGATAGAATTTTTTTATAAATTTTTTATTTTTAATATCTTTAAATATAAAATTTCTATTAGTAAGTCTATTTTTCAGTTCTGATTTTAATTTTTCTAATACAACTGTGCTATTCTCTTCACTATTACTATTTTTAGTACTATTATTTTCACTTCTGTTATTATCTTTTGATTCTTTTTTTATAGCTGAACTATTAAAAGGATTAGAGCTTTGTACTGCTTCTGCATATAATATTATTGAAAAAAATATAGTAGTTAATACTATTTTATTGATTTTCATATTTTCCCATCCTATTCTCTTTGGTATACTTAGTAGTATAGTTAAAAATAGGAAAAAATCAACTTAGAATAGACCTTTATTGTATGGTTCGTCTCTGTTTTCTATCATAGTGATAAACATCGTTACGATAGTGTAGAAGACCATCAGTGTTAATCCAAGCTGTCAAGTAGACTATATGCACAGGTACTGGATTGGATAGATTTAGTTGAGTTTTGTTTTTACCCCTCAAAATTCGTTGTGAGCGATTATAACTAACAGAACGCTCATGTGAAGCGAATGTAGCTAGGAGTCTATTGGGTTCAGCGATTCTTATACAACCATGCGAAAAGGCTCTTCTACCCTTTTTAAAGAGTTTTTTATTTGGAGTGTCATGAAGATATACAGAGAACTGATTTGGGAACTTGAACTTAATTTTACCTAGAGCATTTTTGGGACCTGGTGGTTGCATAAATTTATATTTTTTTGTCTGTCTATATCTAAGTACCTTTGCCCAATCAATTTTGGTTGTATCTATAGAGGCTCTTTTTGTATTGTATGAGGTTCTTACTTCATAACCTCTCTCCTCTAAGTAGTTTGGATTTTTTAACATAGCAGGAATTATCTCTGTTTGTACGATACTATCAGGCATAATCCAGTATGGATTGAGAACAATAAATGAGATTTTATTGGAAAAAATAGGAGTATGATGTGTATCATCACCAACTATAACACGCATAGATAGTTTTTCTCTACCATTCTCTATATAATATAGACGGAAATCAGGAATATTCACCATAATATATCTATTTTCAGGTTGGTCGGGGAGTCTTTTGATTCTATCAAGATTTAGGAGTACTTTGTTAATTTTCCAATCAACAGATAGGTTTAGTTTTTTTCGTGTATATCTATTTACCTTTCCACTAGGATATAGTCCATGTCGTCTCTGAAATCTCTTAACAGCTTTTTTTAGACATGAATCATAGTGATTTTTCCCTTCGGAGCATGTGTAATCTCCTGAACTTCTCAATCTATTGATTAGTATCTCTACCTGTTTTCCAGATTTTCCATAACGAAGTTGTGAACTATTGGCTATCTTTTTCCAACCACCATTGGCTTTTATTCTTTTTAATCGTCTCAGCTCTCTTAGCATACTTTTGTAACCAAAGCTACTAGGTGTAGTAGCTTGAACTACTTGAGAGAGTGGATAGTTCATCATCAGGTCTGAGATGTTATATTTTGGAGTATATACCACCCAATCAGCTGCAATTTTTCTACTACGCATCCATTTTAGCTGTTTTTTAAAATCCCACCACTGTATAGAACCATATAGATGAAATTTGAGATATGATTTATATAGAGATGAGATTTGTATATCTAACATTAGCTCTTTTTCTATGCTTCTATTGTTGTTCTGTTTAAAGGCATTTTTTAGATATTGGTATCTTTTAAAGATATTTCCTCTTCTATCTAAAACAATATCTGAACCTATAGTTTTAAAAAAATCCTCTAGCTTTTTCTGTTTTGGACCTCTACTTGTAAACCAAAATGGAACATAGTTATTTCTACTATAAATATCTTGGATAAACTCTCTATTTGATATGTTTTTAAAGGTTGTCTCTGGGTTATCAAGAATGAGTCTCTTTAATCCTTTGGTAACTTTTTCACTATATTCTATCTCTGACAATGATACATTTTTGTGATATGATTCACTTTTTGAGCTAAGTAGCTCAAATGGGTCATTAATTGAGTTGAATTTTTTGACAGAGTTTACAGTCATCGCCTCTATTACAACGGCTAACATTATAGTAATTATGATAAATAGAATATTTTTCAAAGTTTTCACAATTCTCCAAATTTTTAATTTGAGTATAGCAAAATAAAGTTAAAAACAATGTTTTTTTGTGTTTAAATAGTGTGATTTATGCTAAATTTAATACTACCAATAATGATTAGTAGTAGATTGCTTGTGGATTTGAGGCGTAGTGCATATCATTATTTACAACTCGTCTCCCCCATAAAAATCTTTTTTTATAGAATGTCTTCTCATTGAAGTTATATACAACCACTTTTTTTGCAGATGAACTTGCATGTATAAAATTGCCATCTCCTAGATATATTCCAACATGAGTAACTCTGCCTGATGGTCTCTTTTTGGTATCAAAAAATACCATATCACCTTTTTGTAGATTATCATAGCTGATATATCTTCCTACTCTAGCTTGGTCACGAGAGACTCGTGGTATATTTATCCCTGCATCTCTATATATCCACTGTGTAAATCCAGAACAGTCAAATTTAGTAGGTCCAGTTGCCGCCCAAACATATGGAGTACCTAAAAAACTTTTTGCATCCTGTTCAATGCTATTGACTAGACTAACTCTATCCATTACTTCTGTCTCTACAGTTCTTGGTGAACCGTATGAGATAACCTCTATATTATTGGATATAGATTCATTTGGTATGGTATTCTCTGAGATAGTAAAGCTATCTGCTATGGGTTCCTCTCTTGTATATTGTGCTACTCTTGGACTCCTATCTTTTACCACGAAGAGAGGTCTGCTTTCTCTATTTGATTCTGGTTCAACTATTCCCATTATATTATAAACAGAGAGTGACTCCTTTTTTAATTTATTTTCTGCGTGAGGTGCTGAATCTGCACAACCTGTAAAAAAGGATATTGATGATATAAGTATTGTAGATGTTAATATTAATTTCTTCATAATTTTTATTTCCTTATTTCTATTTTCTATTTTATTATTAATAAGAAAAGTATAACATGGTTTTTGTGGGCTAATTGTGTTTTTTATAAAAATAGATATATTTTTTTTATTTTTTAAACTACTTATATTATGTAATGTTCGAATAGATTGTTATTTAATATTATATGTTGAATAAGATTGTTTAATATTTATCATTAAAGAATATTTATTAGTGTTATAAATTTATTTTAAATTTATATGCAAATATATTCTATATTCACTTGACACATTTGAAAAAAATAGATATTCTTTTATATTAAAAAGGATTAGGATGATAATATGGGAAAACTGAATTCAACACTTGGTATTGTTACCACAGCCGCTGTTTTGTTACTAATATTGATTTTAGTAGGCAATAGAGAGTTAATTATGGATAGCGTAGAAAATAGAAAACTGCCTAGTTTACTAGATTCTGATTTTGTTACTTATTATAAGGATGCCTGTGAACTAAAAGATGCAGAAGCCTGTTATGAGCTAGGATTGATTTATGACCAAGGAAAAGATGGTGTCGCTGTTGACCATGAGGATGCTTATACCTATTATGAAAAAGCTTGTAAGCTAGATAATGGTGCAGCGTGTAATAACCTCGCTTATCTATATGATAATGGATTGGGTGTAGAGGAGCATAATTGGCATGCTTTTCGTTATTACAAAAAAGCGTGTGACCTTGGTGAGTTAGAGGGTTGTTATAACCAAGGTGCTATGTACTATCGTGGAGAGGGTGTAAAAAGAAGTAGATATAGAGCTGCTAAAATCTTTGAAGATATGTGTGAGAAAGGTGTAGGAGCTGCTTGTAATGACTTGGCATATATGTACGCACATGGTATACACCTGAGAAAAGATATATTTGAGGCTATATCACTCTATAGCAATGCCTGTCAATATGGAGAGGCATCAGGGTGTAATAATCTTGGGAATATGTATGAAGAGGGTCTGTTTGGAGTAGCCAAAGATAAGATAAAAGCTGAACGATTCTTTATCAAAGGGTGTGAGCTTGATGATGCAGATAGCTGTAATAAACTAGGTTATCTATATGGCAAAGGTATTAGACAGATTAGTAGCAAAGAGGACTTAAAGCTTTCAGAGAGAGCTTGTAATAAATACAATAATGGTGTTAGTTGTTATAAATTAGGTGAGTTATACTATAGTGAGAATGAGTTTGTTGACCAAGATACCTATAAAGCTATTGATTATTTCAAAAAAGCGTGTGATATGGGTCAGAGTCAGAGTTGTAAACGCCTTGGTGATATTCATAGAGAACAGCAAAAGTAGTCAGGGGTATCATCTCCCCAAACTACTTTATGGTCTTACTGCTTCGACAATAAATGTACCGTAAGAGATAGATTTAGCTCTACCTCTATCCTCTACCCCTTTTGCCTCATTGTATGAGCGATAGGGACCAATTAGTGCATAGTAGTTTGCTTTGCCGTCTTGATACTTCTCTACAATATCATATGGTAGTCCTGTATGTTTCATTTTGTTAATAAAGCTTGAGTCAGGTTTTTTATCTTCAAAATGCCCAACTTGGATATAGTAACCAGGTATGGCAGATTTAGAGAATATCTTTCTAATTTCAGAACTCTTTCCATTGCTACTTTTGCTATATGTATTTTTACCTGTTTTGTCTTTTATAATTCCAGAGGCTGACTCTTTATTAGCCATATCGTTTGTAGTAGATTTGTTTTTTAAACCAGTTTCACAACCTGTAAAAAGAACAATCATTGCTAGTAGTAGTGTTTTGTCTAAATTCATCTTATTTTCCCTTTAGAGTGATATGACTATAATAGTAGCATTAAAAGGATAAACCATATCTAAAATAGTAACTATTTCCAATATCTTTCAATTCGTTTTCACTACCATACATTTAATTTTGCCACTTTTTAAGGTAAAATAGCACAATTTATTTTAGGATGGTATCGTAATGGATAGAATACGAAAGAAAAAACCAAGAATTGCTATCATTGGTGACTTGATGATAGACCACTATATGTGGGGGTCATGTAATAGAATCTCTCCTGAGGCTCCAGTACAAGTCGTCTCTGTAGAGAGAGAGACGAGAGTTCTAGGTGGAGCAGGTAATGTGATAAATAACCTACAATCTCTTGGTGCAGAGGTATCTATCTTCTCTGTGATAGGCGATGATTCTAATGCCAAAGAGATGCAGAGACTGCTTGAACAGAGAGAGGTTAGTAGTATTACTATTATCAATGAATCAGGTAGGAGAACTACTAAAAAGAGTCGCATAATAGCCTCTAATCAACAGGTAATTCGATATGATGATGAGACGACGAAGGAGATTGTTCTATCTTCGCAATTTCATCTGTTTGAAGCTTTTAAACAAGAAATTTTTCTATATGATATGGTCATCATCTCTGATTATGCCAAGGGTGTATTGACTCCTAATCTAACGAGAGATATTATCTCTCTCTCCAAGGATTTTAATAAACCCATCCTAGTTGACCCAAAGGGTTCCGACTACTCCAAATACTATGGAGCCACACTTCTTACACCTAATAGAAAAGAGGCTACTTTGGCAACAGGGGTAGATATAGTTGATGATGTCTCTTTAGAAAAAGCGATAAGAAAATTAAAAGATGATTTGGGTTTGGACTACTCTATTATTACCCTTAGCGAGGATGGTATAGCACTTTTAGATAGTGAGGTAAAAACCATTCCTACTGTAGCTAGAGAGATTTTTGATGTGACTGGAGCAGGAGATACTGTTATCGCCTCTTTGGGGGTGGCATTGGCTTCTGGGATGAGTATAGAGGAGGCTTGTGATTTTTCAAACAAAGCTGCGGCTATTGTTGTTGCCAAAGTCGGTTCTGCTACTGTGACTCTAAATGAGATAGAGGAGTATGAACACTCTCTAAATCAAGGTCAATCAGAGAGTAAAATAAAGGATTTTGAGCAGATAGAGCGAATCTCTAAAAGGTTAAGAGAGCAGGGGAGAAAGATTATATTTACCAATGGCTGTTTTGATATTTTACATCGTGGTCATGCTACCTATCTACAGAAGGCAAAAGAGTTAGGAGATATACTTATCTTGGGTTTAAACTCTGATGAGAGTATTACGAGATTAAAAGGGATAGGTAGACCGATAAATAACCTAGAGGATAGAGCTTTTTTGATAGGTGCTTTGGAGAGTGTTGATTTTGTGGTTCCTTTTGTGGAGGATACGCCTTATGAGTTGATAAAATTAGTACAACCCAATATCTTGGTCAAAGGTGCAGACTATAAGGGAAAAGAGGTTGTCGGTTCTGATATTGCTGATGAGGTTAAACTGATAGAGTTTGTATCAGGCAAAAGTACAACAAGTTTGATAGAGAAGATAAGATGTTAGATATGATAAGAAGAGAGCTAGAGGCTCATAGAGAGACAATTGAGAAGAGTATAGAGGTTATGATACCCCAAATAGAAAAGGCCTCCAAAATAGCTATATCGACTCTACAAAATGGAAATAAAATCCTACTATGTGGCAATGGTGGTTCAGCTGCTGATGCACAACATATAGCAGCAGAGTTAACAGGGAGATATAAAACAGAGAGAAGAGGTTTAGCAGGGATTGCTCTTACTACAGATACTTCTGCTTTGACAGCAATTGCCAATGATTATGGATATGATAGAGTCTTTGATAGACAGATAGAGGCGATTGGACGAGAGGGAGATTTGGTTATTGGTATATCAACTAGTGGGAACTCTGCTAATATCATCTCTGCTTTTAAGGTAGCTAGAGAGTTAGGATGCAAAACTATAGGTCTATCTGGGCGAGATGGTGGAGAGATGAGTGCTTTTTGTGATTTAAATCTTGTTGTTCCCTCTAATGATACACCTAGAATTCAGGAGATGCATATCTTGATAGGACATACTCTCTGTCAGGCTATTGATGATATTTTGAGCTAATAAGATATAGTCACGCTACTAAGAACATTAAAAAAGAATTAAGAGTATTAGACTATAATATTCTACAATAAATAATTAAAAAAGGAGATGAGATGGGTTTTTTTGACTTTGAAGCGACTTCAGGAGAGAGTCTGTTAGGAACAGGTGATGATGCCAAAGCTATTAAACATAAGATAGAGGATAGTTTCGAGGAGCTACCAATTGATGGATTGCTAGTTGAGGTAGACGCAGAGAATGAGTCAGTTCTACTTGCAGGTGTTGCGAGAGATTTTGAGACTAGAGAAAAAGCTATTTTGATAGCTGGAAATGTTGAAGGCATATCTCAAGTCAATGCAGACCAACTAGTCACTATGGAGATGATTAATGCAAGTGATGAAGAGGAGACGATAGAGATTCCTGAAGCGATTTTTTATACTATTGAGAGAGGTGATACCTTGTGGGCAATAGCAACTAAATATTATGACGATGGTAGTAAATACACGCATATAGTAGAAGCTAATTTAGAAGTTATAAAAGATGCCGACTCAATATATCCTGGTCAAACTATTAGAATCCCTGAAGTTATAGATTAAACATCTTTGTCTAAGAGGACATCTATAGAGATGGCCTCAAAATCACCATCAATCTCTTTATGCACCTCCACACCTCTAACACCTATATATTTTCTCACTACAAGTACAATCTCCTCTTTCATATCCTCCATAAAAGGATAGATATTTTTCCCATTACGGTCAGACATAATAGCTATGCTTAACCTATCTCTAGCAACTACTGCACTCTTTTTCTTTTTAAACCAATCCAAAAACATTATTTAAATATCCCTTTTATTCTCTTAAATAGACTAGAATCGTTAGTTTCAACATTTTTCATCTCAACTTTTTTTCCACAAAGTCGAGATGATATTCTTTTATATGCTTGACCTGCAATAGAGCTTTTGTCTAAAATAACAGGTTTTCCTTGATTAGAGGCATCTATTACACCTGAATCCTCTGGAACTTTACCTACAAGTTTAATACTCAAAATATCTAAAATGTCTTCACTTCGTAACATCTCCCCACTCTGTACCATATCTGCAACAATACGGTTTATAATGAGATATTTTGCTACATCTCCACCATCTTTGACTCTTTGAGATTTAGAGTCCAATATACCGATAGCTCTGTCTGCATCACGAATAGATGAAACCTCTGGATTCACAACAATAATGGCTGCATCTGCAAACTCAATAGTATGCTCAAAGCCACTCTCAATCCCAGCAGGAGAGTCCAATATAACATAATCATAAAGCTCTTTTAGCTCAAAGATAAGTTTTTTGACCTTTTCTGAACACAAGACACTCTTGTCTTTGCTCTGTGAAGCAGCAAGGAAGTGAAGATTTGGGTCTACTTTACTTTTGATAAGAGCCTGTTTTACCGAGGCTTCACCATCCATCACTTGAACCATATCATATACAACACGATTCTCCAATCCTAAAATCATATCTAGGTTTCTCTGTCCTATATCAAAATCGACAACCATACATGTTTTATTATTCATAGCTACACCTAGACCAATATTGGCCACTGCTGTTGTTTTCCCCACTCCACCTTTTCCACTTATTACTGCTATTACGATACCCAATTTATCTCCTTTTCGAATATAGGTGTTATCTCTATTTTATTGTTTTTTAACTCCACTATATTGAGCCTATCTTCTAAAAAACTATTTTCAACCTCAACCCCATGAAATATAACATTTGCTTTTGGAGAAGCTGTTAGCATCATGAAGTTACCATCACATCTAATAGCACCATCTACTAACTGTGTAATAATAAGGTTTCCTTTTGTATGAATAGTTGCTCCACTATTTATACGATTCCTTAGAATCAAATCTCCATCTATTTTTAGCTCCTGTCCACTACGAACCATCTCGTCCAAAACTTTGAAATTTTTCTCTTGTAACCTACTAGAGAGTGATGCTAACTTAGACTCTGCAACAAGACGGTCTATATCGTTCTCTCTCCTTTGGGCTTTTAGCTCATCCTCCAATGCTTTTCTTGTTCTCCCCTTTGGAAGAGTTACATTATTTAAAAAGATTAAAGATTTTGACTCCAAATACTCTTTAATACTCTCACTCAAATAACCATTTATAACAATAAGATGGTCGCTAAACAGAGTATAGTTAGTATCAAAGAACTCCATGAATTCGGCTTCATCATCAACACTACACTCATAAACTTTTACTGAATACTGCTTATTTTTCAAAAAAGACTCCCCAAATGGTGTTATAATATATGATATATTAACATTCTATCTATTTTATATTGATAATGGGTTTAAACTCTTGGATAAAAATATACTCTTTTCAAATTTTCATCTGCTATAATCACAGTATGAAAAATTTTTTACTATTAACTATAACATTTATACTATTTTCTGGTTGCAGTTCGATTCATTTGATTGCAAAAGAGGCGAAAAATAGTAAAATAACTATTTTAGACCAACTCTCTTTGAGATATGATAAAAAAAATAATATATCATTTTCAGAAATCTCTGATATTGCCTACAATAAAAAGAGTCGAGAGCTATTTATGATTGGGGATAAGGGATACCTCTATCGTTTCTCGGCTACTTTTAACAAAAGGATAGGTAAATTAAAATATATAAATGGATTTAGATTAAAAAAATCAAATGGTAAACGAAAGAGATTTGATAGTGAAGGCTTAACCTATAATAGTAAAAAAGAGTTATTAGTCTCATTCGAGAGAAAACCAAAAATCTCTAAACTATCTAAAAAAGGGGTAATTCTATCAGACTATAGACTACCTAAAAAATTGAGAAAAAAATCGGCATATAGAGGAAAGAACAAGATGTTTGAAGCTCTAGCCTTTCATCCTAAATATGGCATATTGACAGTAGCAGAGTATCCTATAAAAAAGCATAAAAAGAGAGACCAAACTATCTACTCATTGGATGGCAGAGAGTGGCATTTTAGAACAGAGAGATATAAAAACTCTGCTGTAACAGCTATAGAGGTTATGGACGATGGCAATATTTTGGTCTTAGAGAGAGCATATAGTGGACTCTCTAACCCTCTAATGATTACTCTAAAAAAGGTATATATAGACAGATGCAATAAGAGAAATAGATGTAAATCAGAAGTGTTAATCTCATTTAACAGCTTTGATGGTTGGGGTATGGAGAACTTCGAGGGTTTAGCAAAAGTTGGCAAAAATCGTTATGTTATGGTCTCGGATAATAGTAATAAAGATTTTTTACCAACAACGCTAGTCTATTTTGAGGTAAAATAGTATTGAATATTATTTTGTTGATGGTTATATCTGTATATTGACATTTAAAATCTATTCGCCATTCCTATAATTTTATTTCTAATAGTAGAGCAAATCAGAGCATTTTTAAACTGCAAAACAAAAACGTTTATCTCTCTACTTTTCACACCTCAAAACACATTCTCATTCTATCCTCTCTGAGGCATTCATTCTAATTAAGTTAAGCTTTTGGGGTGTATATTTGTGTTTTTCTAATTTCTATTTTAAGGGAAAGTATTTTTAGAGATTAACACAAAACATCTTTAACTTAATTGTTACTTTTTACATAAAAATAAGATGTTATAATCTGAATTTAATATTTTCTCATTGAAGTTATGATATGATATTTTATTGATTTAAATTTTAAAATATTTAATCAATAAAATAAAAAAGGATATACTTTATGTATAAAAAAAAAATAGTACAAAGCATTTTTCTTATTGTTGGAATAACTTCTCTTTTAGAAGCAACTCCACCTAATGCTCCAGGTCCATATGTAGGGGTTTCTAAAATAAAAGATTTGAATAACTCTGTTCGACTCTCCTTTATGGATAATTCTAATGATGAAAATGGATTTAATATCTCTGTATATAATAACGAAAATGATACGCTTTTTAAAAATATAAATATCAACTCTTCTAATAATGGATATGGTTATGCTAATATAACGAGTCTTAGTTGTGATAAAACCTATAGAGTTTCTGTTAACGCTTATAATGAGGATGGAAACTCAACTTCAAGTGATTCAGCATTTTTTCAGATAAAAAGCACATTTGGAGTACCTTGTTATAATAATTCAAATGTAGAAATACCAAATGCACCAGGAGATTATATAGGAATAACGGATATAAATGAGACTGCTGTTCGCGTTAGCTTTTTAGATAACTCCGATGATGAAGATGGTTTTATTGTTTACGGGGAAGGAATTAATGCTAAAGTTTCAAAAAATGACGAGACAAAACACCCATTTCAATATGTAACTCTCTCAAATCTCAGTTGTAACAAGAATTATGATATTAAGGCTCTTGCTTATAATAGTGAAGGAAACTCTAGCAGTTCAAGTAGCCGTCAATTTAATATTCAAAATACTTTTGGTGTGACATGTAGTAATACTCCTCCTAAAGTTAAATTATCTATTACTTATAGAAATATGTCTGGCAATTATAGTGATTATAGATTTTTTGAAGTTTATGTTGAAACTACAGATATCGATGGAGAAGTTGTTAATTGTCAATGGGGAGATAATGCAGATTGTGAAGTTCACAATAATTATATAATGGGTCGAGGTGCTGAGTATGAAGATTATCGTAATAAAATTTTTAGCATAACTGTTACAGATAATGATGGAGCAACAGCTACAGATAGTGTTAAAATATATGATGAATGGTATGAAGGAAAAGTAAATGATGTTATTTACATAGATACTATTCCCAACATCTTAAAAGTTGGACAAACAGCATTAATTAATGCTTATGTTAATAATATTATACCTAGAACTAGTTGTGGTACATCAGTAACGGGTCATAGTTGGGGTAGCTCTAATGGATTAGTTTCATTTAATGATGATTTATTTGAAATAGGACATTTTATCTGTTACGGTTACCGTGCATCTACAAAATTAACTGCTACTCAAAAGGGAGATACCACGATAACACTCTCTTCAGGTATTAGTTCTAAATCTTTTTCAATTCAAATTGTTGAGGCAAATAATACCAAAGATAGTACCACAAAAATAGTTACTGATAATATTACAGGATTAATGTGGGTAGATAATACAGCTCCATTGAAACCTTTTGTAACAGAATCAAACTATCAAGCTTTTAGAGAATGGGACTATTCAGGAGATACGGCAAAGACATATTGTGAAACACTTGAATGGGGAGGTTATGATGATTGGAGACTACCTACACTATTTGAAGTAACAGGTTATATTCCTCAAGATAGCGAAAATGAGTATTGGTCATCTACCAAAATACCTGAGGAGAGAGATAATTTCTTCATGCTCTCTTCTAAAGTATTATCAACACATAAAAATAAAGAATTATCAGTTATATGTGTAAGAAATTAAAAAAGTAGGCTAAAAGCCTCGCTCTACGCTCCATCTCAGAGAGGATGGAATAAGAGCATGATTTTTTTCGCACATTTAATCTAAATGGATATTTAAAAATTATATCACCATTTTAACATCAGGGTGCTTTTGAAATGCTCTAAATATCTCATCTCTCTCCTCCTGTGAAGAGACTATACATTTTACTCGTCACCTCAAATCACGCTCTTGTTCCATCCTCTCTGAGGTGGAACAGATAGGCAAAAACAACAAAAGCCACGCTTCAATAGCTCACCAAAATCTATCAATTTCAATCAACCCATAACCACCCCTATCAACATATCCTCTTTTGACAGGATTATAGTGAATATAATCAATCTTAACTTTTAACATAGCCTCTGATTGTATAAGTTTTGGTTGATAGCCCTCTTCCCATACTTGATAAGTTTTCTCTTTTCTGTGAGCTTTTTTATAAAATGCCAATTGGTCAAGAATTGTTTTAGCATTTTCTCTTTGCAAAAGTTTTAATATCTCTCTTGCTGTAAATTTTTTGAATGATTCCATACTCTTTTGTAAATCGTCACTACGTAATACCATATGTAGATGACTTTCTAGTATTACATAGGCGTGTAGTTTTAGATTGTCTTGTTTTTGTAGGAACTTTAGACTGTTTAGGATTATATCTACACTCTCTTGTCTTGTGAATATTGGTAGCCAATGTAGAATTGTGCATGTTACAAAATGTGGGTGTGTTGGTTCGTATATCTTATATCTTGTTCTGCCCATTTTGATTCTTTTTTTTCTGTTATTTTAACGGGTTTTTCTGAATATTGGAGTGTGACTTTTGTTGTTTTTGCCTA
>Ga0256845_1001430_pt1 | contig 19196 bp, 22 predicted proteins | sample RiftiametaG_FD_189101 | JGI IMG/M metagenome (GOLD analysis project Ga0256845, IMG submission 189101) | Tube worm associated microbial communities from hydrothermal vent at the East Pacific Rise, Pacific Ocean - Riftia | ecosystem: Host-associated > Annelida > Integument > Unclassified ...
TACTATCTACTTTAAATTGTTCTTTTAATTTTTTAGGAGTATCTAATGCTTCAATTTTACCGTTTACCATTATAGAAACACGATCGCAATATTCGGCCTCATCCATATAATGCGTGGTTACAAAAACGGTAGTACCCTTGTTGGCTGTTTTGTAAATCATTTCCCAAAACTGCCGCCTTGTAATAGGGTCAACACCCCCTGTTGGTTCATCTAAAAAAATAATTTTAGGATCGTGCAACAACGCCACCGAAAAGGCTAATTTTTGTTTCCAACCTAATGGCAATGAACTTACCAACTCGTTTGTTACTTCTTGTAAACCTAATTCTTCAATTAGTTGGTTCCTCTTTTCTTTGATGTGTTTTCTTGATAAACTATAAATCCCACCATAAAATGTAATGTTTTCTTTGACTGTTAAATCATCATACAAAGCAAATTTCTGACTCATATAGCCAATGTTTTTCTTGATATCTTCTGTGTTTTTATACACGTCAAACCCAGCCACTTTTGCATTACCAAAAGTAGGGGAAGATATACCAATTAACATTTTCATTGCAGTCGTTTTTCCTGCCCCATTGGCTCCTAAAAATCCAAAAATTTCACCTTTTTTTACTTCAAAAGTAATAGCATCTACAGCCGTAAAGTCACCAAATTTTTTGGTTAGGTTTTCTGCTTCTATGACGTTTTCTATATTCATTTATTTTGCCAATTCCATAAACGTATCTTCTATGGTTGGGCTTGTGGTTTCTATAACAATATCGTTTAAGTTATTTTTTTCTAAATATTCTTGTAACTCTTTTGGATTAAAATGATCTCTTTTATCTGTATAATGCACAAATTCGCCGAAAGGAAACACACTATATTGATGCTCATAATTTTTTAAGCTCTCAATGAGTTCATACATTTTATGAGCACTTACATTGTATAGTTTCTTCGGAAAATGTTTTACAATATTTTGAGGAGAATCTATCTCTAAAATTTCACCATCTTGAATGAGCGCAATCCTGTCACATAAAGCAGCTTCATCCATATAAGGTGTTGAAACCAAAATAGTAATGCCTTTTTGTTGTAAACGTTTGAGCATTTCCCAAAATTCTTTTCTAGAAACAGGATCAACTCCTGTGGTTGGTTCATCTAAAAACAACACTTTTGGTTTATGAATTAAGGCACAGCATAATGCGAGTTTCTGTTTCATTCCGCCAGATAATTTCCCTGCTCTACGTTTTTTAAAAGGTGCTATTTGTATATAAATATCTTCAATTAAACTGTAATTTTCGGCAATGGTTGTACCAAAAATAGTAGCGAAAAACTCTAAATTTTCTTCCACAGTTAAATCTTGGTACAACGAGAACTTCCCTGGCATATAACCAACGCTATTTCTAATTTTTTTATAATCTTCTACAACATCAAAACTGGCAACAGTTGCATTGCCTTCATCAGCAATTAAAAGCGTTGTTAATATTCTAAAAAGCGTTGTTTTCCCTGCTCCATCAGGCCCAATTAATCCAAATAATTCCCCTTCATTTACTTCAAATGAAATATTTTTTAAAGCAACAACATCTTTAAAGGATTTATTAATATGTTTGATAGAAATACTCACAGGCTTATTTTATTTTTCTACTTATTTTATTTGGAATAATTAATGATAAAACAACAATTAAAACCCAAACACTTGTTCTAAACAACATTGCTTTTACACTTTCTGAAGCAACAGTTTCGCTCACAAATTTTAAATACATAAAAACCATAAAATGCATCGCTAAAACAAATAGTGTAAGGCTTTTTGCTTTTGAATAATTTTTCCAAATAAAATAAGCAACAACAATAGAAATCACACCAAAAATCACATTGTACAGCACTAACCAAGTTAATACATTATAATCTTTAGTATCTATTTCAAAAAGCACTTTTGATCCTGCAAAAACAGACATTACTCCTAATAACAATGCAAGAATCGCTGCTATTTTCTGAGTTAAAATACTATTATTTCTTTTTAAATTATTCATATTATTCAAAATAGTTGGCATACCCTGCTAAATGGTTTTCCATAATTTTAAAATTGGCTTTACAGGTTTTTAAATCGGACGATTCTAAGCCTTCAAAAATTCCAATCATTGGTTTTAGGTAGTTATGAAGTTGCTCGTGCGCTTCGCCTTTCATAGTGCATTTTTGAAAGATATTTGTAAACTCTGCTTCCAAATTATTTTTTAACAAAGCGTACTCAGTAACATTATTTTCTTCTGAAAAATTATGCAGCATTTTTTGCATTTTTTTAATACCTTCTGTTGTTTCTACATTAGCTTCCCACAGTTTGGTATTATTTAAGACTACCCCTTCAATTTTTATAGAACTTGTGTCTGTTTTTTGCTTTTTTGTTTGAGTACAACTTATAAATAGCACAACAACACTTACTAGTAAAATTACTTTTTTGTTCATTTTATTGTTTTGATAGTTATTATTTTACTAAAATAAAGTTACTTTTTTTAGAAGCAATTACTTCGTGTTTAACGTTTGGCTCAATAAAAACATAAGTCCCTTTTTTTAACTTAATTTCTCTATCTTTTTCTTTATAAATTGCTTTTCCTGAAATACAAATTAAAAGCGCAGGCACTTTACTTATATGTTCTTTTAAAATTTTATGTTTTTTAATTTGCAATGAAATTACTTTTCCTTCTTCTACTGTTTTAAGCAGTTCAGTCTGTACATCTTTACCTGTTTTGTGTATTTTTTTTAAATTCATTTTGTTTTTGTTTTTGTTTTTGTTTTTGTTTTATATTTTAATTCTATTTACTCACTTATCCACATTTCTGCTGGCATCCCTATTTTTAGACTCCCGTCATTTTTTACATCAATTTTCACGGCATATACTAAAGCCACACGCTCTTCTTTTGTTTGAATTATTTTTGGTGTAAATTCGGCTTCAGCAGCAATCCAAACAACACGTCCTTTATAACTTTTCATTTCTTCTTTCCCATCAATTTTAACATTGACTTCTTGTCCTATTTTTAGTTCAGACAATTGTGTTTCGCTTACATATACTCGCAATTGCATAGTACTTAAATTTGCGATTTTATACAATGGTTTTCCGAAGGCTGTAATCTCATTTTCTTCAGCATATTGTACTAAAACGGTTCCGTTTATAGGGTTGATAATTTTACACTTTTGTATTTGATTTTCTATTTGTTTTATTTGAATATCAATACTTTTCAACTCACTTACAACAGGTAGATTTTGTGTTTCTACACTATTTATTTGTCGCTTAATCACATTAATTTTTCCAAGAACATCATCTAATTGCTTTTGAGTCCCTGCATTATCCTTTAATAAATTTTTTACTCTATTTTTATTGATATATGCAGTCTTTAACTGTGCCTTTAATACATTAATTTGAGATAAAACTCCTTTCGATTTAGAAGCAATTACCAATTTAGAAGTTAATAATTGTTCTTTTTTGAGCTGCAAAGGTATCGTGTCAATAAAGCCTAAAAAGTCGTTTTTTTGTAGTTTCTGACCTTCATTTACTTTAAAACTCAACAACTTCCCATTACTTTCCGAAGAAATAATAACTTCTATTGCTTCAAAATTCCCATAACCATCTGCTCTGTTATTTTCTTTTTTACAAGAGGTAAAACTGATTGCCAACAGCACAAAACCTACTATTAATTTATACCTATTTTTCATTTTAATTTATTTACCTTGTGTATTATTATAATTTGCCTTTGCTAATGTTAACTGAATATAATGTGTTACCAACCTACTTTTATCTTCATATAGATTACTAACTTCTGTCAAATATGCCGTTGCTGTAATTACCCCATTTTTTAATTGAGATGCCGCTGATTTTAAAACATCTTCTCGTAATAAAATCATTTTTTTATCAGTTTTTATAAAAGCCTCCATTTTTTCAATTTCAATTTCTAATGTTTTTAAGGCTATCCCCGTATTTAATTTAAATACCTCTGTTTGATTGTCTATAATCTCATTATTAATGATCATTGCTTCTTGTTGCTTTTTAGTCGCATTCCAATCAAACACATTCCAATTCAATTTTACACCAACCGTATAAAAAGGCTGAAAAGAATTATCTAACATATTTAAGCCAGGGTTTCCGTAACCACCATTTACAAAACCGATAACTTTAGGCGCATTTTTTTTAGACAGCACATTTTTTGACGCTTCAATTTCATCTTTTTTAAGTTGAAACAATCCTAACTCAGGTCGTTTTAAATCCGAAGAAAAAATTGTTGTAATAGGTGGAATTTTAAAATTGAGTGAAGCTATTATTTTTTCCCCTATTAAAGCTGATAAATTGGCAATTAAAACATCTTTTTTCTTATCAATTTCTACAAATTGTTGAGCTATTTTAAGCAACTGAACTTCAATTACTTTATCTGAAATTGGCAAAACCATACCGTTTTTTATGCCCGATTTTACTTCTTTTAATTTTGATTCTAATTGCTTTTGTTTACTGCTTAATAAATTGCGATTTTCTTGTGCTAAAATAATTGAAAAATACAATTGATTTACTCGCGCTTTTAGTTGATACAAACTAACTTCTATCTCTTTTTTTCGTGTTTTAAACGATGCGTTTTTTACTTCCTTTCTCGCTTTAAGAACCCCTCCTGCATAAATTAGTTGGGTTGCAGAAATTGTTGTTCTATATTGGTCTTTATTTGGAGGTATTATACTTGCAATTGGCAAACCAATAACATCTGATTGATACGTTGCTTGTGCAGACAAGTTAATTTTTGGCAACTTCTCTGTATTAATAATTGCTACATCTAAAGAGTTTTGTTTTTCAAAAATTACTTTTTGTTTTGCTAAAGGGTAATTCTTTACAACTAATTGATAACACTCCTCTAATGTGATTTGTTTTTGCGAAAACACACTAAAAGTAAAAAGTAAAAAAAGATATGTAATTATTCTTTTCATAATTATGCTTTTATAGAATTGATAATAAAATCTGCAACTTCAATTTTCCTGTCGTCCATTAATTGTTTAAACTCAGCATTATTAGTATCAGTAAAGGCTTTTACTAACGGAGAAGCTACAAATGGAAAAATACTCAATGCCAAAATATTTATAAATAATTGCTCTCCTTTTATAGGTTTTAAAATACCCTTCTCTATTTCTTTGGCCACTTGCCCTTTAAATTTATCAAGGTTTGGAAAACCTTGTTTATCTTTCATTTTTAGGATAAAATCTGGATTTCTATTTAACTCTTGAATGATAAAAGAAGGCAAATACGAATGTTTACTTATAAAAGAGATATAATTCTTTGTAAAATTTCTGATTTTCTCTTCAATAGAAGAATCATCATTTAAAACGGCATTCAATTGTGGCGCTAATAAAGCAAATGCATTTTTAAAAACAGCTTCAAATAATAATTGTTTACTCCTATAATAATAGTGCAACATCGCTTTATTAATACCTGCTTTGTCTGCAATTTCTTGCATCCTAGCCCCATCCATTCCTTTTATTTGAAACACATCTTTCGCAGCATTAAGTATTTCTTTTTCTCTAGAGTTATCTTTTGTTTTTGCCATTATTTTTGAGCAAGCTCTTATTTCCTTAATCTTAAATTAACTAATTAGTTTAACCATACGGTTAACAAATGTAGGTAAAAAAATGATACTACAAATAGTAATACCATTTTTTTTATTTTAAGAAGTTATTGATGAGAATAAAAATAAAGCTCACCTTTAAAACCTACATAAATACTTGTATGGCTGTAGAAATTGCTAATACAATAAACAATACACTTAAAATATAATTGATATTTTTAGCAATAAATTGTGCTTTTTCTGCAATTTTCTCTGCATAAGTTGCATAAATCGAAAATAAAGAAAATGCTCCTAAAACAGCCCCCACTACATAAACTAATGAGTAAGGAATTTCTAATTTCATACCATAACCTTCACCAACTTTTGCCATTGCTAAATAAAAAGGAACGGCTAACATATTTAAAGAAGACATTCCTAAACCAGTAATATAACTACTTCCTTTTTTGTCTTTTCCTGCTGCCTTAAATTTTTTACGTGCTTGCATAAAAAAGAAAATAGACAAACCTAACAAAACAAAAACAGCTGCTGTTTTTAATTTTGTAATAATTTCTGGTGTAATTTTATTTGCAAAGTAAACTGCTACAAATGCTTGTACAATTACCATTGACGCTGCTCCTGCTGCAAATTGTATTCCTGCTGCTTTCCCTTTTTCTATACTTGTTCTTGCGGCTGTCATATTTAACATTGATGGTGCTAAAAGACCAACAAATGCTGCTAAAAATCCGATAATTAATGGTAGAATATAATCCATGTTTTTGGTTTTTAAAATTTAAAAAAGTAAGCCTAAAATTATGTTTTATTTTAATGATAGGCTCACTTATTACTAACTAAAATCTATCTTCTATTTCTTTGCATATGACGCAACAGGAACTGGCATCGGAGCATCTACCTCTCCTATTTTACCATCTTTTTGTTCTGCATCAATTGCTCCTTGTATGTCTTCCGTATTTAAATGCATTAATTGTACTGGTTTTAATCCGATGTTTTTTGCTCCTTTTTTAATTAAAAATCGAACGAACAAAATTAAAAGAATCATCCAAACAAACATAACTACTTTTTGCATTGTTGGATCATCAGTAATTAATGAATATATTTCTCTTTTGGTTGATATCAATCCTGGAGAACCGTCTTTATGTGTACCGAATAATACCGTTGCATTTAAAAAATCTTTGTGTGCTCCCGAAAATAAGGTGTATGGTAAATATCCGATAGCAAATCCCATAAAACCTACTAAGGTATTCACATACCCCATACCGATACGCATATATGATCTAATTTCACAACCGATTAAGGTTACGGCTCCAAAGCCTAAGAAAAGACCACCCACAAAATTACCAGCAGTTAAACCTGCTTTTAAACCTGTTCCTAGTGCTGGCGAAACACCAAAGAATGTCCACGCAATTAGTACAAACCCAAGCATTAAAATCCAAGTAGTTGCTACTCCTATTATTGGTGAGTTACTACGCATTAAGGTTCTTGTAATTTTTGGAACGCCCATTTTAGCATACTTTTCATCATTTTTGGTCATGTCTCCAGAAGTTTCTAGCGCTACTAAAGCACATTCTGTTCCGTAACCAGATTTAGATAAAGCAATACCAGCAACGGTACCTGCTAATAAGGTAAGAATTACAAAAAGTAAATTTTTATCTGCAACAGATTTTCCAAAAGCAAGTAATTTTCCGTTCTGTAAATGTTGCATACTTTCTGTTCCAGAAAATGCACCATATAGAGCAGCTGCTAAAAATAAAACAGTAAACGAAAGCGCAATCCAAAATATAGGATTTTTTTTCCAATTATACCCTTCTTTTAATGTTGCTTGTTCACCAGCATCAGCATTTTCTACATAAGCTCTTGTTTCTTGATGTTTAAAGTAGTTTGCTAATCCCATTTTTTCCATAAAAAGGAACCCTAAAGCACCTCCCATTGCCATAAAAATCACGGAACCAAAAGAACGAATTCCCATAAACGGAATTCCTCCCATTAAGTGCGTTAGTGTACAACCACCTGCCAAACGTGTACCGTAGCTAAAAAATGCACCACCTACAAAAGAGACGATTAAAGCTTTTTTAGAATAGTACACCCAAGTTCTACTTTCTTTTTCCATTTTGGTAACAATCCATCCTCCTAGAATCATTCCTACAATTGGCCAACCTATACCTGGTGTAAAAACACCTCCTTCTGGAATAATATTTCCTGCAGTATCAATTCCGTAGTTTCCGTAGAGTTCTGAGTAAAATCCGAAGATATTATTTACAAATACCTCTAACCCTCTAAACATTCTACCTAAATCCGTGGTTACACTAATGTGCATTAAATTAGGTTCTTTCCCTTCTCCTGATTTATAAAACCAAATGGCTAGCATATAAATTACTTGTGCAACTGCAAATAAAACACCTGCATATACATAAGACCATTGGTTTTTAAATAATTTATTTAATGAAAATTTAGTCATAATTTTTTAGTTTGATTTATTCTTTTTTTAAACTTATAAAAAAACAACTAGCAAGTTATTTATGTTAGTTGTTTTTAAAAAAATTTTCTAAAAATCTACTTGAAAACGAATTAAGTGACCTTTTAGATTATCGGTACCATAGGTTGCGATATCATTATAGTCTCCGTTAGTATAATTGTACATTATTCTCATTTTACTATTTAAATACCAGTTAAAACCTAATGTTAAATTTGCTATTTTATTATTTGTAGTTACTCCTGGGTAGCTAGAGAAATCTATTACTGAATAACGAGCAACTAATTCTATCGCTCCAAAACCTCCATTATCAATATCTTTTTTAGGTTTTACTCTACCAAAAGAACTGTTTTTATAAGGTCTATGTTCACCTGTTAAAAAGTAACTTACAAATCCATAATATCCGTTTGATTTATAGGTATCAATATCATTTGTAATAGACCCCATTTCATATTCTCCTTGAATAGACAGAGCGTTGAATGTTGTTGCCAATTCAAAACCGATATCGCTTGTGTTTTTAAACACACCTCCAACATCTACCGTTGTTTTATCTCCCATATGGTTTTCTGTTCTAAACTTATATTTGTAGCTTCCAGAATCATTATTTCTATACTCATAATTCATCCCTAAATGCACTACTCTATTTGTTTCTTTATCTTTTAAAACAGCCGTTGTTACACGAGCAATAAAATTTGCTCCGCCATCTACAGATGTATCTTTAAAAGCTTTTGCTTTATCGCCATTAAATGTATATGCTAACTGTAAACCCATTTTACCATCAAATAATTTTTGGTTATCATACATAATACCTGCATTGTATTTAAATGGTTGAGTGTTAGACATCATAGATCTTTCAAAGAAAGTAATGTACTTACTACTTGTCATATTATCTAAACTACTTGGCTCTGTAAAACTCCCTAAAATAAGGTTACCATTATTACCTTTAAAGTTATATTTAATATATACATCTCTAAAATTTACCTTACCTCCTGCAAAATCAAATTCTGCTTTATAACTAACATTTTTGGCAATTTTACCTTTTGCAGCTAAACGAACTCTTCTAAACTCATTTCCAGAAAAGTTATAATTTCCTGCGGATAAAAAATTAAAATCGTACATAATTCTACCTTCAATTTTTAAGGTAGACTTAAAAGGTGTTGTTTTTTTTGATTCTTGTGCATTTAGCAAACTACTAAACATTAAGAATAATCCTAAGATACTTGTATTAATTATTTTCATTATTTTGTTTTTTATTAAGTGCAGCAAAGTTCAAAAAAAACTATATACCATAATGTAACTCATGTTACAAATAAAGATGTAATAGTCTTCTACTTTTGTTCCGTTAAATCATAATTAAACAAAAACAATGAAAAAATTAAAATACATCACTTTATTAATATTACTTATTGCTACTACTTATTCTTGCAAAAATGCAGATCAAATTAGAGAAAGAGAATTAGCAAAAAAACCTAAAGTAATTGTACAAGCAATAAAACCAACTAATTTAGGTGAGATAATAAAAGTATCTGTAACAGATTTTAAAAATAAAATAGAGGCTAAAGAAGCAACTTTAGTAGACGTAAGAACCTTTGAAGAATTTACAGAAAATCATATAAAAGGTGCTATAAATATCAACTTTAAAAAAAGAACATTTCCTGATCATATCAATGCAATTGACAAAGAAAAACCTGTATTAATTTATTGTCGCTCTGCAAATAGAAGCGGTAAAGCAGCATTAATTATGCAATCTTTAGGGTTTAAAAAAGTATATGATTTAGATGGAGGTTATAAAGCTTGGAATAAAGAAAAACAAGAAGTTGTTACTACTGATAATGATGCAAATAAAAAAATACAAGAAACATTAGCAGCAGAAAAACTAAAAGGAAATGCTACTATTGGCAAGTCTCATCAAGTAAATGTTGCTGAATTTGAAAAATTAGTAAAAGACAGTAAAGTTACTTTAGTAGATGTTAGAACTCCTAAAGAATTTGCAGAAGGACATATTGAAGGAGCTATTAATATAGATTGGAAAAACCGTCACTTTGCTAAAAACGCTCTTAAAAACATTACAAATAATAAGCCTATCGCAATCTACTGTCGTTCTGGTAATAGAGCTACAAGAGCAATGTTTGCAATGAGTGCCTTAGGTTTTACAGAGGTGTATAACCTAGATAAAGGTATAAAGTCTTGGAAAGCAGCAAACAAAGAATTAAAAACTCTAGAGGTAAAAGGAGATATTCGTCATTTAGATGTTGTTAATTTTAACAATGCTATCTTAGGAAACATTGGTAAATTAGTTGATATCAGAACGCCAAAAGAATACAATGCTTACCACCTACCTAATGCCGTTATGATTGATTACAAAAATGATAATTTCAAAACAGAATTTGCTAAATTAGACAAAAATACGCCTGTTTTAATTTACTGCAGAAGCGGAGGAAGAAGTGGTAGAGCTCTAAAAGTTTTAGAAAAAATGGGATACAAAGTATATAATTTAGACAACGGAATAAAAGAATGGAAATCTAAAGGGATGTCTCTTGAAGGCAAAAACGTACACGCTGTTGATGGCGGAGAAGAAGGTTGTTAAAATACCTATAAACAATAAATTAAAAACCACCTTTTTGGTGGTTTTTTTTATGTAAATTTGTAATATGACTAAGAGTAATATCTTTAAAATAGCAATACTTTCTATAACAATACTTGTGCTCTATTTTGTTATTCGTCTTTTTTTTATTGACAATATTACACATTCAGAATATAGCCCATTAATTCAAAAAAACTCCTCTTGTATTTCTTGCCACACTCCTATGACAGGGTTTTCTGACGCACATTCTCCTTCTAAAATTACTTGTATTTCTTGCCATTTAGGAAATAATATTTCTCTCAAAAAAGAAAAAGCGCATAAAAATATGGTTACCGTACCTGGTAATTTATCAAATGTATCTAAAACCTGTGCAAAATGTCATGTTGGTATCGATATCCGTGTAAAAAAATCATTGATGAACACGATGAGTGGCATTATCAGTGTAGATAAATATCTATTTAATGAAAATGATAATTTAGATAGTCTTTTTAATATTCATCATTTACAGAATAAAACTTTAGCCGAAAGCCATTTGCGTAACAAATGTGCTTCTTGCCATATTGGTAATGAAAAACATCACCCAAATCCTATCACCCAAAAAACCAGAGGTGGTGGTTGTACCGCTTGTCATCTAAATTATTCTGATGATGGAAAAAATGAACATCAAAAATATATTGCATCAAATAAATTGAAATTGCCAAAAATTCATCCTTCATTATCCCTAAAAATTACAGATAATCATTGCTTCGGATGTCATAGTAGATCGGGTAGAATTGCTACAAATTATGAAGGCTGGCACGAAACTATTTTCAAAGACACTCTTTACAACAACCCAAATTACAGGGTTTTAGAAGACAAACGTGTCTTTGAAAAACAACCCGCAGACATACATCATACAAAAGGATTGAGTTGTATTGATTGCCATGATAGTAATGATGTTATGGGCGATGGACAAACCTATGCGCATCAAGAAGAAGCCGTAAATACTAATTGCAATGATTGTCATTTTTCTTCGGATGCAAACGCAGTTTCGTTTTCTGAATTGGCTTTAGATGAACAAAGAATCATCAAATTAAAAAAAATTGATACTTCATATCTCTTTGTATATGCAAAAAAATCAGACAAAATATTATTGAATGTTATCCATAAAAATGAGACTAATTATTTAATTACCAAAAACACCAATCAGCAATTATTACTTTCTAAACCCGCAGATAATTGTACCAAAGAGGTTCATCAAAATATAAATTGCAGTACCTGTCATACCAAATGGGCTCCACAATGTATTTCTTGTCACACATCATTTGATAAAAATGAAGACGGGTTCGATTTACTAGATAAAGAGTGGAACATAGGGACTTGGGTAGAGAAAGCAAGTGATTATTTAGCAGCATATCCCACACTTGGTGTTTATCAAAAAAAGGGTGAAAAAGAAATTAAAACTTTTGCTCCTGGTATGATTATGCATCTGCAAAAAGATACTAAAAAAACTGATTTTCATCGATTATTTGCTCCTATTTCTGCGCATACAATTTCTAAAAAAGGGAAAAATTGTATAGATTGTCACAATAATCCTGTTGCATTGGGGTACGGAAGAGGAAAATTATCCTTTAAAAAAGGTAGATGGAAATTTACACCAAAATACACATTAGAAAAAGACGGTTTACCAAAAGATGCTTGGATTCCTTTTTTAAAAAAATACTCTTTTGCAAAATCAACTCGTAAAAATGCAAGACCTTTTACGGTTAAAGAACAGCGTACAATATTACGAGTAGGAGCATGTTTAACCTGCCATAAAGAAAATTCTGAAATAGCAAATTCTATGTTAGAAAACTTTAAAGGTATGCTTAAAAACAAAAGTACAGACTGTATCATTCCTATTTTTTAATAAAAGTAAAAAGGCTTTAAACATAATGTTTAAAGCCTTTTCGTCTAACCAAACTTAGTATAAAACTAACTACTACTATCGTTTATATTTTTAACACCATAAATTATTGCTCCTAAAATTAGAAAACCTACACCTCCGTCTATTGGTAAACCCGGTGGTGGTGGTGGTGGAACTGGTGGAGGAACTGCTTGCGCATAACTCCCAATAGTTATCATTAAAATAGCAATAACCAAAACCCCTCGAATTACTTTATGATAATTTTTTATTTTCATTACTTCTCTTTATATGACACAACTTTTTTAGGTAGGTCACAATTATTTTAAAAATGGGGAAATTGTTTTTAAAATTACACTAAGTATCTCTTTATAGCAACACGATGTTCTGGTATCGACTTGTCATAATTCTGTACTAATGTTTCAATAATTTCTGGAGGAAATTGGCCTATGTCTTTTTTAGACCTATATTTTGAAACATATAAATTATACGTTTCATTATCTTTTGCAAAGATTAAAAAATGTTTTGAATTTATCTCACTAAAACAGATTAATTTTTCAGAAAACGTACCAGACGCATCTTTAAAGAAATCTGAAAACTCGTAATATTTTAAAATATTTTCCATTTTTTAAACTAATTCTGCTGATAAACCTAAACTCAATAATTTAGAACAACGTGATTTTAAATCTTTTAAAGCACCTGTTTTTACGGTGCATTTCCCTTTGTAATGCACTAAAATAGTACATTGTTCAGCTTGTTCTAAAGTATGCTCACAAATATCTATCAAAGAGTCAATTACAAAATCAAATGTATTTACATCATCATTATGTAATACTATTTCGTACTGGTTAACTTCTTGTTCAAGAACATCAACCTCTTCTTGTATTTTTTCTTTAGTACTCATTTTATGATTGCAAATTTATGAAATAAATATTATTTCTCAATATATTTTAATGCTACCCAATTATTTCTTTCAATAACGGTTTCTAATTGTAAATTGTATATAGAAACTTCTGCATCAATAATAGGAATATCTTCTTGATAAAACCCACTTAACAATAAAACACCCTTTTTATTTAAACAACTAGTATAGGTTTTCATATCCATCAATAAAATATTTCTATTGATATTGGCAATAATTACATCGTACTTTTTATTGATTAAAAGTGATGCATCGCCTTCATAAACAGTAATGTTTTTACACTTATTTCTTTCTGTATTTTCAACCGAATTTAAATAACACCAGTTATCAATATCAATAGCATCGATTGGTTTTGCGCCTTTCATCTCAGCAAAAATTGCCAAAATACCCGTACCACAACCCATATCTAACACTTTTTTATCAGTTAGTTTTAACTGTAATAAGTGCTGCACCATCATATGTGTAGTTTCATGATGTCCTGTACCGAAACTCATTTTTGGTTCGATAACAATATCGTATTTTAAATTTGGGTTTTGGTGAAATGGTGCTCTGATACTCACCAAATCATCAACCTGAATGGAATTAAAGTTCTTTTCCCACTCAGCATTCCAATTAGTTTGTGCAACTTCTTTTTGTTGATATTCAATCTGAAATTCATCCGAAGTTAGTATAAAAATACCCTCAAGAATTGATAAATTCCAATCGGTTTTTTGAATATATGCGGTTACACCATTTTCTGTTTCTACAAAACTTTCGAAGCTTACACTACCAAGTTCGGCAATTAAGATTTCTGTTGCAGGTTCTTTTGGTGATACTATAAAAGTATATTCTATGTAAATATTGTCCATATGATAAAAAACTGTCTTTCTATAAATAATAAATTAAATTGCCTTTATAATTGCTGTAAAATCTGCTACATTTAATGCTGCACCTCCAATTAAACCTCCGTCAACATCTGGTTTTGAAAAAATTTCTTTGGCATTACTTGGCTTTACACTTCCGCCATATAAAATCGAGGTGTTTTGAGCAACTTCATTTCCATACTTATCATTTAATAAATTTCTGATAAAAGCATGCATTTCTTGCGCTTGATCTGGACTTGCAGTTTCGCCTGTACCAATTGCCCAAACTGGTTCGTAAGCCAAAATAACTTTTTCCCAATCGTTTGCTTCTAAATGAAATATGCTGTTTTTAAGTTGATTTTCTACTACATTAAAGTGATTGCTAGACTTTCTATCTTCTAAGAACTCTCCGAAACAAAAAATAATTTTCATTTTATTTTCGATAGCAGTTGTTACTTTTTCTTTTAAAATAGCTTCCGTTTCTCCAAAAATTGAGCGTCTTTCAGAGTGTCCTAAAATAACGGTATTTATCTTGATGCTTTTTAGCATATCCGCAGAAACCTCACCCGTAAATGCACCATTTTTAGCTTGATGCATATTTTGCGATACTACTTTTATTTTTGATTTTTTTGCGATTTTTACTGCTTTCGCTAAATTTACAAACGTAGGTGCAACAATAACTTTTGTGTTTTTTAAAGCCATTTTTTTTATAGCTTTTTTAATTCCTTTAATCAGTTTTTTAGTTTCTTTCTGATTGTTGTTCAATTTCCAGTTTCCTGCTACTATTTTTTTTCTCATTTTATGATATTTTTATCTTGAAAAGAGAGATTGTTTTACTTTGTTCTCAATAACAAACTCTTTTAACTATTACAAAAATACGTTATTTTTTTAAGGCTTCTACTATCTTTTTATCGGATGATTTCTTGGCATTAAACAGCTCAATGCTTCCTTGTTTATCAACAACCAAATAACGTGGAATCCAATTAAGGTTTAAAAAATCTACAAAATCACCATCCTTCATTCCTTTTGGTAAATTATAATGATCGCCTTCTATTGTATATATTTTTACACCATTTTTCCAGCGATTTTTATCTTTATCAACAGAAAGAAATAAAAATACTACTTCTGGAAATTCTTTTTGAAGTGCTTTTACTTTTGGTAAGCCACCAATGCAGTCTCCACACCAAGAAGCCCAAACATCAATCAGTACTTTTTTACCTTTATATTGATTGATAATTTCTTTAAACGTACTTTTTTCACCATTTAAAGAGTACAAGGTATCTTTCAATGCTTTTTCAGAAAACTGTGTTGGTGTTTTTAACGTACAACTGATAAATAGTACGGATAAGAATATTATTTTTTTTATCATCATGAAAAATATTTTTATAGTCTGTCGAACAAATATAAAAAAACTAACAGATTTCTATATATTTGCCTAAGATTTAATACAAAAAATGACAACACAACAACTTGTAGCACAAATAAAACAAAAAAAATCTTTTTTATGTATTGGTTTAGATGTCGATTTAGATAAAATACCAACTCATTTATTAGAAGAGAAAGATCCCATTTTTGCATTTAACAAAGCCATTATTGACGCAACTCACCATCTGTGTGTTGCTTATAAACCAAATACAGCTTTTTATGAAGCTTATGGAATAAAAGGCTGGAAAGCACTTGGAAAAACAATTAAATACATCAATAAAAAGTATCCAGAAATTTTTACAATTGCTGATGCAAAACGTGGTGATATTGGCAACACTTCTACCATGTATGCCAAAGCTTTTTTTGATGACTTAGGGTTTGACTCGGTTACTGTTGCTCCTTATATGGGAAAAGATTCAGTGGAACCTTTTTTAGCTTTTAAAGACAAGCATACTATTTTATTAGCCTTAACTTCTAACAAGGGCGCTTTCGATTTTCAAACACAAACCATCAACGGAAAAGAAGTCTATAAACAAGTTATTGAAACCTCTACAACTTGGAAAAACGCTCAAAACTTGATGTATGTTGTCGGTGCTACCAAAGCAGAATATCTTGCTGAAATTAGGCAACTTATTCCTGATTCTTTTTTATTGGTTCCTGGTGTTGGCGCACAAGGAGGTAATTTAAAAGACGTTTGTAAATACGGAATGAATAAAAATGTTGGCTTATTAATCAATTCTTCTCGTGGAATTATTTATGCTTCTAATGGCGATGATTATGTAGAATCAGCAGCTAAGAAAGCATTAGAGCTTCAAAAACAAATGGCAGCAATTTTAATAAAATGAAAAGAAATTTTCGGATTGTTTCTTTAGTCCCCAGTCAAACAGAATTGTTAATTGATTTAGGCTTAGAAAAACACCTTATTGGCATTACCAAGTTCTGCATTCATCCGAAAGGTCTGCGAAAAAAGAAAACTACTGTTGGTGGTACAAAAAACATCAATATTGATAAAATTAAAGCACTAAACCCCACTATTATTCTTTGCAATAAAGAAGAAAACAGCAAAGAAATTGTAACAGCCTGCCTAAAAGTATCTAAAACACATGTTTCTGAAATTTATACATTACAAGATTCTCTAGATTTAATTAAAGAGTATGGGAATTTATTTTCTTGTGAAGAAAAAGCGAACAAAATCATCAAAAAGATAAAAACTGATAAAATAAATTTTGACCATTTTATAAAAAACAAACCTACTTTAAAAGTAACTTACTTTATATGGAAATCTCCTTGGATGGTTGCCGCAAACAATACATTTATCAATCATTTACTATCGATTAATAAGTTTGAAAATGCATATCAGCACTTAGAGCGTTATCCAGAAATTGACATCGAGAAACTAGCCGATAAGAATTCTGATTTGGTATTTTTATCGAGCGAACCCTATCCTTTTCACGAAAAACACCTTCTTTTATTAAAGAAAAAGCTCCCCAATACTAAAATACTTTTAGTTGATGGAGAGTTTTTCTCTTGGTATGGCTCTCGTTTATTAAACGTTTTTGATTATTTTAAAAAACTACGCAAAAGTATTGACAATTTCTCTATCTAAATAGTTTACTTTATTTAGTTTTTCTAAAACTTTGAGTGCTTTAAATGCGGCAACATCACTTTTAGATTCATCTACAAATTTATAATTGTTAGATGTTTCTATTAACGAATTATATCTATCTTTTAGATGTTTTTTATATATTTTTAATTGTTTTAATCGTGACATTTTTGGAGGATTTACACCATAAATACATGCAAATACCTGACAAATAACGAATTACACACAAAACTACAATCTATTTTGCTCATCTTGTTCTAATTCAAACAAACGTTGTTCAGGTATTTTTGGCATATTTGATGGCATTTGAATCCCATAGCTAAAGAACCATGCTCTTTGATTAATCACTATATTTACGTTATGCTTTTGTAGTAGAAATTACCTTACCCTATAGAAATAAAACATTTGTAGTTGCAGATTTAATAGATGTCTTTTTGGATGATTTTTTATCACAACCTTTTTAACGCTATTTTAAGAAGGGACAATTAAGCGAATAAAAAAGCCAACTTATTAAGTTGACTTTTTTATTCTATAAAGAATTTGTCTTAGAATCCATAAACGTCTTCTTTGTCAAATTTTTTCATCAACATGTAATAAACAACTGCTCTGTATTTATTTCTTTCCGATTTACCAATTCTATCCATAACCTCTGCTATACCTGCATCTAAATCAGCACTATCTGCAAGACCTAGTTTTTTTATTAAGAAATTTCTCTTAACAGTTTCTAATTCTTTTGGATCAGATCCAGAAACAGTTTCTGCATCAGCTTTATAAATTGATGGTCCTAACCCTTTTGTTACAGCTGCTAATAAATCTGTATTAGAACGAAAATCTCTATCGTCCATAAATTTTTTGTACAATGCTACTTTTTCGTCAAATTTACTCATGATTTTTTATTTAAAATTTTAAAATGATACTTTAATATTTATCAACTTCCCAAAGATATAAAATATTTATTGATAATCAAATTCCCTACTTCTCTAATTTATAAGACCCTAATTATGCCAATATGTCACAAAATCGATTAATTTCATATTGAAATCTGACATTTTATAAGTGATATTGGAGTGGCACACATCTTGCCTATTACAACATCAGTAATTAAAAATTGAAATAAAAACTAAAAACAACATATATTATGAGTAAAATTATAGGTATTGATTTAGGAACAACCAACTCTTGTGTTTCCGTAATGGAAGGTAATGAGCCTGTTGTAATTCCTAACTCAGAAGGAAAAAGAACAACACCATCTGTGGTGGCATTTGTAGAAGGAGGAGAACGTAAAATTGGTGACCCTGCAAAAAGGCAAGCAGTTACCAACCCAACAAAAACTGTTTATTCTATCAAACGTTTTATGGGAAACAAATTCTCTGAATCATCAAAAGAGATAAAAAGAGTTCCTTATAAAGTAGTAAAAGGAGACAATGACACGCCAAGAGTAGATATTGACGGTCGTTTATACACACCTCAAGAAATTTCTGCAATGGTATTGCAAAAAATGAAAAAAACTGCTGAAGATTATTTAGGTACAGACGTTACCGAAGCAGTTGTTACTGTACCAGCATATTTTAACGATGCACAAAGACAAGCAACCAAAGAAGCAGGTGAAATTGCAGGATTAAAAATCCGAAGAATTATAAACGAACCAACTGCTGCTGCATTAGCATACGGATTAGATAAGAAAAATGAAGATCAAAAAATAGTTGTTTTTGATTTTGGTGGAGGAACACATGATGTTTCTGTCTTAGAATTAGGAGATGGTGTTTTTGAAGTATTAGCTACGGATGGAGACACGCATTTAGGTGGTGATGATGTTGATGAAAAAATTATCAACTGGTTGGCTGATGAGTTTAATACTGATGAAAAAATAGATCTTCGTAAAGATCCTATAGCATTACAGCGTTTAAAAG
>Ga0256845_1001431_pt1 | contig 19195 bp, 28 predicted proteins | sample RiftiametaG_FD_189101 | JGI IMG/M metagenome (GOLD analysis project Ga0256845, IMG submission 189101) | Tube worm associated microbial communities from hydrothermal vent at the East Pacific Rise, Pacific Ocean - Riftia | ecosystem: Host-associated > Annelida > Integument > Unclassified ...
AAGCTAAATGAGTAAAACGGAGAGATGGCCGAGCGGCTGAAGGCGCTCCCCTGCTAAGGGAGTATGGGTTTTAACGCCCATCGAGGGTTCGAATCCCTCTCTCTCCGCCATTTTGGAATCGTAGTTAGTCAAATGCTCCAAAGCCCTGAATGGGCTTGCGATAGCGGCGGTTCGAAACCCTGATTTACGGTCGAATATCAGTGTGTCTGTAAAGGTGAGTTTTAGTACTGCTCGCTTATGCTCATAACGGTTGGACGCCCATATTTTGTGCGGGTTTGCGAGAAACTGGAGAGCGGTTCGAAAACTTTTATCAAAGTCTTCTGTTTTTGTGCCGCATCTCTCGATTTTCTCCTCTAAAACAATCTTTTTCAATTCCATTTTTTGAATGCGTTGCTCGTAAGCGCCAATGACTGATGTAATATTAGAGTTCATCAACCTATCAATGAGTGATTCTTTTTCACTTTCGAGCCAGTTAATTTCTGTCGCTAGCTGTGCTGTATTTTCAGCCTTATTGCTCTGTAAATAAGTCCACACTTTCCTCAACATGCGTTCAGAAATATCGGCTAAGTCCTTCGATGGTATTAATTTGCTCAGAAGCTCTTCAAAGGCATCTTCCATATCAATTCGTTTGATAGATTTACCGTAACTCGCACAATTTTTGGTACGGCAAATATAATAGGGGTAAGACTTGTTTCGTCCTTTGCTCCAATTAGCCGTATAAAAAGCATTGCAATCAGCGCATGCAACCGCGCCACGCAATGCGAAGTCGAGATTAGCATCCTTCCTTGTGACAGCGACAGACTTTCCATTGAGTCTTTCTTGGATTTTATAAAAGGTCTCCATGTCGATGAGACCGTCATGATGACCTTGACGCATCGTAATGTTTCGACAGGGTAACTCGACCATTCCTGCATACACACTTTTGGTCAATATGTTTCTAATGCGGTCGGGATGCACTTCGCGCCCCTTGTTTTTTGTTTTTGGAAATTCTGGACAAGTTTCTAAATAACGCTTCACCTCCATTTGAGAAGAATAACGTCCCGAGGCATAACCCTCTAACGCCTCCTGCACATAACTGGCGATAGGCTCATTCCTAATCAGAATTCGGGCCACTTTGCATCTTATAACCGACAGGTGGTGCTAGCCCCCAGTAGCCTGCTTCAAATCGTGCGCTTACTTTTTGCTTTGTTTGCCGTGCATTTTGCTCACGTTCTAATTGCCCTCCGGCGGCAATAACCGTCTCGTAGAACGAGCCCTCAGGTGATTTTTCGAACTTGAAATTTAAACATTCAACGCGTACTTTTAGTGCATCCAGTGTTTCGCGTAAAATAAGATAATATTTAGTATTTCGAGATAACCTTTTGAGGTCATCAAAAATCAAGACGTAAGCAATCTTAGGGTTGGCTTTGATATGGTTCAGCATGGCAACCATGCCTTTTCTATCCATAAAATTTCCGTCACCTGTCACATCGTCAGGAAAAACGCCTTCGACCTCATAACCGTTTTGAGCCGCATGAATTTTACATCTTTCTTCTTGACTGGTTAGACCTGAGCCTTCAGTGGTCTGGCGTTTCGTGCTGACACGACAATAAATGAGTGCTTTTTGTTTCATGAAGGTTCCCTTTGATTGGTTTATTCTGGATGCTTTGATTCTGGCAGTTTTCCACTGTCTTGATCAGTTTTTTCAAAGATTGAAGGAAATATGTTGTTGATAGAGCTGACGCCATGTTCCATTTCGGCAAACATACGCATGATATCCCACAACACAAATAGCAATTCATTTTCCGCCTCAGTGCTCATGTTAAAATGAGCAAGGGCTTCTCGATAATCATCTGGATTACATTTAAGCATAGTGACTCCTTTTTGGGGGTTAAGCAAATGATTCATAACTCGATGGTTGGGTGTTGGTTAATGGTCGGTTGATGTTCAGGGGTTTGCGTTAATTGTTGCCTAAATTCAGCCGTCAAATCGCGCTCTATTCCCAGCTTTTGCATAGCCTCAACAAAACGATTATTGAAGGTCAGCATTTCAGTTTGATGTTGGGCTTTAAGTGCATCGACGGGTTGTTGTAGTCCTTCTCTTGTACGAATTTGACGTTGCAGTAATTCCTCTTTCTCAAAGGCATCACGCTCTAAGTTGGCGGCATATTCAGCTTCATGTTGTTGCTTTTGTTTGTGGTATTGGCCTGTTACGAAATGCCATAATCCTTTCAAGCCTTTTTGGTATTGTGCTTGTCGTGCTTGCCGCTCTGTTTGTTGTTTTTGTTCCTGTAAATGATTTAGATTTTCGCGTTCAGTTTTTTGCTTGGAAACAAGCGCATTAATGCTTTGTTTATGTGGCATCAATTGCGCGTTATGACGCTGAATTAATTGCTCATGTCGGCGGGTATATTCTTCTTTATGAGCTTGAGCAAACGATTGTTTGGCTTCATTGATAGTCTGTAAATTATTGCTATCACCGAGCTTTGCTTTTACATCGACTGCTTTAATCGACAAGGTGCGTGCAAGTGAGCGAGTATCGCCATGAATATCAACTAATAAAATAGTATTTTTCTTATCGCCTTTTGCTAATGCTAAATTTTCAGTAGCCAGTGCTTGTTTGAATGAGGCTAAATCATTAGTTTTTTTCCAAATTTCTTGTACACGCAATTTGATAATTTTAGGATCAATTTTTTGACGTTTCGCAATCTGCCATTCACTTAAATTAAAATTGGTAGGGTCACGCTCTTGTTTGTTTTGAAACCCTTTTGGTAAGTCCCAACCATGTTCGATATAAAGCTCTTTGGAAAGATTGAATAAACGTTTTTTGAAGTAAGGCAATTTAATCGCCTTTAAATTTTCATCAATGCGGCTCCACACGCAATGTGCATGTCTACGTCCATTCTTCTCATGAAAAACAATCGCTCTTGGTTGGCCTTTTAATCCTAACTCCAACTCAGAGCGATTAATCGCATCCTCAAAATCGGCAGTCGTGGCAACGACTCCAATCGGCGGATTAATACTCATAGAGAAGATGAACTTCTTAATGTTTTTATTGGCTTTGGACGTTGCATATATTTCTGTCAAAGCACCGTCCAAATCATCGGATAAAAAACCGCTAACTTCATGCACTGTGACATGTTCGTTTTGCTCGGCATTGAGTAAGTGATTAGCCAGTTGTTTTGACCCAGCTCTTTGAGAACCTTTTAAAATCATACTTTGATCCCTTCGGCTTGAATGAGCAATCGACGCATGTACATAATGGCCTCATAGGCTTCGTTGATCTGGGCGATTACATCAGGGGTAAAAACAAAAGTGCCTGTATTGATGGCATAAGCGATTTGATTGAGATTGTTGGCAATGCGAGACTTACCCAGTGCCATTAAAATTTTTGCGTATTCAGCTTGGCGAGCTCGACGCTCAAAGATAACCGCCATCTTGGATTGAGCCTCTTTATCAGAAAGTTTGTAGCGAGCATATTCGCTAGTCGGCATGCCGAGTGTCATCGCTTCTCCATCAATGTACTGACGCAGTGAAAGTGCCATCCTGATAGTCATTGATGTATCGAGTACTTGATTCAACATTAATTTCCCATAGTGCGTTTGTACGGTTAAAAAAGAGCCGAAGCATAAAGGACTTACGCTTCGGCTTAGTTGAGGTTGGGTTTAGATTATTTCGCCTAAATCAACAGGTGTGACCCGCTTTAAAGGAAGCTGTTTGAGGTAGGATTCTTTGACCGCACGCGTTTGAATAACGACGCTGTTACCATCGCTATTTTTGCCCGTAAAATAACCTTGTTTTTTACCTTGCCAAGCAACAAGAATTTCCGTCCAAACTTTTTCACCTTCCTCAAGCGTTTCAAGATAGATATAGAGATCTGGCAGTTTTTTACCTGTTGCTTGTCGGACTTCTTGTTCAAGTTTGGCGTCAAGGGTTTGAACAATGACGGTTTGGCCGTTGATATCCTCACCTTTAAAATACCCTGCCTTTATCGCTGAGACGCTAAAGTAGTCTTCCCAAATATTTTTGCCGTCTTGCACTGTGACAATACTGGCACTTAAATCAGGCTTAGTCGCCGATACATTGTTTACTGCTGCTTCTTCTATCATCATGCTTTCCTCTTGGTGGTTGAAAAAGGCTTAAAAAGCCATGTCTTCTTGTTTCGCTTCATCCGTTTTAGGCGGTCTAGATGAAGGCGATAATTGGGGGTGTTGTTTTTGCGCTGGATACTTCACCATCACAAAATCACCTTCTGGAATACGGAAAGGGATTTTAAAAGCGGGTAGGTTTTTTTCATCCCAACCACAGCCCACACGGACTTCGTAAATGCCGCATTCATCGGTGATTTGTTGGTATATAAAAACATTCGGTTTTTTCCTTCTTAAAATTTCGCTTTCTGGCACCATGCCGTAATATTCGTGGCAGTCATCGTCTAGGTTTTTCATTGCGTTTCTCCTGCAATTAATGGTTGAACACAGTCCATTAAATCACTGAAAAAACTAACAAAACCTTAAAATAAAAAAGCTTGAAAACTCAAAGCCCAAGTGGGCTTTGATGCCCTAAAAAAATTAATTTTGTGTTGTTGGTGACATTCATCCGTATGCGGCGAATGTCTTACCTTTGCCTAATTGACGAAGCTATTAAATAATAAAACGTAATAAAAGTTGGGAAAGAGAAACGGAATAAATGAATGAAAAGGCCATCCATGGCGAGAGCATCCCGAGTGAATTTAAAAACTCTGGGTGTTTTGTATTGTCTGTTTTTGCGCTTTCATTTTTTGACAGTACGCCTGCGCCTCAACTTTAAATTCAGGGTATCGTTGTTCAAGTTCCATTTTTTCAACATAGAAGTCTTTTGCGATCTTTTTTATTGTCTGTTCGGTCTGATGTAACTGATAACCAAGCCGCATCATTGAGGCCGCATCATTGGTTTGTGACATGCCAATTTGCGCATCTGCTAGCTGACTTTCTGCCCTATACATTTTTTTGGTTTGAGCGCAGAGTCTGATATAACGCTGTTGCTCGGGTGATTTTTGCTCGTTAGTCATAGTAGTAATCCTCTCATGATGGTTAAAAAGACAACCCCATTTGTTTTATATCGTGGGCTTGCGCGGTTTCTTGATTGAAGTCGTTACTTAATTGTTTCGCTCGATTGATGTGCTGCACTTGTCTATCGACTTTGGTCGATATGACCTGTCCATTCATACGCATCGTGGTGGTATGGACTTCAGTCACCTTTATTTGATAACGCCGAACACGCTGTTGTTCTTGTTTCAGTTTTTGTTTATGCGCATGATTATCGACGGCTTGTCCTAAACCGAATGATGGTTTGAGGGTTGGGACTAACTGCTCTTGTTCGACCATGCTTTTATTTTGATTACTGCCACGCAAGGCCAGCCGAGTTTGCTCAGGCGACACACCTGTCACCCGTTGGTTAAAATTATTTTTCATGAAATGCTACCTGTTAAAAATACCGAAACGTTTTTGTTGTAACGGGTTGAAATTTTCTGGGTATGACCAGTATCCACTAGAATATTGCGGAAGTTGGGAAATAGACGCAGGTACTTTTTCACTGATTATTTTGATTGCTTTCATTCGACCAAATCGAGTTGGAATAAATATTTTATCGAAAGGCGGATGAAACGGATTAGGCAGAAATTTATGGGCGACATTTCTATCCAAAAAATAATGTTGCTGAAAAGTTCGGTAAGGTTTTAAACTTGTCCCAATTAATAAGCCCTCATCCGCAGACCTGCGAATAATTTCATCTGCATTCATTAATTGACGAGCCACCGAATCTGGTATTTTCATGGTTTTACTTTGTCGCATTATGTCCAGCATGGCGGTATTTAAATCACCGCCATTTATCACTTGCTGAATGGCTTGAGCGCGTTTGAAAGATGCTTCTGCTCGTTTGCTTTGCGGTAAATATCGATAAGTTGTTTTACCCAGCAAGTCACTTACAAACTTACCTGTTTTATCAGACGATACGCCTAAGATAAGTTTGAACGGGCAATTTGATAAAATAGTATCGGTTTCATTTTCGCCAAAATTGTGAAGTAGCTGTCCATAGTTTTGTACGTATATATCAGCAGTCGTTTGACAACCCCTCCCTAAAAAACAAATTTTGGGAATAAGCGAGAAGTTTCCCAACACCGAAGATTTGTCCAGTAAATACTTTAACGGGCGAACGGGGTTTCGTTGTTGCTCAATAAAAAGAGCGGTCATGATGCAACGTATGGCCGTTGCGCTTTGATCAGCTACATGTTCGGGGAATCTTATGTATAAATGATTTACCGCCTCGCCGTTGACAAACTCTTTGGGTGAAATGGTTGAAGGACTCGACACCATGCTTTGCATAGTGGGACTACCAAAAAATTGCAGGCTGTTGCTAATAGTGCTCATAATCGATCCGAATTCAGGAGGCACCATTGTCGCCTTACTTTCCAGTTCCAATGCCACTGCTCTGACCGAGCTATAAACCGAGTTTTTCATACGGTTGATATGAAAGTCGAAATATTCACCGCTACCACTTTGGATATCGTTAATGACGTTATACAAATCAACTAAGCTAAAATGGGGATTGCAGGCTTTACCATCGATCAATACACTGGTGGTGACTTGCATGGCTTTGCCGTAGAAATGCTCTGCATTCCCCGATCCTCCCCCTATGGGTTTTTTAACCGCAGCCATAGCCATCATCGTCATATCTTCGAAGAAACTTGGCTTACTCGGATCGGTAAAGTCCAGCGGATTCATTCTATGATCAGTCGGCAAAAACCATGGTGCGCCTGCACCAGCTCCATAGCCATTGAGAAAATATTTGTTCACACCAATATTTAGAGCAGAAATTTCTGCTAGCTCTGGCTTAAAATCTGCAACTACCAAGTTGGTATCGTTTTCGAATAATTTAAAACCTATATTTGATGTAGATTTTCGACTTCCCGAAATACCGAATGTAATGCTTGAGTTTTCATTCGGACGGTAAATAGGGCTGGGTTTCTTCTCGCGCGTAAAACCCAAATGCGAGCCATTTTTTTGATTGAGTAATCCTGCTTTTTTAAGATCTTTGGTTGAGCTAAAATCAGCACTACCAAAGCGCTCACTAGCATCACGTAAAACCATCTGTTAACGCCTGAAAGACATCAATAGAACAATCAGCAATCCTATACATGACTTCAATAGTGATAACGCCATATTCAAGGCGAACCAACAACTAACGACGATTGCAAAAAATAGACTGGCGATATAAACCAACTCCCAAAACCAATAATAATCAAAATGGCTATAGGTTAATGCGTAGCGATAAAACCAATCATAGGAGATATGGTACAAAGGCATGGTCGTAAAAATAGCAACCACGAAGCCAACGCCTTTACCGAACGCTTCATTTGCTGGATTGGGTTGTGACGCTTGCCCATTCATCGAAGCACTTCACTTGACGCGACAGCGACAATATCTTGCACATTAAAATGTTGAGAATATATCGTATCGTTGCCGCCTTGCAGAGGATTATTGATATCTCGCCCTTTATTGCCAACCTTTACACCATCAAAAGTAAATTCTTTGGCATAGACTTTTCCGGCCAGTTGCAAGCGTAATGTACCGTGAATCTCTTTTATTGCCGCATCACTACGGTAAACATTGACCGCAATACGTAAGGCCGATAATTCAATCGGCTGGTGATATTCAATGGTTTCGTAGAATTGGTTTTTATTGGTACTGCCAGCGCGTTCGTCTTTGTAGAATTTACCCTGTACGCTCGATACGTTACCGAAAAATAACAAGTCACCACCTTTCGATTGGGTATATAAATCTAAGTCAGCTTGACCCTCCCACTCAATACCAAGAGTAAGAGGCTGCTTGCTGGTCAATACCATCTCTAATACAGGTGTGCGGATCACGGTTTGATTGTATATACTGGTTTCGGCTGAAATGCGTCTTAGTGACTGCATTTCAAACTTGCCGCTGGTATCAAGCTCGTATTGCAACTCTAGTGGCGGTGCTTTCTTTAAAAGCAACCTCATCACGGCTTCAGGGTTCGCTGAAAAACTCACTAATCCGCCGCCTAATTGTTCTAAATAAACAAACCAGAACCTTGTCACGGCTTCTCTTAGTAGACTGTTGTTAATTTGTTTTGCTAAAACCCAATGGATGCGCTTTCCCTGCAATAGATTTTTTCGGCCTTTTGTCCCAAAGGGAGAATGTGCAGGCGAAGCCAAAATAAAACCATCACTTGGCACTAGGCCTTCGCTCATATCAAGTGCAGGATGATTAGGCTCAGTATAAAATACACTGACGCCCATCAACACAATATCACTCACATTGGAGTGATAACGCCCAATCTCATGCAACACCTTCGGTACATCCATCGCACCTCGTTGTCGGTCATTTTTTTTGAGTTGTTTCACAAAGTCATTGAGTAATTTTATCTCCCTTTTTCGATATTTCATTCTCGCTTTAGGGTGTTTGAGAGCGACATTATTAGGAACAATCAGTGTCGTAATCAGGCTAGCATCTTCACCGTTGATAACGGTGAGTGTGTCACCGAGTGGTAATGTTTTAAAAATCGCTTTGGTTGCCTTAATCTGGGCTTTGCTATCAGCCAGTGAAGAATAAGGCGATAACACAACCATGGTATCAGCGGCCATTGTGTTAAAGGTCAACATTAGTGCAAATAGTGAATATTTCATTTTTTGTTACTCCTAATCGTTGTAAAGGTTGTCGTGGCGCATTACAGCAAGGGCAAAGGCTTGCTCTTGCTCTTTGATAAAGGCCTGACGGTTGGTTTTGTGCTGAGATACTTTGGTCAATATCGCCAAATAACGCTTTTCAGCTTCGCTTTTTTCATTTTTCAAATCATTGACGTTTGATAATTGCGGCGCATAAGCAGGGTTGCGAAATTGAGCTTTGGGGAAATACTCATCGAAAATATCATTCAAACTCATAAACAAGCTGGCAGTGGCAAGGACTTCACTTAAAACATGAATAAACATATAAAACTTTGCGGCGGCATCACTGGCTTTCTCAGCCTCTTCGCTAGTGCCTATACCATTAAACACGTAGGCAAATGACACCATCCATGTCAGCAATGCTAAAGCCGTCAAAATATACAGACCGCGTTTATAATGACGCTTGTTATATTCATGCTTGAAGCTACTAGGAATTTGCTTGATTGCCACCGCACCAATGATGGCAAGTGAGGCAAGAAACCATGCTTTGTATGGGTTTTGCAGAAAGATTGGCTCATAGGTCGCCATTAAATTTGCTTGGACATTCACGATACTGACTATCATCGCCAGCAAGAAAAAGGGCGCTAATAACCATACTTTCAATATATCTTGGGGTTTCCAATGACTAAACAGTGATTTATCATTCATCTTTGATATCCTCATTTTTCGGTGGTGTGGAAAGAAACGCTGGAATATCCAGCAGCTTTTTTTCTTCAAACTCCCGTTTTTTGCGTACCTCAAGCAACACTTGTTTGGCGAGGTTTACTTCCATCTCCAGCACTTTTAACGGCGGTGAATATTGGTCAAATACTAGTCCCGCCAACTCACTCACATGTTCAAAACGTTTTGATGGTTCGATAGCCACCGCTGATCGACGCATTGTTGTTAACTTAGCCTTTACCTCAGCGCTGGATAATTGGTTGCTTGGCTCTTTTACAGTTGTTTTACGTGCCATCAGTAAGCTCCTATGTTTGTTAATTCGTGATCAATATTTGATCAGAAAAAAAGTCTTTGTTGGAAACGGTAATAAGCAGACATCCTTGTCTGTTTCATTACTCTTGCTTTTTGATATGTTTGAGTAAGTCGTAGCCATCAAGAAACGCTTCAATGACCAATGGACACATTGCATCGCGTGGTGGGTGAGCCATGTTGCCGTCACTATCCACCGTCCTGAAATAGGTCAATCGCCTGCGAGAGCTGAGCATGTCGGCAAAAAGGGTTTGATGTTGCCAACCTTGAATGTCGCCTTTGTCTGATAGTGGTGTGTAGAAATTGATACCAGAGTGTAAACAAACGTGGTCAATTTCTTCCATAATGGCCTCGTCTGAAAATCGTTTTTTAATCGGTTTAGCACCTTTCTTTTTAGGTTGCACCCACCGCCACTCTTCGGCCTTAAACTTCATCAGTCGCCTCTGAATATCTTGCTGTACTTGTAGCTGGCGATAGTCGTCTATTTTTCTTAATTTAATGGTGTGTTGTCTCATAGTTACTTCCAAAGTTCACGTCAAGAAGCTTCATTAAACGACAAAAAACAGACACGACCCTAGAAGAGAAGTTAGGAAAAGTCGGGGAAAATACAACACACTATAAAATTTGTATCTTAATGTTTTATAAAGATTTTTGTTTTATTGTATGGTCTTAGGAAAAGCTAAGAAATAACAAGAAAGGCCTGATTTGATGTTTATTAAGGATGATAACCAAGAAACTTGTACAGTAACGATTAGAAATGTTCCTGTTAAAATGAAAAAACTATTTGAATCACTATCACTATCACTATCACTATCACTTTCACCGACCAACGACTTTAATATGTTATATGGCGACAAGCGTAACTTGCGTAAAGCAAATCTTTTTACTCATATGACGCTTGCTCAATTCCTTGAAGCGCGAGGGAAAGAGTCTTTAATGAGACAAGGGGTTGAATTAGATAGCTCTACAGTCGCTAAAAATTCGAGGTTTAAAGATGTTTTTCCTGAACTTGACATGAAGTAATGAGGTGATAAGTAATATATTGATAATGCTTGATTTTGTATTGTAATATGGGTACACGAGTACTTAAACTGTCAAGTGACTTCCTATAGCAATGGAATGTGAAAACCAATCTAAAAACTTCAACTCAAACACATCTATAGACTATGAAGACTTATGGGCTGATATTTGTTTAAATATTTCAAAAGAAACCCGTAAAGAACTCCTTGAAAATATAAACAGTGAAAAAAAGACCGCACGGAACGCCTATATAAAAGCTAATGGCAGTTTCGTGGGTTTTGATATAAAACCATTTGAAAATCAAATAAAAGACTGGGATGGGCGATATTTTTGGGAGTTCTGTAATTTTGTAAAAAATAAAAATATGCTTCAAGATAAGAGGCGAGAAGTTCTAGAAGCCAATCTGCAAACAGACCCGAAATATGGAACGCTCACTAAGATGGGAGCAGATGGCTTAAGTGATGAATACCTATTAGCATTAGCTAAGGCCACATCTATAGCCCAAGGCTTCTTCACTAACACATTACAAGAGTTCATCGATAACTATGTTTGGGACTGCATCGAAAAAAAGATAGACGATAAAATCATCGCCTTTCAAGAGCACCAAAAACTTATTAAGAAAATAAGGCGTAAAGACCCAGACCACTACGACCCCAATAAACCCTCAAATTCACTTTTATCAAAAGGGTTTTCGACTCTGCACAAGCATCGTGTTTTTTCGGGAATTTTTGGTGCTATTCTTGCGGCCATAGTACTCATCACTATCAATTTAACAAAGCCTATAGAGTCAAACTGTGATGTTGACGTATCAGGCTCAAACAATAACTCTGTGGTTAATTGTGTAAGTGGAACACCAATTTATCATTCACTAAAAAATGCAACCGAAGAAAAATGTATAAACACTCTATCATCATTAATTCTTCCAAGAACTTCGGACGAGATAATACCGGTAGCGGCGGAATGTAAAGCTACGATTTTTAAAGAGTTAAAAATACCAAATCATTTCAAAGATTTGGATTATGAAACTCGATTCCAATTGATATCCGAAATCATTAAAAGCATTACAAATATTGAGGATTTCAGTAAAATAGAACTAGCAGAGCTTTATTTATACAGGGGGCTCTACTCAATTGATTTTAGTTTTGCCCAATTTGTTAATGATTTACGTACTTCATATTCTATTAACAGTCAATCTCAGTCTTCAATTTCATTGCTCAAGTTAGTACATAGCATTTCAGGGAACGATGAGCACGCTCCTAATTTAATTAGTAATGAATTAGTCAAAAAAGAACAAAGTCAATACCCTTGGGGAAGGATATTATTTAGCTTGGATTTTATTTCAAACTATATTGATGATACTAATAGATTCCCATCATCCGCTGAGAAAATTGAGGCTAAATTTGATTCTATTTTAGATAGAAACGACCATTTCTCAATTATCATCAAAATTAATTTAGCCGAATACCAAGCCATAATTCACAAAGATTTTTCTTTGATTCATAAACTACACACCCTTCATGGTGAGTGTAATGATATGCCGAACTTAATGCTCTCAGCCAATTGTTATAAATTGGATATGATTTCAGATTTAAAAAATTACGATTTTAAGGCTCTAACCTTGTCTTATAAAAAAGGAGCGTCTGCTTTTCAGCAGCTAAATGGTTTAGTTGGAGAGGTGCGCCTACTTTTACTTTTTAAAGCTTTAAGGGGGAAATTTAAAGCTAAAGATGTACCTACAAAGAATATTAAAGAAGTAGGTAAAATATACGCTAGACTAATTCGAGACTTAAGTCAGCGTGGTGATTTTGTTACGGCTTCCTACTTGAAGCTACTTTATGCTGATAGCCATATTGGTGTAACACTTCAGAATCACCCTAAAGCTCTAATTTTGATAAAAGAGGCGATTAATGAAATCAGCCTTTTTTTGGGCGATGAGAAAGTTGAAAAATTATTGTTGACTACAGCTTGGAGAGAGTTTCGGCACGGTGATAAAGAAGAAGGAATTAGACTTGAACAAAAAAGATTTGATCAAACGATATTTGAAAACCAAGAAGATAAGTTATGGGCAACTTTAAACTTCTATGCTCTTTATTTCAATGCAAGCACCAACCAGGAAGGGCGACTGTTGCAACAAAGTGCCGATGTTTTATTATCGGAAATTCTTGAACAAAATTTAAGTATCAAAGAATTATCAGAATTAAGCCATAAACTGTCAACTGGGGGTTGGTATCCCATGTCGGGGCAGGTTCTCGACGAAATGAAAAAAACAACCAAAGGTGATGAGGAAAAACTTTTAAAATATTTACGCGCCACACTCTACAATTATAAAAACATTATGTATTCATACAGCTCACGACAACTCACTGACAAACAAATCAATCAAGATTTTATTAGGGATGATTTACTCTTTTTAAAGAGAGCTGCGAGTGGGCTGAAAAAGGAAAAAATTGGTTTAGATAAATTCACTAAAGATATTAAAAAAATCGAAGAAGGACTTAACCTTAGAATGTCCGATAAACCCAATAAATCCAAAAAAGATAAATTCAGAGATTACATCCTTTCAATCTCTCAGTTAGATGACGACTTATATAGTTTAAATGAACATGCTGATAAAGTGATTGAAAGCTGGAAAAAAGGAATAAAAGAAAACATTCAAGGTGAAGCTCTTCTTTTTATGGATGCTAAAAGATTGATTAGAGGTTGCTTGGAAGATCTTTTTAAGCCGTATGAAAAGTGGTACGTTGGTGACAATGGAAAAGGTATGCAGGTTTTAACATTTCCTCAAATTACAGATATTACTGATATTGGGGTATTAAAAGCTGCTCTAAAACTGCTTAAGTTTATTCAAGTTAATTCAGAAAACATAGCTTATGCTGAACTTAAGGTTGATTTGTTGGCTCTAGGGGCTTTAACTGCATCTGCATTAAAGAACGAACCGGAAAAGAATTATTTTGTTTCTAAGGCCATACTTAAGATTGAAGACCCCGATGAATTTCGTGAGCATGACATTGAGCGCGATCGAGATGTAGAGGTAATTATCATGCATACTAAAAAACTAATGGAAAAGTGTTTGCACATTGAAGCTATTCAACTTATTGAAAAATATAAAAAAGTTTTTAGCGTGATACCAAATTACGTTGACCAAGTAAGTTTTGCTATATTTGAACTGCGTAAAAACTGTGTTGTGAAGTAATTATAAATGCATCTAATCAAATGATTAAGCATAAAAAATCTATCTCTGCGTTTCGCAAGCTGTCCCCTTGTCTTACATTCCTGCGTCATTTCAGCCAAGGGGCTATCTTGATAAGGCCATTTCATTGCCGTTATAATCCTCCGAGTTTTACTACTTTCAATCACGGGATCATTGGTCCCGTTCTTTTAACAAGTAAAAATGTAATGCTGTGCATTAAAAACTGTTGTCAGTTTTATCATCAATTAATGGAGCCTTCGAGCTACCCTTAATAAACCCATGACCAAGGCATTTTTGCCTTTGGAAACCTAAACCAATTCTGCACGATTTGGATTAGTGTAAACATTTCATTGTTTAATCATGACCACCGTTTCGCCGATGGTAACGACCAAGGATGATCCTTGGTGATCTTGCTCCATTAAAAAGCAGCAAACTCGCACATCAATTTTCGCATCATTGAATAAAGATATTCACGTTGCTTCTTTCTGATGTTTTTATTCGCTAATTGATTAAATAATTGAGTATACAGCCCCATCAACTCATCTCTCGTTTTCGACTGATAATTAAAGTTTGATGCAAGCCCCATAACCTATTCCCCATTATTTCAGGCTCATCACTGTTGATAGCCTTTCCTTGCCCAACACGGGGGAAGGCTATTAACAGTGAGAAATGAAAAGGAATTAATGGTGGTAGAGCTTTACGTTATTAGAATATTGATTGAATACTTTGTTGTAATAGATTTAGGTTTGTTCAGTTGGTGTGAAGTGTTTACAGGCTTAATGAGTTTAAGAGGGAAAAGTTTTTCCCTTGCTACAAACATAAAGATGTTTTTCGGCAACCCATTCTAGCGGGGACACCCCGCAACGCTCCGATTGTTTATCAAACCGATTGAAGGGCATTACATCCCCTCAAAATCAAGAATAATGACGGTTTCTTTCCGGCTCTTCGTTTGGTAGACACTCCGCAATTTTTCTGGATTTTTTCACCCCCGTTTAGTCGGCCTAGTCGCCAGAAGTTCATATGCGAGGTAAAGCGCTTCGCTAAGAATTTCAAAAGCGAATTTAGGAGATGAAAAAATGAACCAAGCAATAGCCAAAAACTGGAATAATGAATTAAATAGCGTGCTTTGGAATAATAGCTATCAATGCGCGCATTGCGGGAATGAATGGAATGAAATTTGGGAAAGTAAAATCACGATGAATTGTGATTGTTGCGGTGTTCAAAATATCGAGCCTTGTCTTTCTGAAAAAACAAATGAAAAGGCATAACCATGGAAACTAAACAGCCTGAATTATCGAGTGATTATTTTTCTTTGATGTCTCAACAAAATATTATTAAAGAAGCGTTGAATATTTTAGAAAAAGATTTAGAGCGAGAATTAATTTTAATGAACTCCCCGCAAACGGTCAAAGATTATTGTCGTCTGAAATTAGCATCCAAAGAACATGAAATATTTGCCGTGTTATTTTTAGATAATCAGCATCGCTTGATTGAGTTTAAGGAGTTATTCAGAGGAAGCATCGCCGGTTGTAGCGTCCATATACGAGAAGTGGCTAAGGAAGCATTAAAGCTTAATTGTGCCGCCGTTATTTTTACTCATAATCATCCATCCGGTGTTAGTGAGCCGAGCCTTGCAGATATTGATATAACCAAGGCACTTAAAAAGGCGTTGAAACTATTTGATATTCGAGTACTCGATCATTTGATTGTTTCGGCTCATGGGGCTACAAGTTTAGCGGAGCGAGGTCTAATTTAATAACGATTTCACTCTCTTATGAGAGTGTGACTAAAAAATAAATAGTGTCATATATTCTTTTTACATTCCATTTGAATAAATGGTTTAAATATTTAATTTTCTAAAATTATTAAATCTTATTCGTACGCTATCGCGTGCATGCTCATTAAATAAAACAAGGCGTTCTTGCACGCCCTAAATCCATAAAAATAGATACCCACCGTGTACTCAGCTATCGCCTGCGTGCCGCACCATGGACACGATTTTCATGGATTTATTCCTCAACGCTTAGTCGCCCTAGTCGGCAGAAGTTATACGCAACGCAAAAATGCGTTCGATGAACTTCAACACAAAAAAAGGAAAAAGCGAATGAAAAAAATTTATGTAGCAGATTTAGCAGCCTACAATAACGGAAAATTACACGGCGTATGGATAAACGCCGCACAGGACATGGAAAACATTCAAGATGAAATCAACATCATGTTAGCGCAAAGCCCAATTGATAACGCTGAAGAATGGGCAATCCATGATTATGAAGGGTTTGAAACGGTCAGTTTGTCAGAGCATGAAGGGTTGAAAAGTGCCAATGAAAAAGCGTTATTTATCGAGGAGCATGGTTTGCTTGGAGCGGAGTTGCTGAATTATTATTCTGACATCGAAGACACGGAAAAAATGTTAGAAGATAATTATAACGGCAAATATGAAAGCGTTGCCGATTATGCCGAGCAACTGACAGAAGAAACCAGCGAAATTCCCAAGCATTTAGAGTTTTATATCGACTATGAAAAAATGGGTCGTGATATGGAAATGAGCGGCGATATCTTCACTATTGAAACAGCTCATAATGAAGTGCATGTTTTTTGGAATCATTAATATTTTTTTCTTACCCGTTTTAGTTGTATTAATAAGTTTTTAATCAATTTCCATTATTATATATGGGAAACATGAATGATTAAAAACAGAGTTGGCGGGACAAAGGGGCGTGATGAGTTTAATGTACAGTGGTCACTATCAAGATAAATACCTGAATAAACAGGATTCTATTCGCTTTAACTACATTAAAGCGAATACTCCTATAGGAGTAAGTTTTTTCACAGGCACGGAGGTTTTCCGTGATGAGTGATTTAACCAAAACCTTTGATGTTTCACGCCAAACGCCCTCTGGGCAAAGTCTTGAGCAGTTGCGCCAAAACTACTTTATTCAGGCCAGTATGGATGGCAGTGATGAAAACAGCATTGGCGGTATCAACATTAATACTAATGGCCGAAAAAGTGCCGCGCTGCTCGCCAAACAAAAACAGCAGCAAGCGACTAATGACATCATTATGCTGGCAAACCTACAGCGACAGCTTGAAGCCATTGAAAACAATATGATAGATAAATACGGTGAAGATTTTGCCGAGCAGTTTGCCGCTGAATATTTAGATGAAACTGTTTTTAATGACATCATGAAAATAGATGATGACCAGCAACGCCGAGCCGCGTTTGCACAAGCCATAAATGGCGGCATTAAGAACGGTACTATTGATGCAAAGGATGTATATGGTAATCCTGATTTTACCGAATGGTTAACTCAACATAAAGATATTCGCACAGTAGAAAATGAAATGAAAATAGCTCAATCGCAAATTATAGAGCAATCAGTAGAAACACCCTTTGATATGACTAGCGAAAATAATGCTTCAAGCGAGCTAGATAATATCTTTAATTTTAATAATCCTTTCGGGTAAGGTTAGGCATATAAGCAGCATCTGCCTTTGCCCATTTTTCAAGTTCGTTTGGTGTAATGAGTTTATCGGCAAAGAAGACTAACTTCATATCGGCAGCAAACCCTTTAATATTTTTAATGGCCTTAGCAGGGCTGACTGGGTCAAAGACTTCTTTACCGCCGCCAATGATGTAAGCCACACTTGAACTGAATTCATGCTCTACATTAATAAATACACGAGCAACCATCCCATATTTTGAAAACTCTTTTTTTATATAATCAGCGATTTTTTCAGGGGAGTGGTGTCCTAAATCTTTTCCTGCATAAAAAACTACGCCAACGACAGGGGCGGAGCATGAATATTTAAGTGCTTGACTTAGCGGTGTATCGTCAAAACCAATGTACTTTTTCACCATCTGACAACGGTAGACATTCAGTTTTTCATTGACACTCAGTATCGTATTTTCTTTGGCTGCTTTTAGCAATTGTGCGCCTAGGATGATATCAAGTGAGTGTTTTTGTGCTTCAATTACGGTTTTTTCAGCCGCATACAATGGCATGCAAAGCAACGCCATGCTTGCAATACAGCTTAATATCGTGCATCTAAAAAACGTACCTTTTTGCTAATATTTCCATAAATTAAATTTAGTGAATAATAAAAATGTTAAGTCGTTGTTTTTAAAAGAAGGGAGTACATGCCAAATGTTAGGTTTTCAACAGCTCAGAAAACGTACGTTTTTGTCTACACTTAACCCATTGAAATTGTTTTATAATTTCAACTTAGAGGCTAAGCCGTTATGCGCCGTTTAGGTTATATCCGTACATCAACTGGTAAGCAGCTATGTGATAGGCAAATACTGGCGTTACAAACCCTGTGTGATGAAGTGTTTATTGAAAGTGGTGTCTCAGCCACTAAAAAACATCGTCCCATTTACGAGCAAGTGATTAAAGAATTACAAGATGGTGATGTCTTAATTGTTTCATCCTTTGACCGTGCTTTTCGCTCAGTCATTGATGCGCTGCAAGAGCTTGAAAAACTCAAAGCCAAAGGCGTTAAGTTTGTTTCAATCTCCCAAAACTTTGATACGCGTACCGAAGAAGGGGAATTTCTCTATACAATAGCGATTGCATTAGCGCGTTGGGAGCGGCGAATACTGAGCAGACGTACCAAAGAAGGCTTAGCTGCGGCAAAGGCTCGCGGCGTAAAACTTGGCAGACCACGGAAAGTGAAAAATGACTAATCAAATATGGAATTATTTTTCTTTGGAGCTTTAATAAAAAGGAAGGGAATGTTATGGATGCTACAAATAAAGACATAGAAAAATACAGGCAAGCACTACGCTTCTTTGGTGGTTTTCTGCTCAACCAATCAAACAACGATTTATATATCTTAGACTTAATTAATGACCTTAATTTACCGAGTTTTGAGAAAGCTTTGCGTGATATGATTGCAGATTCTGATGGCGCGGGAGTTATCTTTCGTTAAACCAAAACTAGTTTAATCCTCTATAACTTAGAGTAGGCACCGACACCTCGCATGCTCTGCTCATTTTAGAAATTTTTTACTGTAGGAAACGTCAATATGGACAATCTCTCACAGAGATTTGAGACGTTGTCTGTTGGATGCTCGTTACTGATTCGATATGCTTATTGTGTGGCATGAGGCTTTCAAAGGGAAGTCTGTTACCAGTGCTACGGGCGATTACTGCATGTGTGGTGATCGTTTTTTTGTTTAAATAATATTTTAAAGGAATAACAAATGAGTGTGCCAAGCAAAGCTAAGGCAATCAAGCTGGACAATCCAGCACAGGAAAAGTCTAACCAACAGCCTGTAACCGAACTGCACATGTTAGGCGGTAACAAA
>Ga0256845_1001432_pt1 | contig 19195 bp, 15 predicted proteins | sample RiftiametaG_FD_189101 | JGI IMG/M metagenome (GOLD analysis project Ga0256845, IMG submission 189101) | Tube worm associated microbial communities from hydrothermal vent at the East Pacific Rise, Pacific Ocean - Riftia | ecosystem: Host-associated > Annelida > Integument > Unclassified ...
ACCCGTTCCGTCTCCAGGCCCCTCCTCACCGCCCGCAATAAATTCGGGGTTGGAGCTACAGCCCCCCGCCAGCAACATCGCAGTCGTCAATAAAGAACAGGCTGCGCCTAGATATCTCAAGTTCATCGCCTCATTATGACGGCAGCACGCGCATTACCCAAAGCTTCTTTACGACTAACCCCAAAATGTGTGAGCACCTGAGCACAAGAACCTACATAGTTTATCAATTATTGTGCAGGAACGGTTCCCGGGCAAAAGATAAGCGCACTCGCCTCGAGCTCTCCAAATTCTAGTCAGATCATATTTGAGCTAAGTATTGAGCAAGGCACGTATCGAAACAGAGTTCACACAAGCTCTCTTCGACAGAATTACTTGCGCGCCTTCAGGGGCACCAACCCGGCCAAATAGGCCTCCATTGCTCGACGAATAGGAGCCAGCAGTGCGGCGTCTTCAGAAAGGTCCTTGAGTTCTCCTGGATCTTTAGTGAGATCAAAAAGGCCAATGGGTCTTCCATTGGAAGTGACCAACTTCAAATCGCCCTGGTAAAACGCTCGCCTCTCGCGATTGTGGGGCCCTTGGGGCATGTCCACCAAGAGGGGCCGCTGGTCAACAAGAGCCTCCGCAGGCGCCAATGCATCGCGGTGAAGAGAACGACCACGCACAAAAAGCTCGCCCTCTTCACCAAAGGACTGCCCAAAGGTGTCCAGGACGGTCGCGGTGACATCTATCAAGCTGCGACGTTCTCTAATCACTCGGGCGTCAGCCCCTGGCACATGCAAAATAAGAGGCACGCGCACTAGTTCTTCCCATAACTCAAAGCCGTGGCGTATCATCTTGTGCTCACCAAACGCCTCCCCGTGGTCGCTTGTCACAAGCACAATTGTGTTTTCTGTCAGTGAAAGCTCCTCCAATGCGGCAATCACACGACCAACCTGAGCATCAACAAAGGACACTTCCCCATCGTAACGCTGGCGGGACTCGGGGCCATAGTCAAAATTCTCATGATCAACGTATTCGGCGTGGGGGTCCACCCAATGGGTCCACAGGAAGAATCTTTCCGGGCCTGTGGAAAGGGCGCGCAACTGCTCAATGGCTCTGTCGGCCAACTTGTCCCCGTTTGAAGACTTGTCGCCCTCAATCAACACCTGTTTTGGGGCAGCTTGGGAGTCCAGTACGTCCCAGCCACGCTCTAGGCCATAGCTCTTGAAGTAGAAGTACCAATACCCTTGAACACTGGCGGTTCTAATTCCTGCTTTTTGCAACCGCTCTTGCACAAAGGGCACCGCGCGTGAAAACCTATCAAAGTGCTCAAATGTACGATCTGTCTCCGATGCATAACGTCCCAATAACATCGGCGGAACACTCTTGCTGGTATAGGAGGCTAGTGAATAGGCATTTTGAAATACTATAGACCGAGCGGCTAGCTTATCTAGCTGAGGAGAAAGCTTTGGAGCATCTTTCAGTCGCGCCTCAAGAGAACGAGCGTATCCCAAATCGTAACGCAGAGTATCAATTGTAAGCAAAAGAAAGTTCGCGTCATGAGGTAATTCTTTTTGCGCCTCTGGGGGGGCGGGTTGAGAGTTTTCTTTGGCTAGTTCTAGCGCGACTCTATCTTCTCCAGTGCAATCTTCGTCGATACCATTTTCGGGTACATCAACGGCTCCCGGGTAAACATCCTTTCTAGAATCATCACAATCGCCCCCCGCGAAATGAGCCGAAAACCCATCCCCATCGCCGTCGGTTCCTTGCCTAAAGGAGTTCAGGCTTATCAAGGCAAGCCCGCCGTGGCGCTCCACCTGCAATGACGTCTTTTCGCTCATTTTCCACGCCTGGTTGAGGCCAAAACCAGAGACAATCACCCCCCCAAAGAAAGCGACAAGAGCCAGAGAGCGCGACTGCGTTCTTAAAAAGAATGAAGCGCCGCCATACGCCAAGAGAGCACATACCAAGAGATAATAGGCAGGAAAAAGATTGAGTTCGTCCCTCTTGAACACCCCAAAGAGGTCTAAAGGACTGCCCACTCCACTGGTTGTGCCCTGCCCAATCAGAAGAACTCCTAGCGCTGGGGTCACTATAAGAAGGCTGATCAATCCCAAGCGAATAGACGGCGCAGGGTATCGACAGGCTAACAATGCCGCCAATTTGTCGACTCCCCAAGCCAAGAAAGTAAAAACGCCTAGAGCCGAGGTTGCCAAAAGCACTCCACCATCGACCGCGCGCTCGTTGAATGAGCTCAAGAGGCGCACAGTGAGCTGTCCTACAAGCAGCCACGCTAGCAAGATACTCGGTCCACTCAACGCCGCCCGCCAGCGACGCTGTTTAGAAGACAGCAAAGCTGACAAAGGCAATTGTTGATGAGCGGCTCGCAGGAGCGTTACCCAAAAACCAATGGCGGAGGCAACGCTCCAGGCAAAGGGCAACAAAAGCCCCACGCTCACCCAAAAAGACATCGAGCTTTGAGCCGCGACAAATGCCCCGGTGAACAAAATGCCAGCGGCGGCTGCCCCTGAGGTAGAGGCCGCCCATTGGCGTAAAAAGCCGGGAGTCTGTGGGGACAAATCCATAGAGGGCGGGCTTAGCAGAAACGCCCGCAAAAACGCCACTCAATCTTCGAGGGAGAGCCCCCGACCAGACATAGGATGAGCCTTATCGTACACCTCAGCCAGATGACGAGTCGATAGATGGGTATAGCGCTCCGTTGTACCGACTGTTTGATGGCCCAGCATATCCTGGATAGCTCGGAGATCGGCTCCTCCTTCCAACATATGGGTGGCACATGCGTGACGAAGTAAGTGGGGATGCAAATTACTTCGACCTGTGGATTGCGCCCCGTAACGGGCAACCAGTTCTTGAACTCGTCGTGGACCGAGGCGTGCCCCCCGGGTGGACAAAAAAAGCGCTTTCGAGTCTAGATTGTTCGTCTTGGGGTGAGCTAACTCATGCCGCGCAAGCAAATATTTGTTGATTGCAGCAATTCCTAGGGAGCCCAAGGGTACTCGGCGCTCCTTGTTTCCCTTGCCGTGCACCTGCAGCAATCGCTCTTCGCTATTGATATCCCCTAGGTCGAGACGACTCAATTCGCTCACGCGCAAACCCGAGCCGTAAAGCACCTCCAAGATTGCACAATCCCGGAGGGCCTCTGGAGAGCCGTCCCCCTGCGCCCCTGCGAGCAACTCAGCGGCGCTCTCTGCGCTGACAATCACGGGGATCTTCTTGCGCACTTTGGGCGGGCGCAGACTCGTAGCGGGGTTGTGAGAAAGAGCCCCGACCTCCACCATAAAACGATAGAAAGCTCGCACGCTGCCCAGTTTTCTGGCTAGAGTTGAGGGACTACATTGAAGGGCAATGAAATGAAGCCAGTTGCGTAGTTCGGGCTTTTCTAGTTGAAGTAAGCTTCGAAAGGGCTCTTTTGTCTCGGTAAAGACCCTCAATTGCTGAAGGTCCGAGCCGTAGGCGGCAAGCGTGTGGGGCGAAAGACGCCGTTCACCCCCTAGATGCTCCAAGAAACGAGTAATTTTGAGCTCGTCGTCTCCCCCTTTTCGCGGATTGTCTTCTTGAGTCGTCACGGCGCTGCCTGGGGACGCGCCAGGCGCTGCAAACCTCGCTGAGCCGCCGCCTCGTAAGGGCCTTCGGAACGTCCCGGATAATCGGTTTGCTCTTGCACAACTCGAAGAGTGTCCCAAGCGATTCGAGCCAAGTCGACATGATTCTCAGATTCAGCTCCGCGCCCGATAGCCTCTAGCCGTTGCCAGGCTTGAGTCACGTGAGGAGAGCCGGGCACATAAGCAAGGGCGGCTTGACGAGCATAGACAATTGAGACTCGCAATTTTCGCTGATGAAATGCCTCGTCGCTTTTTACCATCGCGGCGCGGCCCCGCTGAGTAAGAATCACTCCCGACGCCAACATAAGCAGCGTCAGCCCCATGATAAGTAGGGGGACTACGCGGAAAAACTTGGAGAACACTCCCAAAGTCCGTTCACGCATCAACTGGTTTCAAAGAAAATCCCGGCGTTTGAAAATCAGGGTAGCCGCAACCAAAAGGCCCACTGTCCAGGACAGCGATTGAACCGCTCCCGCTGTCAAAAAATAGGAAAGATGGACCGAAGCTGACTCACCCGTGAGCACCTCACGAGGGGGCACGTACACCATCAAGTTAGGAAAAACTTTGCTTAAGAAAATGCCCACTTGCTTGATAGCTGGGCCAAAAATATTTTCTGGCAATTTTGCGAGAGTATTGGCTGATCGCCCCACAACAAATACGGCCAAAGTAAAAATTGCAGTTAGAAAGGGCGATGAAAAGGAAGCGAAGACAAGGGTAATTGCAACCACAATACTCACCTCCATAAATGTTAAAGCCCCCTGGCCTAAGATCACTCCACTTTCTCTCACTGTATCGCGGGCAAAATATGCGCCCACAATGAGCAATACAATTCCCATTGGAATAGGTGCCCATGTGCGAAAACGGGGGAGACGCCAAGCGAATATTCCTACGATGGCGATGATTAAAAAAGGCGTAAGCATTGATGAGAGCAATGTACGCTCACTCAACGCTCCCAATGCAAAAAGCAACATTCCCGAATTGATAGCGATAAAAACGGTGAGGGTCAGCAGAGTTCCCACGTACTTACCCACGATGTACTCACCGCGATGTATTGGGCGCGCCAAAATGGGAAATATCGTTTTTAACTCTAGCTCCCGGTAAAGTGACGTAGCTGCGATGACAACCGCCACAATTGTTGCATAGAGCGAGATGGAAGCCGCACCCAGGTTAGCAACTACACGGTTTTGATTTTGTAGAGCGTAAGCTCCCACCACAAGAGCATAACCACAGGTCCCCAATGCGAGAGCGAGTAGTCCATGAAGAATGCGCGCTCTTACAGCTTCGCGATACGTATTAAAGGCGATTGCCCAGACCCGGAGCCACATGTTCTCCTTAGATACCTCATTCGCTCGTGGCTGGAAATCACCTCAAGACGGATCATTTTAGGGAGTTGGACGAATCGGGGATGTTTTTGGGGTAGAAGGAAGCATTTTGGCGATTCTGTCGGCGGTGGACAATCCCCATATTTGAGCTTGAGGTTCCAGAAAACTTCCAATTCCACCAATTTTGAACGCAAAGCCGAAACTAACCAGTGTCCAGCCTGGTTGGAGTTCTCGCGCTCGAAATACTCCCCAGAGGTCGTGAACATCGTGCCTTTCTCCAGGATCGAGCCAAAAAAGCGCCTCAGACTGGGCTAAATCCCACTTTACTTTGACTGTGTAGGTTCCAACAACGGGTTGCTTACCCTGCACAATACGCATCCTTGAGATTCCGTCGTTTTCGGACAGAACACGGGCTTCTACGCCATAAGGTATTGCGCGCGCGATGCCTCCCGGCCGCCGCAGCGCACGAAAAACGTCCAGGGGGGTGGTACGCAAGAGGCGGTACGAATACCCACCATAATAATCGGCATAACCGCGACGAATCATGAATTTGCGCTTCACTGCTCCGCCGCTCACCAGGGTCTTCAACTCTCCCTGAGAAAAGGCATCAGCTGATGAATTGATAGCCGCCAGTTTCTTTATGTTGCGGTCTTGAGAGCCAACTGTTGGAGCTGGAGAGCCAACTGTTGGAGCTGGAGAGCCAACTGTTGGAGCTGGAGAGGCGTAGGCGCTTCCAAGAGTCGCACTCAAGAGCACAGCGAAGGCTCCCCACCCTACAGGTTGTCTCAATGCCTTCCCCCAAAACATGGGTTCAATGCTACCCCAAACATTTTTTGGAAACTAGTGCGATGGGAGGGCTTCAGCGGGCAAGAGCGCAGTTTTCGCCCGCGCGTTTCACCTCGCCGGAGGTGAAACCCCTAGTTTCTAAGGCATGCAAGTGGGCTCCTTCGCTCCTGTGCTCTGGCCGTGCAAGCATGCTCTGGTGTCAAATGATGGTTTGAGCAAGCGCGAAATTAGTTGGCTTCTTGCCCAAGAAGCACGAACCGCAGCCCAGGCATTGCGCCAAGGAATTGAGATCCAGGTACGCGATACGTCTCCACCCCCTCGTCCTGGTTCAGCGGCGAAAGCTAGCCCTCTGAGCACCCCCGTACTCGATAGCTTGGCTACCCTCGACGAAGCAATGAACCTGCTCGGCGATCTCCAGCATCATAAAGGTTCACGCAGAAGGGGTCGCCTGGACGTCACGGCACTCCTCTACGAAGTTGCCCCTGACGTAAACATCAACCTGCACACCACCAGCGGTACCGAGATTTTTGGTGATGAAGATGGCGTGCGCCGTATGTTGCAGCTCCTGCTTACCCAGGCCGGCGGTCAGTCGCCAGCTCGCTCTCTCGGGTTGGGCGTGAACATTCGTCGCGAAGGGCAATTCGTTCATATTCAAGCTGAATTGGGTCCCGATGCGTCCAATCATTCGGCTCTTGAGAGACGCTGGCTCAATCGCATGGCCGTACGAGCGGGGGGAAGTCTCCAGATGACCGGCCGTGCACATACACTAGTGCTGCCAGCTGATGGGGCTGCTCGAGAGAAAGAATTGGAAGAGCTCAGAGACGAGCTCTCCCAAGCTCAAGAGTTGGGCGAGGCGTACGCGAGGGAACTGGCAACCGTGTTCACTTCGGCCGAAGCAGCCGCGAGCATGCCCGCCCCCGAAGAACCCAGTCGTGCACAGTGGGAGGGCATGCACGCACTCAACGCGGCAACCCGCCTATTTCTCCGGGCGACTACCCGACGCCTCGGTGCGTCTTCGACGCTGCCAGCCCTCGCCCTAGACTCCATTGTCTCTCTCAATCCTCCAAGAGCTGGCGAAAGTCTAGCGGGCACAAGCCCCCAGGCGTTGCAAAACACACTCTCCCTTTCTCAATGCCTCAACGACCGGGAGCTTAGTTTCGAGCCACTTGCCCAAGAAGCGACCACCGTCGAACCAGGAGGACTCACCTCCTGCCTCTGCTCCTGGCTCCTGGAGGAAGCTGCTTTTCAGAGTACCCCGGACACGCCCCTGAGGTTAGGTGTCGAAAAAGAGGCCGATTTCTTCACGATTTGTGCGGTTTATACGCCCGATGCGATGATTTGGGACGATCATGCCTATCTGAGCGATGCACCTCCCTCAATAAGTCAAGGCAGACCCCGTCCCCTAGGAGTTGCCGGTACTTTACTGCGTGCCCTGGCAAAAGATTCGAATATCGATTTTGGGCAACAAGTGGCCAATGATGGCCCCTATAGCCTTTGGATCAGACTGAGTAAGCTATGAGTAAAATATTAGTATGTGAAGACCAAGATTCGATTCGCAAAATGATCCAAGCATTGGTGAGCGCTCGAGGTCACGAGGTCATTGCCGCAACCAATGGCGCCCAGGCAATTGAGCTAGCGGTGAGCGATCCCCCTGCCCTGGCGTTGCTCGATCTCACGATGCCCGGCGAATTCGATGGGTTCGAAGTGTGCCGCAGACTGCGTGCGAATGAGGCTACTCAAGCAATTCCCATTGTCATTGTGACAGCTCTTGATGATGAAGCCTCTCGCACGACCGCCAAAGAGGCGGGCGCCAGCGCGTACTTTACAAAACCGTTCAGCCCCATGGGACTCTTGGGAGAAATCCAAAAGCACCTCGCGAGCTAGCGAAGAAAGAGTTCTTTTAGGCCCCCATCCACTCGGTTCCAACCGGAGGAGCCGCGGGAGAAAACTCAACGAGAGAGAGTCCTTTCAGCCCTAAGTACAACTCGTCGCGAGATTGTGAGGTAACGGCCATGCGATCTAAGAGTTCTTCTATCTCACTCGAACGATGGCGCGGACGAACTTCTTCCCGCTCGGGTATCAATGACTCCTCTTCGGGGAGCCTTCTACTCGCCCGCAAGGAAGCAAGAGGAACAACGGAACGTGCCAGGCGCCGAGAACTTTGTACCGACAAGGGAGTGGGAGTGGGCTCAGGTGAAGCGACGAATGCCTCAGGTTGAGCGGTTGAAGAGATTGCAGTGGTCGCGTGCATCGCAGCCAGAGAGTTCTGCTCCGGTAACTCGTCACTAGGAGGAGGTAACATTGCCGCGTGCGCAACCACTTCGTTGCTATCCAGCAGCCTCGTTACGCCGGCAAATATCTGCGTGGGGGCTGCGTCAAATTCGTCCTCCCCCTCCGGCTCTTCTTCGATGTATTCAGCGTCGATATACTCGGGGTCGCTGTACTCCGCCTTCCCCTGGAGGGTCTCGGCGCAAGAAGGCTGAAGATATTGAGGTGCTGGAAGGACCGAATCCATTCCCGCTGTCCCCCGGCTTATCGGAAACTCTGTAGTGGGCCCTCGTTGTCCAAGAACGATCGTTTCGGGCGCGCTACTCAATAGTGGGTCCCGATGGTCGAAGCCCCCAGCGACAGAGCTAAGAACATCCAGATTCGAAATAGTTCGCGACTCGTTCTCCTGAAAAGTCTCTGGGGCCCGGGGAACAATTTCCTGAAACGCAGACTCAGCGTGAGAAACATGGATCTCTGTCCGCACAGTAGTGAGGGCCTCGTCAGCAGGCACGCTCTCCTCGTAGTCTGCTACAGGCGCAAACACTTGGGTGACCGGTTCGGCTGCGAGTGGCTGAATGCCCGGTTCGGCTGCGAGTGGTTGCAGGCCAGAAGAACGAGGCTCAATCGGCTTCACTTGGGCAAAAGTTCGCTCAATAGAGGCCGACTTGACGGCTTCGCGCGCCAGACGAGCCAGGGTACGTCGTGCGGCCCGACGATTCACGGGGATAAGAGCGGCCTCAAGCTCTGCCACCAAGCCGGGCAAACCTCGATTACCATGTCGCTCTGCCACCCGCTCCAAGTTGGGACAAGGGGAGCGAACTTGTTTCAAAAATACGCTCAAAAGAGCTCGCAATGAGTCCTCGGCATCTTGAGGTGAGCAAGGCGCGCCTTCTAGGGCCACGGCTCCCTCTCCACTCAAGTGAATCGCGTCCAAAGTCGCAAAACCACCGACTTTTCTAGCAGAATCAGCAGCACCAAGAATGAGATAACCGGCTGATTCGCCAACAATAGAGGCGTCTCCGTAACGCAGAGCCAGTAAAATATCTCTCAGGGGAACAGCCATGATTTTGTGAAAGCTTTCAGTAACGGGTCGGGACGCGAAATGCGCAACGTCAACGCGAGCTCGCCACAAGTTCGCGAGTTCATCGATAGAATATTTGTCTCAAGAGGGACAAGTTGCCGGCAAGACGTTTGCTCAGCTTCCCACAATGATCAGCGTTCGTACTGAACTCCTCGGTACGTTCTCGCCGCGCGAAGTCCTCTAGTTCATTCGCGTTGCAGGGGCGTGCAATTGATTTCGGGCCTTGGACAAATTTGGAGGATCAGGTTACTTCGATGGGATGGCCACCTGTCCCCATTGCGGCACCCTAAACTCCGCTGAGCATAAGGTTTGTCCTCAATGCAAAAAAAGCATCGAAACACCCGTTCGAAAAATGGCGCAAACCATGCTGGGAATGCCTACCCCCACGATTCCCCATTCAGCTCAAATGAGGGCAGCGGCACCACCGGCTGCTACGCCACAGGCTGAGGCACCACCGGCTGCTACGCCACGGGCTGCCACGCCACAGGCCAAATTTGCCGGAACCTTGTTGGGCATCGCTCGGCCGGGAATAGCGCCAAACCCCGACCGAACGCAGAACCTGGCACACTCATCTTCCGTCGCCGAGTCAAAAGAAAGCCCCACAACTCCCGTAGAAATCGCTGCACCTTCCTTCAACGTGATCGGAGCTCCGTTTCCTACAAGTCGTCCCCTGTGGAAAAATGCAGCCTTCCTTGCTGGCGGGGTCGGGCTCGCCGCGGCAATCGGCGGGGGCATCGCCCTGCTTCGTCCAAGCACCCTCGATGTGCAAGTTCATCAATTCACCATCGATGATGAGGGTAACGATGAATTGAAAGTCAGTTGCCCCCAATGCCCTGAGGGAACTCAGCTGATTCTAGGAAAGGTCAAGAGCACCATTCACAAAGGCGAAGCCAGTCTGCAGCCCAGTGCTCCGCTCAAACTCGGAAAGAACGAGCTCAAATTTCGGTTGATTGCTCCAGACGGCGAAGAATTGCGTGCTCGGCCCGTAGTTGTACCCGTAGCTTTTCGAGTCAACGCTAATTGGAATGGACGACACGCGGACGCACCCTACGCGGAGATTGTCGTTTCGGCCCCGCCAAAGAGCATCATACAAATCGACGGAAAGCAGATAGGTTCAGAGAGTGGGACAGCCAAACACACCGTCAGTTTTGCCAAGGAAGCCACTGGCGAGAACGAGAAACTAAGATCGGTCGCCGTCGACTTACCCGTTACCGTAAAGATAGACAAAAAAACGCGCAGAACCAGTGCAGCGCTCTCAGGTGTGATCACTCCGCTCTCCCTCTCCAGCCCCGCCAGCCACCATCAATTGGCGGGCAAACCCCTTACAATCAATGGCCGAACCTCTGCAGACGCCGAAGTCGAAATCGCTGGAAAAAAAATTCAGGCGGACTCACAGGGCCTCTTTTCTCTCACGCTGGAGTCCGTTCAACCTGGGCCTCTCCTCGTGCGAGCCCATACACCACGCACCCTCACCCGCACTGTGCAATTGCACTTGGTAAAGCGGGTAAAATTTCCAAAAAAGCTAGTGACTCGCTTCAAGAATATCAAAAAGGGGGCGCTCGTAAATATCAGTGGAAATGTCTTAGAGAGCCGCGTCTCGAACGGTACAACGGTCGCCCTTCTTGAGGTCGATAAGGGCTGCAGCGCTCCCCCTTGCCTCCTACGAGCCGTATACGGTGAACCCGTCGCACTGCGCCCGAACCGTAGAGTCCGTATTCTTGGTGAGGCTACCGGCGGAAGCCCTCTCACCCTGCGGGTGCGCCGGTTTCACTAGAGAGAAAGAAGCCCCGTCCAAGTCCAACCCTTGCGTGAGTGTTGTGATCAGCTAGCGTAGAATATAACTTGCACTTATTGTGTGTAAGTTGGCCCGCAAAAAGCGGCAAAATCTAAGCTACTACGATCATGATCTCAATTACTCCCCACGCTGCCGAAAAAGTGAACGAAATTGCCTCTGCTGAGGGGCTGGCCGGTCAAGGACTGCGGCTGCGCGTCGTAGGAGGAGGCTGTGCGGGCTTTCAATATGATCTGTATTTTGAGGACAAGCCGACTGATATGGACGAAGAATTTGAGTCAAATGGCGTCAAAATGTTCGTTGACCCATTGAGCATCCAGTATCTCGACGGCACCGAAATTGACTACGTCGAAGGGGTTCACGGTTCTGGCTTTAAGTTTGGCAACCCCAATGTCACGGGCACTTGCGGTTGCGGCTCTTCATTTTCGGCCTAGTCCTCAATGAATCCGTGTGCTAGCTGCGACTCGAACGAGTGAAGCAGACTATCGCTGGAACTGACGCGCAAGCTTTGGTTCGGGAGGAAAGTCCGGGCTCCGCAGGGCAAGATGCCGGGTAACGCCCGGTGGAGGAAACTTCGAGGACAGTGCCACAGAGAGCAGACCGCCAACCCTGTAGTTGGTAAGGGTGAAAGGGTGGGGTAAGAGCCCACCGCAATTACGGTAACGTATTTGGCATGGCAAACCCCATTTGGAGCAAGATCAAGCAGAAGGTGATTGAGGGCGGCCCGCCCGATACCTTCGGGTCGATCGCTCAAGTCCTTCGGTAACGAAGGACGTAGATGAATGATAGTCGGAGCGTGTAGGTTGACCTACCGCTCAACAGAACCCGGCTTATGCTCCACTCGCTCCACACCAGCTTTCGGGCTGGTGTGCTTCTTTTGTCTGATGACTTGAGAAGCTCAGAAAATATTGAGCGCAATGGTGCATCGCTACGACTCCCCACGAACAGCCGTCAAAAGCTATTGAGCGGCAAAAACGAAGGGAACATTTACCGTAGTCGTTCCACTTGAGCGGGGAAATTTCCACCCTTTCACTCTTCGTGAAATGCAACTTGCGAGACCTCGATATCCTTTGGGATCGCCGCCGGTTGTTGCCCCACGTACGCTCCCGCTACTAGCGACCTTGATAGCAACCGTTACCCGCGCGGTAGACGGGGCATTCTTGTCCCTTGCCATCAATGCACGTTCCCAACAGCCTCGTTTCACACTGGTGCGGTACTTAGAGACTGTCCTTTGAATCTGTGAAGACGTCAGAGGAGGACCACTTTTTCTTCCACCAGAAAGCGACGGCCCCCCCGCATTGGGACCCCTCAGCCCCGCCAAACCAGAAAGTCCTTTGAGACCTTTTGGAGCATCCGGTGAGACCTTTTTGGACGTATGCCTTCGGGAGCCGGGCTTGGTGCCAGCCCCTCGTCCCGCGCTCTTTTCCGCTCCAGTCTCGGTTGCTTCGTCCTCTGCAGGAATGGTGATCACCTCTCCTGACTCAACTTGGGAATTGGGCGAGGTCTCTCCTGCCGACGTAGAAGGCACCTCGACCACCTCACGTATAATTTTCGTTTTCTGCCCACCAAAGAGAACGAAGCCCATTGTTACGCCAAAAACTACGGCCGCCAACACCGCAAAGGGTACTGCCAACGAAGAGCGCCCGGCCTTCACTGGTGGGATCTCCGATACTGGAGACGTGCTCTCTCGATTCGGAACGCTGGGGGCTAGCCCTTGGGTAGCGATCTCAGGAACTGGCGCCTCGAATGTACTGGCGGAAACTACCTCCGGTTGAGCCACGGGCGGGGCCAAGACCGAACTTTCGGGCCCAGCGGGTGCGGCTAACGGAACAATAGCTGGAACCACTGCAACACTGGCGCCCGGAACCACTGCAACACTCACAGGTGCTAGAGGGGCGGCCGCAGGAGCTGGAATCGTTAGTTGCTCATCGGCAGGAGCTAAGAGAGAAGGAATGCCTAACACGGCCTCAATCTCTGTGATGAGCGGATCAGACGCCGTCACCGCCTCGGGCCGATTCTCTGTCCTGGACTGTCCAGCGAGGAGATCTGGTTGAGGAGCTGCTTTCGCCGCGAAAGCGTCGGCTCTTTCTTGCCTTGGATCAGCTTTTGTGGGTCGCGGAGCGGTTTTTATGAGTCCCGGAGCGGTTCTTGTAGGTCGAGGAGCTGGTTGCCGTTTAGCCTCTACGGGCATCGAGGGAGGAGGAGCTGCCAACCCAACCGTCGCCAGGACGGAATGCAGCTCGGGTATCTCTGAAATTTTCTCCCAGCCGTCCATGCCCTCTCTCCAGACGAATGTCTCGGGTGTGACCGAGCCGTCGGCAACTCGTTTTTCGATTTCCCCCTTGGAGAGCGGGCCGATAGAAGCCCCCCCAATACCCGCATGCCATTCCGCGGCGACGGCTGGTATGGGTGCTTCGGAGACAGGCTGATGGGGACGCAAGCTTTGCGCCCTGACGACTGGAGCCGCTGCCATAGAACCAGTCGAAGGAGCTGCTCGAATCGGAATAATTGTGCCGCACTTGCGACACTTCATTTTCACCGTTCGACCGGCAACTTTTTCGTCCGAAATTTGGTATTTCGCGGCGCAATTTTGACAGGAAAACTTCATCGCGAAAAATGAGCCGGGAGTGAGTCAATGGAGTGCGAAAGCGCAGCGAGTCCGAATATCGTTTTAAGAAGCATAATGAACTTCAAGATCACACGCGGCTAGGGAGTTCCGAAACAAGGAGTAGAGAGCTCCCCAGTGGCGTCCAGAAGAATATCTCTAAAGTGAATCGAAAAGAAGAGACTAGAGTAGACTCATCAATTGATTCTTCACCGTTTCGCGTGTGCTTTCGTCCGGGGCAATTACGACCGCTTTGTGCCACATTTCAGCGGATTTATTCTTAAACCCAGCTTTTTGATAGAGAATGGCCAGATTCTTTACTGCTGGAAAATGCCGAGAATTGATTTCGACCGCTTTTTCCAAGGCCGCAATGGCATCGAAAACATGACCTTTTCTCCCGTACAAGAGCCCCAGATGAAAGTGAAGACGATAGGCCAGCGGGTCGATTTTTACGCCATCATTCAGTAGGCGAACAGCGTCGTCTAGGTTACCGGACTTGTACGCGGCGACCCCTTCAGCCAGAGCTTTCTCGGCCTCCTTGTGCATCGCGTCCGTATCAACTTGCGGCTTACTTGCCTTGCCTTTCAGAGCGGCCTCCACCGCGCCAATCACTTCATTGATACGAAACGGTTTCTCAATAAAGGCTTCAACTCCACAGCTTTGTTTGAGGTCTTCTGCATAATGCCACCCTCGATACACTGCGCTCACCATGACGATGGGAATGTGCCCATAGCGCTTGCTGCCCTTAATACGTCGAGCAATTTCAAAGCCGTGCACCTCGGGTAACATCGCGTCCAGCACGATCAGGTCCAGGGCATGCTCTTTCACCATCTTCAGAGCCATATGGCCCGCGTCAGCCTGTAAAACCCGGTAGCCCTTACCCGAAAGCAACCTGTCGAGCATCCGGCGAATTTCGGGCTCATCATCGACCACCAAAATCGTCCCCTTAGTCTTGTCTTTCACAAGGGGGGCCTGTTCGGGAAGGTCTGTGACCATACTGAGCTCCGAATTCAAATCTCCGAAGTCCTCGTAGACCACGTCCTCTTGGGTGCCTTCTGCGGTAACGCCAGGCGTTTCACGAGATGCTTCTGGCTCTTGTGCCCGAAAAGCATCGCCCCCCGCACTCAATGATGAAGGCGGCCCTGCGGCCGAAGAAACAGGCGTCTGCAACGCAGAGACAGGAGACATCTCACTCGCCGCCCCCAAACTTGATGGCGCAGCAAGATCATCAGGAACGCCCGGACTCATGAAAGGACCAGGCTCCAGCCCAGGACTGTCTGGGGCACCAGGAGGCTGAGAAAGAATTCCCCGAGAAGCACTTGCCGTTTGAGCATCAATACCCAACTTCTCAAGGGTTTCGGTAGGGCACTTCGGTCCGATATAATATTCGTCCCCCCGAGCCTTGCGCGCGTATGCCTCAGAAATCGTCGCGGCGAGGTGGGACTCGAGAGCTACGTAAGGATAGACGCGTTTTCCCGTGACGAACTCTAGCTCATCAATCACCTTTTTCTCTTTGGGGTTTGCCATAGCCACAAAAAGACGTTCACCCCGTGAAAGCACGGGTAATATTAAGTGTCTCTCGGCTATATCGCGTGGCAGCAGCTCGAGGTCCTGTAACTTAACGCAAACTTGGTCCAGATCTAATCCGGGAATGCCATGCTGCTCACTCAACGCTTTGAGCGCCGCAAGCCCAGAGATAGTCCCCTCCTCGATCAATTTGGAGGCCAACCGACCGCCCTCGGTTTCAAGAGCACGATCAAGTTGCTCGGGCGAGACAGCCCTCTGCTTAAGTAAAATGCGACCGAGCTGTTTCTTTTCCGACATACGCGTTGATAAATCTGTGAGGTTGCGAAAATCTATGCGCTCTGTATCGAGCGTGGAGCTGTTTCAGTTCCAAGATACACCCTAGGGTCTATCTTGCCTCAGTTCTTGCAGCTTTTCCAGACTCCAAGTGTCGTATTGATTTCGCAAGATCGCCTGGCGAGCCTCTTGGACCAGCCGCCCGTAAAAACGAAGGTTGTGGAGGCTTAATAGTCGATGAACAAGCATCTCGCCTGCGACATAGAGGTGACGCAAATAAGCGCGAGAATACCCACTGGCGCAGGTCAAACAATCACAGCCCTCCTCCAGAACGCGCCGGTCTGTACGATAAGTGGCATTTTTCACTACAATTTTTCCTCCTCTTACGAACGCCTGACCATTGCGCGCATTGCGAGTGGGCATCACGCAATCAAATAGATCGATACCACTACCGATGGCCCGTATTAGATCCGCTGGAGTACCCACGCCCATTAAATAGTGAATACGCTGAGGATCCATCATGGGCGCGACTTCGCGAAGTGCTGCGTGCATCTTCTCCGGGGGCTCCCCCACACTAAATCCTCCGAGGGCAAGGCCATCAAACTCCATATCCGAGAGTTCTTCGAGATGCCGACGTCTCAATGCCACGTCGGTTCCTCCTTGAACTATCCCAAAAACAGCCTGAGCAGTCGCCCCTTCCCTCGCCATTTTTCTAGCGTCGAGACAACGTCGAGCCCAACGGGTGGTGCGCTCAATCGCCTCGATACGTTCCTTGGTACCCGCCTCTCCCGGAGCACAAATGTCCAACTGCATTGCAATGTCAGAACCAAGTTCGCCCTGAATCTCCATGGCTTTCTCTGGAGAGAGCAACAACTTAGCGCCGTCAAGATGGGAGCTAAATTGAAAGCCTTCCTCGCTCACCTTCCTTCTCTCAGCCAGAGAAAATGCCTGAAAGCCTCCAGAGTCTGTAGCGATTGCTCCCTTCCATCGTGAAAATTCGTGGAGACCTCCCAATGATGCCACCACCTCGGGCTTGGGTCGTAACCAAAGATGGTACGTATTCATGATCACCATATGAGCCCCGGTGTCGGCAATTTCTGCCGGGGAAAGGGCCTTCACGGTTGCCTGGGTTCCAACGGGCATGAACGCAGGAGTTGGAACCTCGCCATGGCTGGTGTGCAGAGTTCCGGCCCGGGCATGTCCGCTGGTCGCCTCCACTTTATGGTGCAAGCGTCGAGGTGAAGCTGGTGACTTAGGTGCTAGCTCTTGATTCATAAGAAATTAAGAATGTTGGTTTAGTCTTCGTCTTGTAGTTTATTGGGGATCCACATCGCATCCCCATAAGAGAGAAATCGATATTTCTGCTCAACCGCTTGCTCATAGACTCTTTGGATTCGTTTTAGGCCGGCAAAAGCGGAGACCAATGCCATCAGGGTGCTTCGCGGTTGATGAAAATTAGTCCAGAGCGCATCAACAACCGAAAATTCATAGCCGGGTTGAATCAGGAGATCTGTAGGACCCGTAAACGTGCGCACACGCCCAGGACGGGCGGAATCACGGGCGGACTCCAAAGCGCGCAGAGCCGTACTACCAATCGCCACCACTCGCCCCCCGCGAACACGTGCCGAGGCAACAGCTTCCACGAGATCCTCACTCACCACGACATCTTCGCTGTGCATAGGATGCTCGTCCAGCTCATCCACGCTCACAGGGCGAAAGGTTCCCACCCCCACATGCAAGACGAGTCGAGCGATGTGTACGCCCTTGGCCAAAATACGAGAGATCATCTCCTCGGTAATATGTAAACCAGCTGTAGGCGCAGCGGCAGAGCCCAATTCTTGTGCAAATACCGTTTGGTATCGGCTTACATCAAGCTCATCACCAGAACGCTCCATATACGGTGGTATGGGCATTGTTCCGTCCGCTAGAAGCTCCGCCTCTAGATCTCCGTCGACACGCACCTCAAGGGTCCCATCGCTATCTCTTCCTACAACGGTCAAGTATAGGGAGCGAGACTCCAACTTGTCACCAATTCGCAGGGGACGATTCCCCTTCCCCAAAGCCGACCATGTATCGTGGGCACGCGGGTGTAAAAAGAGGAGTTCTACCCGGGCGCCACCCCCTCCTCCTGGCAAAGAGGGGCGACGACACAGAAGTCGAGCCTGGCGAACTCGAGTCTCGTTGAGAACTAATAGATCACCAGCCCTCAACTCTTCTGGAAAATCACTCACCTGCCCGTGGCGCACGCCCTGCCTTTCGACAACACACATTCTTCCACCATCCCGGGCCTGAGGAGGACGAGCCGCGATGAGCTCTGGGGGCAAATTATAATCGAATAAATTGGTTCGCACTACGTCGTTCGTATGTCTTAAAGGAGAAAGAAAAGCCCTTCACGGGAGCGCTCCGTCAGCGGTTTTCGAAGGTCACTCCCAGACGCGTCATCTTGCGCCATAATGTCGTGGCACTAATACCTAACGCCTCTGCCGCTCGCTCACGATTTCCAGCAGAGTTCCTCAGGGCACCCTCTAGAGCCTGGCGCTCCGCTTGATTGACGATACCAGCCAGCGTTTGCCCTGCTTGAGGAGCTCCGAGCACGCCCCCTTCGGGAATGATATCGTCTTCGGTGATCATTCCTCCCGAAGCAAGAGCAACTCCTTGCTCCACCATATTCTCTAGCTCGCGAATATTTCCAGGAAAGGCGTAGGACTGAAGACGCTCGACCACACCTTCAGCCAAGGTTGCGCGCGTGCCCATCTTTTGATTGTGCTTGCTCAAGAAGAATTCAACCAAGAGAGGGATGTCTTCACTGCGTTCGCGCAATGGTGGCAATTTAAAACGAGCTACGTTGAGGCGATAATAGAGGTCCTCGCGAAAGCGTTTCTCTTCTACGGCTTCGGCTAAATCAACATTAGTTGCGGCTATCGCACGAATATCGACTTTAATGGGGCGATTGTCCCCGACCCTACGCACTTCACCCTCTTGGATTGTACGCAAAAGCTTCGCTTGAAATGCCATGGTCGTTTCAGCAACTTCGTCAAAGAAGAATGTTCCTCCATCAGCCTCTTCGAGGAGTCCCTTGCGCGCAGTCGTTGCCCCAGTAAACGCACCCCGCGCATGACCAAAGAGTTCGCTTTCTAAAAGAGTTTCTGTAATCGCTGCACAGTTAATAGGAATGAACGGTTTGTCAGCGCGTGCACTATTGGCATGAACGGCGCGCGCAATCAGCTCCTTACCGGTACCACTCTCACCCGTAATCAATACAGTGACGTCTGTCGGAGCAATACGAACCACTCGTGAGAGCAAGTTGCGCACAGCCTCTGAGCGACCAATGATATTGTCAAATCCGTAGCGCTCTCGAAATTCTTGAGCAAACGCTTCGACTTGACCTCGTAATCGGCGACTTTCGAGCGCCTTTCTTAGCTTGAGGAGTAATTCAGGTTCCGTGAACGGCTTTTGAAGATAGTCAAACGCGCCCAATCTCATTGCCTCAACGGCTGACTCAATCGTTCCGTAGGCGGTCATGACAATTACTTCAGTCTGGGGCTGCGCCTCCTTGATTGAACGGAGCACCTCCATACCGTCGGGGGTACCTAAACGAAGATCTGTGAGCACTACATCGTACGCCTCTGCGGCCCCCATTTCCTTCGCCTGATTACCATCCCCCGCCTCGTCGACCTCATAACTGGCACCACGCAAGAGCATGGAGAGCGTCGTACGCATATTTCTTTGGTCATCAACAACAAGAATGCGGACGCTTTTTTCTGGTCCCGATCGAGAGAGGCTGCTTGTCACGGGGCGGTTCCTAGCACCTTTCGCCGGTCAGAGACCATGGGCGTCGGTCGACACCGGAAGAGACGGATGCTAACGGCGCATTCATGGTCAGTTCCCTGAAAGAGCAGCTCTCGTCCCCCGACAAACGTAAGGCACTCGTCAATGATG
>Ga0256845_1001433_pt1 | contig 19191 bp, 23 predicted proteins | sample RiftiametaG_FD_189101 | JGI IMG/M metagenome (GOLD analysis project Ga0256845, IMG submission 189101) | Tube worm associated microbial communities from hydrothermal vent at the East Pacific Rise, Pacific Ocean - Riftia | ecosystem: Host-associated > Annelida > Integument > Unclassified ...
GAGCACCATTCTGAATTCTCGCGAATACAATCCAGATGTCATCGAAGCAATATTGGCCCATCAGGATACCAATGCGATAAGACGCACATACAACCGAACCACATATTGGAAGCAGCGCGTAGAGCTGATGCAGATCTGGGCTGATCTGTGCGATGAATTCAGAGCTCTTTGAGAGTGCCGTTCTTTCGTAAGTGAACCCAATCCGGGGTTTGCCTCTCAATTCACTCGCTTTTATCGAATTTAGCATTTTTGGAAAGCCGACTCGTCTTGTGCGTTCAAAACTGATACGCTCGTCTAGCCTGGGTATTGTCGTAACCTAGGGCATCGCGATGCTCTTCAAACATGGAGAGATCGAGATGCGGATACTTTCAAAACGCCAGCTCAAGGAGTTGGTTCTATACTCGCCACAACACGTGGCCAGACTGGAAAAGGCCGGGACGTTCCCAAAACGGATACAACTCGGCCCGAACAGAGTGGGATGGGTTGAGGATGAAGTGTTGGCAGGTCAATACAAATCATTGGCCACTTGAAAAAGGCAATCGCCGCGCTCAACCAAGCCCGGCACGCGCTGGCACAGCACCATGCCGCCCTGCTGGAATTCTAACAAAATCGGTGCCCGCCACGGGGTTTCGGGAAAGTGGATAGCTCCTGCCGCCTCCCCCTTTTTCACCTCGTCTTCAACCGCAAAATAGGGTTCAAAAAGGCCGTTATCATAGGCGGTGACGGTGTCTACAATGGTCATTTCTCGGGTGCCATTGGCTTTATCCGGCACATAGGCAGGCAGCATTCCGGTAGCGTGTATTAGCCGCTTTATACCGCGCTCGGTCAGCGCCAGAATATCCGGCGAAACCGCCCCACCGCCGCCCAATTCTGCCATCAGGGTTATGGCCCCTTGGCGATTTCCCCCACCCATAGCGGTGCGCGCCGTTGAACCGCGCCCCCCGCCAGAGGTAAAAACCCACGCATAGGGCGCATCAAAAGCCGCTTGCAGCTCGATAAGTTTGGCGCTTTCCTTGGCCGAATGCCCAAGGCCCCGCAGCAGGGTTGCCGGATAATAAAGCGATGAACCGCCCGAATGGAAATCAAAGAAATAGTCGCACATCGGCAGCAGCTCTGCTTCAATATAATGGGCGATCATTTGGGTTGGAGTGCCGTGCGGCTCCCCGGGAAAGGCGCGGTTCAGGTTGCCATCATCCAGCGGTGAGGTTCGCCTGCCGGCCTGCGCTGCCGGGAAATTTGCCATCGGCAGAATGATCAGACGGCCTTGAATGTCTTGCGCCTCCAGCTCCCTACTAAGCTTGCTCAGGGCAATTTGGCCTTCATATTCATCTCCGTGGTTGCCCGCCATAAGCATTGTTGTAGGGCCATCGCCGTTATTGAACACCACAATCGGCATAAGAATGCGCCCATATGCACTGCGATGCACCGAGTGGGGCAGGCGCAAAAACCCCGTGTGCTTGCCCTTCGCCTCAAAATCAATATCGGAGCTTATAAGGGAGTTCGACATCTATTCAGGGCTTTTCAACAGGGTGAGGATTTCACCACAATTATCCACCTGCCCTTCGCAGCAATCTTGCAGCAAAAAGCTGATCAACGCGTTCATCGCCTCGATATCGGCCGAATAACGAATCTCGCGCTGGTGGCGAACCGACTTGAGCAAGCCAGAGCGCTTGAGAATCGCTAAATGCCCCGAGAGCGTGGACGGCACGATCCCAAGCCGCTCCGAAATCTCGCTGGCGCGCACGCTGCTTTTGGCCTGTTTCACCAGCAGCCGATAGATAGACATGCGGGTATCTTGCGCGAGGGCGGCAAAGGCCTCAATGGCTTTTAGTTGGTCCATAGTTTCCCTTTCAGGGCTTGTTCACCAAATCTTCTTCATTGGTTATAGCCGGAAAATGGCTTTCATCTACATACTTAAAGTACTCATCCAAATAGGCCATCGGCCCGTCGGGGCACGGGAATACGCAGGTTATTTCGCCACTATCCGCACGGCGAAAGCTCTCCAGTTCACCGCTTTCTTTAAGCTGTTTCAGGTGCTTAAGCAGCCCCGCCAGCGCGAGGCCAGAGCTTGGGCCAGCCAAAATGCCAAGGCGGCTCATTTCCATGCTGGTCAGGTATGCCGTTTCGGTCGGCACCCCTTCCAGCGCGTCCACATGGTCTCGCCACGCAAAACCCACCACATTGAGCAGGTTTTCGGTGCGCACCCCCGGCACATAATTATCGGGCGCGCGCATCACGCCCACAACCTTGATTGCGGGATTTTGGCGTTTCAAATACCGTGAATTGCCGATCAGCGTGCCGGTGGTGCCCAGCCCGACGCCAAAAATGTCTATTTTGCCTTCGGTTTGCTCCCAAATCTGCGGGCCGGTCCACTTTTCATGCGCTTCGGGGTTATCATTGTTTTCATATTGGCCGGGGTTCATGGCGTCAGGCTGCTGCCCATCAAGGCGCGCCTTAAAAACCCCCGTTGCGGGGTCATTTTCCACTGGCGCCTGCGGCTCGATATTCACAATCGGCTCAATACCAAAGAATTTGAGCATCAGCAGCTTGTTCCACGAAATCTCGCTTGGCACATAAGACTGCGTGCGCGCCACCCCGAATTGCCGCGCCGCCAGCGCCATGGAAAACACGGTGTTGCCCGAGGAATTCTCCACCAGCCGCTCCACGCCCTCCAGCTCGCCGCGCTTATACATTTCCCGCACCATGTTAAACGCCGGCACCGCCTTTACGTTGCCCAGCGGTGATAACCCCATCATCTTGGCAAATATCCGCACGCCCTCCGCCGCATACGGGTTCAGCGATTCCGGGAGCTCCACCAGCGGCAAGTTTGGGTGCTTGCCCGGATTTAAAAAATCTTTCAGCGCGTCAGGGCCTTTGAATGTATTGGTCATAGCTTTCCTTAAATTGATTATTCGACAATAATCGAAATATCGAATCTTGACAACAGATTTATATGTTGCTCTAAGGGAAACACTTCGGCTAACACCGAAATATGGCCAAAACTGAGGGAGTAAACATATGCAGCGCAGACTTGTGGCCGAATGGCTTGGCACATTCTCATTGCTGGCAACGGTTGTTGGCTCGGGCATTATGGCCGAGAATCTGGCAGGCGGAAATGTGGCGATTGCGCTCTTGGGCAACACCATCCCGACAGGGGCCATCCTTGTGGTGCTGATCACGGTTTTCGGGCCAATCTCTGGCGCGCATTTTAACCCCGCCGTCACCCTAAGCTTTGCCCTGCGCAAGGAAATTCCGGCAGGCGAGGCCGGCCTTTATGTGCTGGCGCAAGTGTTTGGCGGCATTGTCGGCGTGTTTGCCGCCCATTTTATGTTTGATATGGATATCATCGAATCCTCAACAAAAGTGCGGGCAGGGGCGGGGCAATGGATGGGCGAGTTTGTCGCCACCTTCGGCCTTGTCGGCACCATTTTGGCCTGTATCAAAGCCCGCCCATCGGCGGTGCCCATGGCCGTGGGGCTCTATATCACCGCCGCCTACTGGTTCACCTCCTCCACGTCCTTCGCCAACCCCGCCGTGACCATCGCACGCAGCTTTTCTGACTCGTTTGCTGGCATCCACCCCGCCAATGTAGCTGCCTTTATCGGCGTTCAGCTTGTAGCCGCCGTTTTGGCCACAGGGTTTTTCAAATGGCTGCTGGAGGAATAATATTGCCCAGCCAATTTGACATAGAGATAGACCGCCGCGCGGTTCCGGCCCTAAAAACCCACAAAATCGTGCTGGGCGAAGGTGGCGAAAACCTGTTTCCCGCAGGTGTGGCCGACATGGATTTTATGGCCCCCCCGCCCGTGCGCGCCGCCCTGCAAGCGCGGCTGGACCACGGCATTTTTGGCTACGAAACTGTGCCATGCACCCTAATGCCTGCCCTCACCAACTGGATGCACAGCCGCCATGGCTGGGAGATTGACCCGCGCCACATTTTGCGCTCCCCGAACGTACTCAACACCCTTGCCATCGCCGCCTCGATCTTTACCGAAGCCGGTGACGGCGTCATCGTGCAGCCCCCAGTTTTCTTTGATTTCTACGATATTCTGCAAGAAAATGGCCGCGAGATTCTGCGCAACCCGCTGATTTTGCAGGATGGCCGCTACGGGATGGATTTCGCAGGGCTAGAGCGCCTCGCCGCCAGCCCCAATGCCAAAATGATCTATCTCTGCAACCCGCACAACCCCGTTGGCCGCGTCTGGACGCGTGCTGAGCTGTGCAAGCTCGGCGACATTTGCGCCCGCCATAACGTGCTGGTTGTCTCGGATGAAATCCACGGTGATATCACCTTTGCGAGCCATGATTACACCCCCTACGCCAGCCTCGGCCCCACCTATGCTGACAACGCGATCACCTGCCTTTCCCCCGCCAAAAGTTTTAACATTGCCGCTTGCTGCTCGGCCTTTGCCGTGGTCAGCAACGATGCCCGCCGCAAAGCGTTTCAGGTGGAAAACAGCCGCCTGACGGTGAACAAAAACAACGCCTTTGCCAGCGCCGCGATGGTAGCGGCTTATAGCGATGGCGGCCCGTGGCTGGACGAGGCGCTGGACTACCTCGCGGGCAATATCGCGCTGGTGCGCGCCGCCCTCGCCCCGCTGGACAGCGTGCAGATGATAGAGCCAGATGGCACGTTTCTGCTCTGGCTGGATTTCCGCGCCATGGGGCTAAGCCCTGAAAACCTCACTAAGTTTTTACGTGAAAAAGCAGGCTGGGCCGTAACCCGTGGGCAGGCCTTTGGCCCTGAGGGCGAGGGCTTTGTCCGCCTCAACATCGCCTGCACCAGCGCCAAGCTTAAGGCCGCGCTGGCTCAGCTTATCACCGCAATAACCACCTTTGAAACGGAGACCTAAAATATGACAACCCTAACGGTTTATGACCCCGCAATGTGCTGCTCCACCGGTATTTGCGGCGCTGATGTTGACCAACGCTTGGTTGATTTCGCCGCCGATCTTGATTGGCTGAAATCCGAAGGGATTGACGTAAAGCGCATCAATATTTCCAACGAACCGATGGAATTTGCCACCAATACAACGGTTAAAGCCGTGTTGGATTCCGCCGGGGTAGAAGGCTTGCCTGTAGTGCTGGTTGACGGCGAAAACCGCTCGCAGGGCCGCTACCCCAACCGCGCCGAGCTGGCGGGCTGGGCCTCTGTGACCCTCGCGGAAACCGAAGCAAAATCCTCGGGCTGCTGCGGCGGTGATAAATCCGAAGCCTCCTCCGGCTGCTGCTAACCCCTCTTTTTCTCAGGATATTCCCATGTTTGACACCCTCCCGAAGTTCACATTTTTCACCGGCAAAGGCGGGGTGGGCAAAACCTCGCTTGCCTGCACCACGGCGCTAAGCTTGGCGGCAGATGGCAAAAAAGTGCTGCTGGTCAGCACTGATCCGGCCAGCAATGTCGGGCAGGTGTTTGCCACCGAAATTGGCAATAAAATTACGCCGATTAACGATGTGGAAAATCTGTCAGCCATTGAGATTAACCCTGAGGAAAGCGCGGCAGCTTACCGCGAGCGCATCGTCGGCCCCATGCGCGGGCTGCTGCCAGAGGACGCCCTGCGCAGCATCGAGGAGCAGCTTTCCGGCGCCTGCACCGTGGAGATTGCCGCGTTTGACGAGTTCACCGCGCTGCTCACCGATAACGACCTGCTGGCGAAATATGACAACGTGGTGTTTGATACCGCCCCCACCGGCCACACCATTCGGATGCTCAAGCTCCCCGGCGCGTGGTCGGGCTTTCTGGAGGAGGGCAAGGGCGACGCCTCCTGCCTTGGCCCCTTGGCGGGCCTAGAAAAGCAGCGGGATAAATATGCAGCGGCGGTTGATCGGCTGTCAGACGGCGACACAACCCGCATGATTCTGGTGGCCCGCCCACGGCAATCCGCGCTCAACGAGGTGGCGCGCACGTCTGGGGAGCTGGCCTCGATTGGCATCAAAAACCAGCAGCTCGCGATTAACGGCATGATGCCCACAGATACGGGCGGCGACCCACTGGCGGCGGCGCTGCTTAAGCGCGACAAAGATGCGCTGGCAGGGGTGGCCCCTGAGGTCGCTGCCCTGCCGCGCAAAATCTTCCCGCTGCGCTCGGAAAACCTCGTCGGCCTTGCTGCGCTCAAGCGCTTTGCGGCTGGGGCGGCTGACGCGCCGGAGCCTCAAGCCACTGTCGCGCAACACGATTACCCAGAGCTTGGCACGCTGGTCGATGGCATCGAAGCCCCCGGCAAAGGCTTGGTGATGTTTATGGGCAAGGGCGGCGTGGGCAAAACCACCATGGCCGCTGCCGTGGCCACCGAGCTGGCGGCGCGCGGCCATCAGGTGCTGCTCACCACCACAGACCCCGCCGCGCATATCACCGAAACCCTGAGCGGCGACCAGCCAAACCTGACCGTCAGCCGGATAGACCCCGCCGCCGAAACCGCGAAATACCACGCGCATATCATGGCCACCAAAGGCAAAAACCTAGACGCCCAAGCCCGCGCCATGCTTGAAGAAGACCTGCGCTCGCCCTGCACCGAAGAGATCGCCGTTTTTCAAGCGTTTTCCAAAGTTATCCGCGAAAGCAGCCGCCATTTTGTGATTATGGACACCGCCCCCACCGGCCACACCCTGCTGCTGCTTGATGCCACGGGGTCCTACCATAAAGACATTATGCGCCACCAAGGCGAGGCCGCGCAGGCCAAGCTGACAACCCCGATGATGCGCCTGCAAGACCCCGAGCAAACCAAGATCATGATCGTAACCTTGCCCGAAACCACCCCCGTGCTAGAGGCCGCGCATTTGCAAGAAGACCTGACCCGCGCGGGCATCACCCCGTGGGGCTGGATCGTGAATTCAAGCCTTGCTGCCGCCCACACCACCCAGCCGATTTTGCAAAAGCGCGCCCGCGCCGAGCAAGCACAAATCAGCGCAGTAGCAGATAAGCTTTCAACTCGCTACGCCGTGGTGCCAATGCAGGCTGAGGAGCCCGTTGGCGCGGGCAGGTTACAAGCGCTTTGCGCCGCACCCCACCCCGCTTCCGCCGCGTGAATGCCAGAAGAACCCTGATAAACAGCCGAGGCCTTTGGGCCTTGGCCATCGCTGAAACGCTGGCGGCCCTATTAATGCTCGGCGTGGGGCTAAACGCGCCTGTGGTCTTTCTGTTTGCCACCATGCTGGCGCTTCCCTCGGGTTAATCAGCACTCTAAACTCGGCGGTGATTTCCAGTAAGCGCGGCCCACTGGGTGGCCGTTCAATGGGTGGCCATTGAGGCCCCGCCCACCGTGGCCTCAGCGTTGCGCCGATCAACCGTGACAGCGGAAAATACACTGGCCAACGGAGCATCACAGGCGGCAGAGGTGGTCTGTGGCGGCTGTTATATCAGGCAACCCTATCCCAGCGTGCTTTGCTTCCAACGCACGCTAATTTTCAGCCCGCCCAAATTCGAGCGCCCAAGTATTAGCTCGGCGTCGTAATGCGCGGCCAAATCGGTGCAAATGGCAAGGCCGAGGCCGCTGCCTTGGGCGGCCGGGTCCAGCCGCCGGCCACGACGCCCGAGCTTGGCGCGGGCCTTTTTGTCCACGCCTTTGCCGTCATCTTCGACCGTGAGGACATGGGTGCCATCTGGCTCAACTCGTCCGCTCAGGCGCACCACGCTTTTGGCCCATTTCCGCGCATTATCCAGCTGGTTTCCCAGCAGCTCAGAAAGGTCATGAGCGTCAAACGGTGTGCTAAAATCGTCGGCCATATCGAGCCGCCATTCCAGCGGGGCCTCACGGGGGAAGCGCTTGATTGCATCCAGCATCCGCTCGGCAATCGGGCGCGCGGGTGAGGTGGCAACGCTGGCAGCGCGCACCCGCACCCGCGCCAATTCGCGCTCAATAAAGTGAGACATGCTGGCGATTTGCGAGTCGATCTCACTAGCCGCCGCTATGTCGCCCTTTTTGCGCAGGTCGCGGGCGATGGTGTTGATAATGGTGAGCGGGGTTTTGAGCCCGTGTGCCAAATCGCTGGCTCGCTCGCGCGCTTGGCTCACCGTAATCTCGTGCAGGTCCAGCAGCTCGTTCACTTCGCTCGCCAAGGGCAGCACTTCGGAGGGAAAATCGCCCTCTAAGCGCATATCTTTGCCACTGCGCACCCGCTCGACCTTTTGGCGCAGGGTTTCAAGCGGCGCTAAGCCAAGCTTAACTTGCACCCAAGCGGCCAATATAAGGCCGACAAATATAATACTCATCCAGGCAAACATAGTGGCCTGAAACCCCGTCGCGGCCTTTTGCACCTCGGTTTGATCAATGGCGATGGTCAGCTCAACGAGGCTTGGGTCTGTATCGCTGCCCACGCGCACGGCGCGGCTTAACGCCAGCAGCGGTTCTCCCATTTGGGACTCAATCGCCACGCGCTCCAGCACGCCGGCCTCGGTGGCAATGGGCACATCAATATTGCCGGTCCATAAAGACCGTGACACCAATTGCGGATGATTACTGCGCCGTGCTTGCCAATAAAGCCCGCTAAAGGGGGCTTCAAAGCGGGGGTCAAGCAGGGGTTCGACCACAAGGCCGCCCGCATCATCAAAGGAAAGATTGGCGGTGAGCTGGTCTAGGTGGGTGCCAAGCTCGGCATAAACACGATCTTCAAAGTAGCGGTTAAACTGGCCTGACAGCACAAAACTGATGGTGCCTAAGGCGACCCCAACAGACAGGAAGGCCAATAAAACCAGCCGCGTGCCAGTGAGTGCAGCCTCATGCAGGCTCGTCCGCATCAATCAGGTAGCCAAAGCCGCGCCGGGTTTCGATGATTTTGGCCTTGAGTTTGCGCCGTAACCGCCCGACCAAAACCTCAATGGCGTTGCTGTCTGGCTCTTGGTCTTGATAGTAAATATTGGTGGCCAGCTCTTCTTGCGAAACCACCCGCCCGCGATTGTGCAGCAGGTAATTGAGCAGGCGAAACTCCAGCGGCGTAACCTTGATTTGCGCGCCGTCAACGCTGACCTTCATCTGCCGCGTGTCCAAAATCAGGCCCTTGGCCTCTAGGTGCGGGCTGCGCTCGGCACCCGAGCGCCGCATGAGCGCCCGCAGGCGGGCGATCAGTTCTTCCATGTGAAACGGCTTCACGAGGTAATCATCTGCGCCCGCGTCAATGCCGTCTACCCGCTCAGACCAGCTGCCCTTGGCAGTGAGCAATATCACCGGCATGTTCACCTTTTCTTGCCGCCAATTGCGCAGCACGCTTAACCCGTCAAGCTGGGGTAGGCCGATGTCAAGCACGGCAGCAGAATAGTCTTCGGTGCCACCTTGAAACCATGCCGTATCGCCGTCAGATACAACCTCAGGAACAAAGCCGGCCTCATGAAGCGCTGTTTTGATTGACTCGGCAATCAGCGCTTCGTCTTCTACCACTAATATTCGCATTAACAGCCCACAATTTGTTGAATAGCACCGGTTTGCGCCGAAATGGTCACGGTTTCCAGCCTTCCAGTTTTTGAGATCGCCCGGAAGCGATAACGCGGATTGTTTTGCCGACCAAGGAACTCGACCCCGATGATCTTGCCATCATAGTCGGAAATGAAATTCCCCCAAATCTGGTTCAGCGGCTTGGCGTAGCCCGCGTCAATCGCCTCTTGCGAGCGCTGCATATCGGAGCGCGAAATGCTGATCGTGTTGGCGCTTTGGGAGCCGGGGATATTGCAAGTATCCCGCGCCCTTTCAGCGGCATCGCTCGGGCCGGGGGCGCTTGGGCCGTTACCGCTATCATCATCGGTATCGGTTGAAGATGGCGAAGGCGCAGAAGGGACCGTAGGTGCGGAAGGCGTCGAATTTCCGGCCTTTGCTTCGCTTAAAAACAGCACCTCTGGCACAACATAGGCGGCCACAACAGCCCCAGCCAAGCGGCGCAATGCGTTGCGGCGGCTTGGGCGCTTTGGCCTGTTATGCTCTGTTTTGTGCTCCACGTTATGCATCCTATGGCACCGATATTTCGGCATTTTGGGGCGTTTGCCCCATGTTTGACTCAATCTTGCTCAGCAATCCGTTTTTGCCAAAATTAGTAAAGCAGCGCAGTACATCGCCTTCGATTTGTTCACGCGCTTGCTCCGGAAAGGCGGCCAGCAAAATCTCAACAGCTTCATCCACCGAAGTCGGCTCGCTCAAAATCTGCCAGATCAGCGCCGCCCCTTCGTTCAGGTAATGTATACTCTGCCCGTTGCGCCCTGTCAAAAACCGCTGCCCGTCGGTAGAGACCACTTGCACGTCGGCAGCATGCTCGAATTGGCCGATGCTCACCTCGTCATAGCGGGCAAAGGCCCTTACCCCGTGCTCGGATTCATTAACCAGCGGCGCGCGCGGCGTATAATGCGGCAGCTCACTATCCCAGCCCGAAAACTCGGATTTAAGCACCTCAATTGCGGGTTCTGCATGGTCATAGCGCAGCAGGTAAAGCGGCAGGTTGGAGGCGACAAATTCGAGCATCGCCAAAATGTCCCCCGCATTCCCCGCACGAGAAAAATTTTGATAAATCAGCGTCTTAAGCGCTTCGGCCTTGCTGATTTCGGCCATTTCGGCCTTGGCCCCATCTTTGCGCTCCAAAAACACAATCGCGCCCAGCGGCAGAGCATCCCCGAAGCTGGCGTTTTCGGTTTTGAGCGGCTTTACATAGGTATATTGCTTGTTGGAAACATGCTGGCGCTGGGCCATAAACTGCCGCGCGACCTCGCCAATCTGGTCGGGCAGTGGCAAGCGCAAACGCGGGGATACCCCGCTGGAAATGCCACGAATGATCCCGTCATCTTCCACCGAAACCGGTAGGAAATCATCGGTATACATGCGAATCCCCGCAGCGGCCATCGCCACGCTCAGGGTGCTTTTGCCAGCTTTGCGGGTGGCGGGAAACACCACCAAGCGCCCAGCGAAATCAGCACCAGCGCCATGAATGCACAAAAGTGACGGGTCTTCCCGCAGGCGCTGCCAGGCCAGCTCGGCAACAATGGCGCAGATGCCATTCACCGAGTCGCGGTAGCTGCCGTCACTGTCTATATAGGGTGAGGTGAAATAGTAGCGGCCATTTTGCTTGCGCTCGATGGTGGCAAAAGTTTCACGGGTGGTTTCGCTCACCACCTCATAAGGCCAATGGCTGAAAATATAGGGGAGCGATTCAAGAAACACCGTATCGACCCTAAGGATGATTCCGGCTTTTATGCCTTCCAGCAACAAGTATTCTTGTTTCGGTTCCATACGCTTTGCCCTGATTATTAAACACGCCCCTATCATATTTGAAAGGAGCGTGCATTAGATTTGTGGCTTGGGCATCCCAAGCGCGGCTATTAGAAGCCGTTATCAACCAAGCACTGTAGGTAAACAGGGTCGTTCAGGTTCTCTGCGCCGCACGTGGCCGCAACTACGGCTGGGTCTGTTGCCGTGCCGCCTGTTCCACCACCTGTACCACTATTGCTCGGGCCAGCGCTTGGGGCGCTATTGTTGCTTGGGGCACTCGGGGCGCTATTTTTGCCGCCGCTGCTATTGCCGCCGCCGCCGCTGGCACCGCTGCCAGCTTGCGCCATGGAAAGGGTGGTGAGCGCTGGAACGGAATATCCGGCGGCTGCCAGAAGGCCAATACGGCCAAGGAGTTTGCGGCGGGAGAGATCGTTTGTCTTGGTCATGTCTTAAGTCCTTTTGTGTCTGCAAGAAGCGAATCGCTCCTCGTTTGTAGGTTTGTTTTAGGCCTCAGCCACAATCAAAACCCTTACATACACAGTCAGCCATCTGTCAGAAACAGGCCTTCAATGCGAAAACTCTTGCTTTTCTTGAATTTTTTAGAGCCTGTCGTTGGCTTTTTTGGCCGCTTCTTCCGGGCTTTTGCCGCAGAAATCGTGGTGAATTCCGGTGGCTGATAGCGCGAATCGAGTGATAAATCTACCGATAGCACGCGCTTTTCGCCGCAAAAACTATGTGATTCCCGGTGTTCATCCATATGCCCGTCCTTTCCCGTTGCCATAATGCAACAGGCATAAACCAAAGGCGTTGATAAATCCTTCAGGGGCTAAATGCCGATATCGTCGGAATTGAGGGTATAATAGGCGCGCACGCAGGCCAGCCCTGTGGGTAGGCTATCATATTCCCGCGTGGCAATTCGCTTGCCCAGTTCCCCATTGGAAACGCCGGACGCAATGCCCAGCAGCAGCCCGGCATTTTGGTCTTGCGCCCCAAGCTCGCCGGTTAGCTTGGCCTCAAAGGCTTGGCACGGCCCGCCTTTGCTCTCGATAATTTGGGGGTAGAAGTAAGCGCCAATTACAAATACGATAAGGGCAATTAGATATTTCATGTCTAACCCAGCCAGCCTTTCAATTCAGTTTCAACAATGCCCGCGAGGGCGTTCATATGGTCGTTTCGGTCATTCAAACAGGGGATATACCTGAAGGCTTTGCCGCCCGCTTCCTTAAAGGCATCGCCAATTTCCTCGTTGATCTCTTCAAGGGTTTCAATGCAGTCAGCCGCGAAAGCGGGGGCGATGACGGCGATATTATCAGTGCCAGTTTTGGCGAGCGCGGCCACGTGCTCAACCGTGGCGGGGCCAACCCACTTTTCTGGCCCGAATTTGGATTGGAAAGCGGTGTCGATCATCGCATCGTCCCAACCCAACGCCTCCTTTAGGAGCCGCGTGGATTTCAGGCACTGGCAATAGTATGGGTCGCCCTCATCGCGGTAGCGCTCGGGCACGCCGTGGTAGGAAACCACCAGCTTGGCGGGCGGGTTTTCGGCGTCAAACACCTCGCGCACCGAGGTGGCCAGCGCCTCGATATAAGCGGGGTTGTCAAAATAAGCGGGCACGGTGCGAATGGCGGGCTGCCAGTTCATCTTCATTAGCGCGCGGAAGGCGGCATCATTGGCGGTGGCCGTGGTCGGCGCGGCATATTGCGGGTAGAGCGGGAAGAACAGGATTTTTTCGCAGCCCTGTTCCTTTAGCGCCTTGATCCGGCTTTCCGTGCTCGGATTGCCGTAGCGCATACAGAAATCCACAATGATGTCATCGCCATAACGCGCTGCCAGAAGCCCCCGCAGCTTTTCGGTCTGCGCCTTGGTGATGGTCAGCAGCGGGCTTTCATCGGCCTCTTTATTCCAGATGCTGTCATAAGCGCGGCCAGATTTCTTGGGCCGAAAGGTCAGGATGATGAGCTGCAAAATAGGCTGCCACTTCCAGTTCGGCGTATCCACCACCCGCTTGTCCGACAGGAACTCATTAAGGTAGCGGCGCATCGACCAATAGCTAGTATCGTCTGGCGTGCCCAAGTTGGCAACAAGCACGCCGACCTTGGCGCGGGGTTGCGCCGCATGGCCGTTGGGTGCGTGTTTCAAGCGATCAGTCATCAGGCTCTCCCTTAAACTCTTCGGTGCCCAGCGCCTCCGCCAGCCGCGCGGTGGCCGAGCCTCGGCGCAGGGGCTTGGGCTGTGTAGCAGACGGGGCCCAGCCTGTCAGAAAAATGATTTCAAACGTGGCAGGGATGCGCCCATCGGGCAGGCCAAATTCAGCTTGGTAAATCTCTAGCGCCTTGGCAAGGGTCTCCCGCCGCAGGGTGCCACGCCGCGCCGCCATAGCGTTGGCCTCGCCCATCGCCCGCAGGTCCCGCATCAGGTGCAGCGGGGTTTCATAGATCACGGTCAGCGTGGTGGCATCGGCCACCGGCAGGGCCAACCCCGCGCGCTGAATAAGCCCGCCGAGGTCTCGCACATCCCCCATCGGGGCCACACGGGGGGAAAGCCCGCCCTCCACCGCCGCCTCAGCCTGCGCTAAAGCATGGCGCAGCTCATGCAGGGTTTCGCCACCAAACAGCGCCGCGAGCATTAGGCCATCGGGCTTGAGCGCGCGGCGCATTTGTACCAGTTGGCCGATGGGATCATTGGCCGAATGCAGGCAAAGCCCGTGCACTACAAGGTCAAATTCACTTTCAGTCAGACCGAGAATTTCATCATCCAGCACCGCCACATCCGGCCCAAACGCCTGCCACGCTTCCGGCAGCCAGCCAACAAAAGCAGACTTGGTAAACGATTTATTAACGTCTTGCAGTCTTTCTTGAAGCTGAAGCGCGGCTTCGCGGTGGAGGAAATCCGCCACGCCGCGCGTTTTGGCCCGCGCCCTGAAGGCCGCGCGCGCCTGTGTATTAAAGAGTTTGGGTGGTGAAACCATTGCTAAAAAACCTCGTTAAAGCCCCTATAGCCCCCTTTGCGCCGGAGCAAAAGGGGCGGATGCGCCAAGCCATTGCCGCCATGGCCCGCGCCATCTACCCCGCCCGCTGCATGGTCTGCGAAACCTATACCGACGCGCCGGGCGGCCTCTGCCCCACGTGCTGGCACGATACCCACTTCATCAGCGGCTCCACCTGCACCACTTGCTCGGCCCCGCTGGTGGGCGAGGTCATAGGTGCCCAATGCGACACCTGCCTGAGCTTCCCACCCCCATGGCAACGCGGCATTGCCGTGCTGGAATACGAGGGCGCCGGCCGCCGCATGGTACTGGCCCTCAAACGGAACGATAGGCTCGACCTCGCGCCTGCCATGGCAACATGGCTCCACCGCGCCGCCGCGCCTGTGCTGCCGCAAACGGACCTCATCGCCCCCGTCCCCCTCCATCCCAGCCGCCTCGCGCGGCGCAAGTTCAACCAGTCCGCCGAGCTGGCAAAACCCTTGGCGGAGCAGGCAGGATTGAACTATATCCCCGACCTGCTGAGTCGCATCCGCAAAACCGACTCCCAGCAAGGCAAGGACCGCATTGAGCGCCAGCAAAACCTGAAAGCCGCCATTGCCCCGACGCCCCGCCACCGCGCCGAAATCGAGGGTAAACGGGTGCTGATTGTCGACGACGTGCTCACCACGGGGGCCACATTAACCGCCTGCACGGAGGCGTGTTTTGCCGCAGGGGCGGCGAAAGTGAACATTCTTGTGCTTGCCCGCGTTGAACCTCGCCGAGAAATCCCTATATTCGCCACAACGAATGCAAAGGATTAGAAAATGGCGAAAGTCGAAATTTACACCTCCCCGCTTTGCGGCTACTGCCACGCGGCCAAGCGGCTGCTGGCCAAAAAAGGCGTTACGTTTGAAGAAACCAACGTGATCACCACCAAAGGCGCGCGGGGCGAAATGATGGACCGCGCGGGCGGGCGCACCTCGGTGCCGCAAATATTCATTGATGGCACCCATGTCGGCGGCTCCGACGAGCTCCACGAGCTTGATTATGACGGCAAGCTAGACCCGATGCTGGCCCAGTGAGCCTCCGCGTCGGCCTTGTGCAATTCACCGCAGGAGATGACCCTGCAGCGAATTGTGAGGCCCTGCTTGGCTACGTGAACCAAGCCGCCGATGGCGGCGCGCGCTTTGTGCTGACCCCCGAAGTCAGCAACATCATTTCCAGCTCGCGCAGCCACCAGATGAAGGTGCTGCATCGGCAGGAAGATGACCCGACCTTGAAGGCGCTCTGCGCTCTGGCCAAAACGCGCGAAATCTTCCTCCTGATCGGCTCGCTGGCGCTAAAATCCGGCGGCGACCGCTTCCTGAACCGCTCCTTCCTGATCGCCCCCACAGGCGAGATCATCGCCCATTACGACAAAATCCACATGTTTGACGTGGCGCTCGGCGGCGGTGAAAGCTACCGCGAATCCGCCCAGTTCCAACCCGGCAATCGTGCCGTGCTGACCCAAACGGATATCGGCAAAATCGGCCTCACCATCTGCTATGACCTCCGCTTCCCCCACCTGCACCGCACACTAGCCCAAGCGGGTGCCGAGATCCTCACCGCCCCCGCCGCCTTCACCGTGCCCACCGGCAAGGCCCACTGGCACACGCTCCTCAAAGCCCGCGCCATTGAAACCGGATGCTTCATCCTCGCCCCCGCGATGGTCGGCCAACACTCCCCCAAGCGCGCCACTTATGGCCATTCGCTTATCGTCTCCCCTTGGGGCGAAGTGCTGGCTGACGCAGGCACCGAGGAGGGCGTGACATTCGCGACGCTGGACCTTAAGCTGGTCAACGAAGCCCGCGCAAAAATCCCCGCGCTCAGCCACGATCGGGAGTTCACCCTTGACCACGCTCAGCAATGACCCCCTCGCCATTACGCTGTTTTCCGAAATTGGCATCATAGACCAGCTCGCCCGCACGCGCCTGACCAAAGCACTGCCCGACGGTATGGAGCTTTCCCACTTCGCCGTGCTCAACCATTTTGCGCATCTAGGCGGTGAGAAAACACCCGCGCAACTGGCCCGCATGCTGCACGTGACCAAAGCCGCGATGACCAACACCATGAACAGGCTCTCCGATGCCGGATATATCCATATCAGGCCAGACTGGGACGATGCCCGCAAAAAGTGGCTGTCCATCAGCCCCGCAGGGCAGGCCGCGCGGGACCAAGCGGTGCAGGGGATAGAGCCGATTTTCGCCGACATCGTAGAGGCCGTAGGGGCTGAGAGGATACGGCAGTTGTTGCCGATATTTCGGGAGTTGCGGGCGGTTTTGGTGGGGTAGAATGCTAAGAGCATACTCCCGAATCAACTGCTTTAGAATAATCTAATTGTTGCATGTTTCGGAAAGCGATTGACTGCAAATCAGTCTTCCACTGCTATCCAGAAAAATGAACTCTTCATTCTGACGAAATATTATTTTGAAAAAACTTGTGTTTCGTTGCGCCAAGAAAAGCGTTCCACTTGATGAGTGCGAAAGTGGCAAAAACAGCTGTTCATTGTTAGTTTGACTAATACCAATTGGCTGTAATTGCGCAACAGAGGCGGCCTTCGTGATCCCCAGCAATGAAGCAAAATAGAATAAGAATGCGCCTACAAAAAAGGGCAGCTCCTTCACAGGAAAACTTCTCACTGGCCTCGACAAGATAATCCAAAACATCTTTCCTATGAGTAACGTCCTGTCATGTTTAGCGTTCAAAATCTTATCGTGTAAGGCCAGATTGACGGCAAATATGAACGAAAAAAACCCGATAGCACAAATAAGAAACAGCGCTGAAATTAAGTCAAAGTACCAGTATGCAATTAAAAATGAGGAGATTAGAGGTAGTAACCGTTGTATCAAAGAGACAGATTTTCTTGTTATTCTAACAGCCCGACTTTCGTCTACATTTTTCGTAAGGCGTCTTATTTGAGTATCAAACGAGATCAACTTATTATGAATTAACAATATCATCGAAACAATTGATACTATAGCTGCACCCTCAATAGCCAATTGCCTAACAAAACCTCGATCAATGAAAGGCTGCATTTCCCGTGGAAAAATAAACAAAAATGAAGCGGAAAAAACAGGGATAAATGCAACAATCGCAGTAGCCGGAAAAACGAGCTCACGGTATTTAGTCCACAACTTTCTGATTGAAATCTTGTCGGTCATTTTCTCAGCAACCCCTTCACTATCTCCAGCTTTTCCGCCACCAGCGCCGCGTCCCCCCGTGCCTCGATATTCAGGCGCACCAAGGGTTCGGTGCCGGAGGGGCGCAGGTTTAGGCGCCATTGGCCGAAGTCTAGGCTCAGGCCGTCGGCGTGGGAAATCTCCAGCGCGTCGGGGCCGAGTTTGGTCTCGATCATTTGCAGGGCGGCAGCGGGGTCTTTGATGGTGAAATTCTGCTCGCCGGAGGTCGGGTAGCGGGCTTGGCGCTCGGATACCATTTCCCCCAGCCCTTTACCCGTGGTCGAGAGCAGCTCGGCGATCAGCAGCCACGGGATCATGCCGCTATCGCAGCGCATGAAATCGGTAAAGTAGTGGTGGGCCGACATTTCGCCGCCATAAATCGCCCCGCTTTCGCGCATCAGGGCCTTGATGAAGGAATGGCCAACGCGGGATTGCAGGGCAGTGCCGCCCGCTTGCTCGACCAGCTCGATGGTATCCCAGATCAGCCGTGGGTCGTGGATGATGGTGGCGTTCGGGTGGGCGGTGAGGGCCTGTTGGGCCAGCAGGCCGACGATATAGTAGCCGTCGATAAACTGGCCCTTGGCGTCAAAGAAAAAGCAGCGGTCAAAGTCGCCATCCCATGCGACGCCGAAATTGGCCCCATGGGCGCGCACGGCCTCGGCGGTGCGGGGCTGGTTTTCGGGCAGCAGCGGGTTGGGGATGCCGTTGGGGAAGGTCGGGTCGGGCGTGTGGTCCATCTCGATGAAGGTCAGCGGCGCGCCCTTGGCGGCGAGCTGGGCTTTGATCACATCAAAAGTTGGCCCCGCCGTGCCGTTGCCCGCGTTAACAAGGATCTTCAGCGGGCGCAGCTTGGCGGTGTCGATGAAGGAGACCACCTTGGCGGCGTAGGCTTCGCGCGGGTTGACCTGCGTGAGCAGGCCAGCCTTGGCGGCTTTGGTAAAGCCCCCCGCCTCGGCGCGCTGCTTTAGCGCCTCCATTTCCGTGAGTGGGTCGAGCGGGCGAGACCCCGGCCCGACGATCTTCATGCCGTTATAATCCAGCGGGTTATGAGAGGCGGTGACCTCTATGCCGAGCTCAGCCGCAAGGTGGGTGGTGGCGAAATAGACCTCCTCAGTGCCGCACATGCCGAGGTCCTGCACATCGACGCCGTGGTCGGTAAAGCCGTTGGTAAGCGCCTGCTTGAGCGCCTCGCTGGTGGGGCGACTATCGGCCCCGAGCACTACGGTTTTGGGGGCGCGGATATCAGCGATAGCGGCGGCAATTGCATAGGCGATGTCCTCGTTCAGCTCCTCCCCGAGTTTACCGCGAATATCATAAGATTTGAAACAGGTGAGAATATGCATGGCGGGCCTTTCATCAGAGTACCCCCTCCAATAACGGGAATGCCGCGCGCGGGCAAACCTTTAAAGTGCCGTTTGCGGGCCGTTGCCTGCACGCGCCTTGTAATGCCCTCAATGAAAATCCCTGCTCGGAAATAGCACCTTGGCCTGCTCCCTCGGGTGGCGCGCCCGTACGGGGCGTGGGGCGTCATCGGTTATTGCCGCGGTCTCCCCCACGATGTCAAAATCGGGGTGGCCAAGCTCGGAAAGCCTGCCGGACATATCCTCGACCTTCTCCGCAATCAAGTGGGTCACAATCCCTTCGCGCTGGAGCTTGCCTGTCACCTTCAGCAGCCTGCCCGAGATCACCGCCTTGCGGAACTTCTTGTAAATCGCCCGCCAGACAATCACATTGCACACCCCTGTTTCATCCTCCAACGTCACAAACACCACGCCCGAGGCGGTGCCGGGGCGTTGGCGTGTGATCACGAGGCCGCAGACCGTATGTC
>Ga0256845_1001434_pt1 | contig 19189 bp, 18 predicted proteins | sample RiftiametaG_FD_189101 | JGI IMG/M metagenome (GOLD analysis project Ga0256845, IMG submission 189101) | Tube worm associated microbial communities from hydrothermal vent at the East Pacific Rise, Pacific Ocean - Riftia | ecosystem: Host-associated > Annelida > Integument > Unclassified ...
AGGCTGTTAGAAATTCAGATATTAATCAAGCTAATTCAGTTTATATATTTTCTGAATGGACAATTTATAATGACACGGGAGATTCTGGAACTATAAATTTGCCTCAAAATGCTCCTGAGGATTTTACCCCTGGAATTAGAGAATAAATATTAGAAATTATAAGTAAAACAATTATTATATGCCACAAGAATTAAAAATAGCACTCATACAATCTCCATTGGTTTGGGAAAATCCCGAGGCAAACAGACAGGCCTTTTCAAAGAAAATAGAAAGTATTTCTAATGATGTGGATTTAATTGTACTGCCAGAAATGTTTACTACGGGATTTACCATGGATCCACAAAAAATTAACCCGTTAGAAGGAGTAAAAACACTGGAATGGATGCAAAATAAGGTAGATAAAAAAAATGTTGCTTTGGTAGGGAGTATTGTTTTTTGTGAAGAGAATAAGTATTATAATAGGCTATATTTTGTTACGCCAAATACCGCCTCTTATAGTTATGACAAAAGACATACGTTTACTCTTGCGGGTGAGGATAAAGTATACAAGGCAGGGGCATCAAGATTAATAATTGATTATAAAGGGTTTAAAATATGTCCGCTAATATGCTATGACCTTAGATTTCCGGTTTGGGCAAGAAATAATGAAGATTATGATATTTTGCTTTATGTTGCCAATTGGCCAAAACCTAGAGTTAATGCTTGGGATGCGCTGTTAAAAGCAAGAGCTATAGAAAACATGGCGTATTCCATTGGTGTAAATAGAATTGGTAAGGATATTAGTGAATATGAATATAATGGACATTCTGCTGTTTATGATGTTTTGGGAGAACAGTTGGTGTTCTCGGAAAAAGAAGAAATTCTTTATGCTACCTTGAGCAAAGAACATATAGAAACAACTAGAAATAAATTAAAATTTTTAGATGATAGAGATCAGTTTATTCTCTTAACGTAAATGTATGTTCCTCTATCCAATTGGCCCGCATTTCAATTATATCGGGATAATAGCTTACTTTTTCTGGTTGTATTTTTTTAAGGTAGTTTCCAGTGTCCCACATTTCATTACTGTTCTCATCATAAATGACCCTAACCATGTACTTTGCAGGGTCTAGATTGTTGAACTCTAATATTTTTGGTTCTGTCATATAGATTTCTCGTATGGTTTTCTCACCTTCATCATCGGTAAGTTGAACAATCAGAGGAAATTGGGTATTCCCAGCTAAGTTTAGTCTTAGATTTCCATAATCTTCCAAACTACCTGTAGAAAGATTAAATACAATGGTGTCATTTATATCTTCAAAGAAATCTTCAACAGCACCAGGAAATAGCTCCAACTTATATTTTTGGTTGGGTTCCACATTAAAATCAAAATCCACTTTGTTTTCAATGGTATCCAAAAAAGCGGAAAAAGAACCAGGTAAAGAATCTTGAACGGTCAGGGCCATTAGTGAAGTATCAATTTTCACTAAAGGGGTACTGGCTATAATAGTATATTTCTCCTCGAAGCTTAATTTTCCTTTTTGACCAGAAGATATCAGTAGCGTATCAGCAGGTAATTTTCGTGGTTTAATACTAAATGTATCTATTAATTTCAATTTATCATTAGTTATTGCAAATAATAAGGAGTCCATTTTAAAAGGTGTGAACCAATAATTTAAAGTGTCTTTTTCCCTATCTTTTAAAAAGATAGTCTTAACGGTGTCTGGCAATTGCGTTAATGTTTCAATTACAAAATCTTCTCTATTTCCTTGATACCCAAATTGGATTCTATTTTCAGCAACAAAGCTGGGTACAGAAATATTATAATCCGGTTTTTCTCTAAACAGAGTTAAAAGATAAGTAGAATCTGTTGGCAGGGTAATGGTATCCTCTACAAAACCTATTTTGTCGGCCTTTTGGTCAAACATATTGTTTTTCCCTTCGTCCTTTATAGCTACTAGAGCATATTTCCCGGCCTTTAGGTTGTTCAAATTAAAGATTATCGTGCTATCTAGTGTATTTGTAATGTAATTTGGCGGTTGTTGGTAAATAGTGGAATCTGTATAGGCAGTATCAATCTCATAAAGCATTACGCTTATGAATTCATCAGCTTTTTTGTTGAAAGCATCTCTTACCACCCCGGTTAAAGACAGAGAATCTATATAATCTCCTGTTGAAAAAACATAGGTGAGATAATTATAGGGATTGCCTTCGTTATTATCCACAATACTTTGACCAAAATTGAAAGTATATGTGGTGTTCTCTTTAAGGGTGTCCTTTAGAGTAATCTCAATATATTTTCTGGCAGTGCCTTGTGGTGTAATTTCAGGAATATACTTTAATGGAGGGGAAACAATGAGCTGCTCCTGTATTTTTTCTAGTTTTATATATTCATCAAAATACAAGCGTATTTTTTCTGCTTTAAAGTTGACGGTCAAATTCTCGGGTTCAGCTTTAAGCAAAACAGGTGGTGTAATATCTTTTGGACCTCCTGTTGGGTTTCCTCTTCTTGCACATTGAAAAAAGGCAAATACAGCAAAAATCATAAAAAGAAATCCTAGAATACGTCTCAACATCACTATAAATATAACTTAGGACAAAGAAACAACTTTAAGGCACAACAGCCATTGTAGCTATAAATAAATTAACATTTTCTGTATTATGGATGGCAATTGCACAAGCCTCTATTGTTGCACCTGTAGTTATTACATCATCAATTAAAAGCACGTTCTTGTTTTTTAAAAAGTCATTATTTGATAGCACAAAAAGATTTTGATTTTGTTGCCATCTATAAAACCGGTTTTTTTTGGTTTGGGTTTTGGTATTTGCAGTTTTAACCAAGATGTTTTCTACATAATCCGCATCTAAATGATAAGCCAGTTGTTGTCCAAAAAGTGCAACTTGGTTATACCCTCTCTTTTTTAATCGTTTCTTATGCAAGGGAACAGGTATTACAATATCTATAGCGTTAAGACCACCTTCTTTTTTAATGATTTCTCCAAACCAATCACCAAAAAATACCCCTATTTGTTCTTGATTCTTGTATTTTAAATGATGGATAATATTCTTAATAATGCCATTTTTTGTGAAAAACAGGAAGGAACTGGCCTTTTTTATGTTAACTCTTCCATAAAAAATACGGTCAACAGGATTTTCTTCGTTATAATTATAATCGGTAAGAGGTAATTGATTTCGACAAACGGTACAAATGGTTTTCTCTCCTCTATATAATCGTGCATTACATCCAAAACACACTGTTGGTAGCAGTATGTTGTTTACATCATTTAGTATCTTTGTTAACTTGAAGTGTGACATATCTTTATAACCTACTTATAAATTAGATGGAAGTCCAAGATAATAAATTCAATTATAAAATAATCCTTGCTGCTTTGGCGGCTGTAATTTTAGGCATTCTTATTGCCTTTTATTACAGTTATGCCCAATCACAGACCCAAATAAGTTTTTTGGAGCAGGAAAGAGGATTATTAGTTAAAGACCTGACCATAGTGAAGGCGCAGATGGATGAATTATCGGCACGTAACGAAGTTTATGAAATTGACCTTGAGCGTTCAAAGACCAAGGTTCAACAGCTATTAGACTCGGTAGGAAGGCTTAATTTTAATACAGCAAAGCTTTGGGAAAACAGGAAACAACTTAGAGCTTTAGAAGTCAAGTATGACAGTCTTAAGCTTAAAAATAATTTCCTTTCCTATAACAATATGCTTCTTGCTGAAAAGTATGACGAAACCAGGAAAAAAATTGAAGAATTAAGGAATCAACGCAGTTCTATGGCCCAAGCAGAAGCCGCACAACGAAAAAGAATACAAGAGCTCAATAAAGAGTTAAAGACTAAAAGCTATTTAAAGTTAGATAATGCACAAGGAAATGGATTTAGATTACGTAGTAGCCGTCCTATCCAAACCAATAAGGCATCTACCATAGAAAAACTTAGGGGTTGTGTTACTATTGTGGGTAATCCTAATGTAAGTAGAGAAGAAAAAGTTGTTTATTTTCAGTTTTTAGGCCCTAACATGAGTGTTATTGAGGATAATGCCAATACCATTTCTGTAAATGGTAATATTTATAGCAAACGTGTAGAGATAATTTTTATGGGTGAAGAAGTATCTATTTGTGATTTTATTACTGTCCCTGAAGGTTCTTTGCCGACAGGAACGTACACGCTCAATGTTTTTGAGGACGAAAGATTACTTGCCTCCACGCAATTTGAGTTAAAATAAATTATAACATTTTAACCTAAAGCTATATTTTTGCCAAATGGCAAATAAAGAAGACATTTTTAAGAAAGTGATATCTCACGCAAAGGAGTACGGTTATGTGTTCCAATCCAGTGAAATTTATGATGGCCTTAGTGCTATATATGACTACGGGCAAAACGGTGCAGAGCTGAAAAAGAACATTAGGGAATACTGGTGGAAAGCCATGGTACAGCTTAATGATAATATTGTTGGGATAGATTCTGCCATATTTATGCATCCTACCATATGGAAAGCTTCTGGTCATGTAGATGCCTTTAATGACCCATTGATTGACAATAAAGATTCCAAAAAAAGATATAGAGCAGACGTTTTAATAGAAGATTATTGCGCTAAAATTGAAAATAAGATAGAGAAAGAGGTTGCCAAAGCAAGAAAACGTTTTGGTGATGCTTTTAATAAAGAAGAGTTTGTTTCCACAAACCCCCGTGTTGTAGGGTATCAAGAAAAAATCAACAGTATTCTTTCTAGAATGGGCAAATCTTTAGAGAAAGAAGATTTAGCCGATATAAAAAGTCTAATAGAAGAATTAGAGATTGTTTGCCCTGTGTCTGGTTCCAAAAACTGGACAGATGTTAAACAGTTCAACCTAATGTTTGGCACCAAATTGGGTGCTTCTGCGGAAAGTGCAATGGATTTATATTTACGGCCAGAAACCGCCCAAGGCATATTTGTAAACTTTTTGAATGTTCAGAAATCAGGGCGTATGAAAATTCCGTTTGGAATTGCCCAAACAGGTAAGGCCTTTAGAAATGAAATTGTTGCCAGACAGTTTATTTTCCGTATGCGTGAGTTTGAACAAATGGAAATGCAATTTTTCATTAAACCAGGAACACAAAAAGAATGGTATGAGCATTGGAAAGAAACTCGATTAAAATGGCATTTGTCATTGGGATTGGGAGAAGAAAACTACCGTTTTCATGACCATGAAAAATTAGCGCATTATGCAGATGCTGCTTCCGATATAGAATTTAAGTTCCCATTTGGGTTCAAGGAATTAGAAGGAATACATTCTAGAACCGATTTTGACTTGAGTAGCCACGAAAAGTTTTCAGGTAAAAAATTACAGTATTTTGACCATGAGGAAAATAAATCCTATGTGCCATATGTGTTGGAAACCTCAATAGGATTGGACCGTATGTTCTTGGCTGTTTTTTCCAATTCACTTAAAGAAGAAGAACTGGAAAATGGGACTACCAGAACAGTTTTAAAATTACCGGCAGTTTTAGCGCCAACAAAAGCGGCTATATTTCCTTTGTTGAAAAAAGATGGCTTGCCAGAGCTGGCACATAAGATTGTGGAAGACCTTAAATGGGATTACAATGTGATCTATGATGAAAAAGATGCTGTGGGTCGCCGCTATAGAAGGCAAGATGCCAATGGGACACCTTTTTGTATTACGGTAGACCACCAATCTTTGGAAGATAACACGGTCACTATACGCCATAGAGATACCATGGAACAACAACGTGTTGCTATTGATAAGGTAAAAGAAATCATAGCCAATGAAGTGGATATGAAAAACTGGTTGAAGAAAATCTAAAACACCTATTCACTCAATTCTGTAATAGGTGTCATTTCCACTTTTCTAAACTCAACTTCAGAACCTTCTGTTTGTAGGGAAAAGCTGCCGCTATTTGCTGTGGCATTAAGTCCATGGTTTACAAGTTGACCATTCAGCCAAACTTTTATTTCGTTGTCTAGACATTCAATTTGCATATAGTTCCATTCGCCGGGAGTATTCTCAATATTTCCAGTTAGGTTGGGAATGCGTCTATTTTTATCTCCGTCCACGCCCCATTTTTCTTTGGGGCCTCTACGTTTTTCCATATCCGGGACTTCTAAATCTTCCCCGATCAGCCAAAAGTCTCCAGCTTCAGTATGCTTTAATTGTATTTCTAAAGATTGCGGAAACATTTTATACAGGCGTCTTAACTTATTTTTGGAAACATGTACCAAAGCCCCACAATTTCCAGGTTTTCCGGCAAAACGGTATTCTAAATTTACCCGATAGTTTTCATAAGAGGCATCTGTAATCAAGTGCCCGCCAGGAGTTCCTAATGTAACCAACATGCCATCTCTAATTATAAATGGATTTTTGACATTTGGAATGGTATCCATTTCTGGGACATCTACAAACCAACCATCCAGTGATTCTCCATCAAATAATGATGTTGAGGTTTGTTTTGTGTTACAAGATGAAAGTTGGAGAAGAGATAGTGCTAAAAGAAAGAAAGGTTTCATATGTAAAAGTTTATTTTATCATTGGTTCTTGCCATCGATTCCATATTTCAGAAATATCCACTCCAACACCATTAGATATTATAGATTCAATTTCATTATATTCAAAAGCTCTTTGATTGATTTCAGTCCATCTTAATAAGGCTAACATGGCATCCTTAAAAGATTTCTTGCCATCGGTTTTTTTGAGTATTTCCAGATCAAGTTGATGGGCAAGAAGCGCACCTCTTGAAAAAAGGTTTCTACCAATATTAAAATCCATAGAATATTGTGTGGAACCAAGAAGGGATAATTCTCTCAAAGATTTTTTCTGAATATACATGGGAGCACTTTCTAGAACATTGTTAAAGAATTTCAATATAGATTTATTCTCTAAGACGTGATACATGGCCACATACCAGGTAAACCCTTCATTTAGCCATATGGTTTCAATAAGAGGAGCAGTTTGCCACTCAAATGGGCGGTAACCAGTGCCGTAGGACCTCAAGGGGACCCATGAGTGTCCCATATGATGCACCATACTCCCAATTTGTGCTTTAGGGTCATATTCTACAATAGCACGTGAGGTATCAAAACTAGCGGTCATACTATTTAGATGCTCCATTGAAAAACCATAGCTGTGCCTATCAGAAAAAGGGATAAGAAACTCATAGCAAAATGTATAATGGGGCATAGGAACATACCCAAAATAGTTTGCAAGACCTTTTAGGGTAAGTAATCCTCTTCTGCCAATTTCATCAATATTTATAGGAGTTTCAGAATAGACTGCAACAAAAAGAGGTATTTTCGCTTCATTGATTTCTAATATCTGCACATTTGTTCCCAATAAATATTGAGCGTCCGCAAGTAGGGCATAATTATTTATTTCATAGAATGCACTCCCTAATTTTCTATTTTTTGAAGGCTTCAATGTGCTAAATATGGGCCAGTCTTTATGAGTGTTTATTTCCAATACAATAGGATTGTTCTCTAGCCCATCAATAAAACCAAAAACAGAATACCCAAGAATGCCCAGATAATTATCTCGGAGTTTAGAACTTGCAAAGCCTCCAAGCAAGTCATTTTCCATTTTTTTGATATTTACCTCATAGCTGATTTTTTTAAGAACTTCGTTTTCTTCTTTAAAAATGAAAAATGAACCTCTCCCAATAATACCTTTTAATACGTTATTGGATTCTGTATAGCCTTTTACGTTGGTGAAAAAGGCCAAGTAGTCTGTAAGGTCATATGTTCCCGGCCCACTTCTGGGAATCATTAACATAGCTTGGTTTGTGTTTAAGGAATCCAATAGGATAGATATCTCTATATGTTCTGAATTTACGGAGTGTTTAAGAACATACTTAATGCTTTTGTTTTGCCCAAAGACACCGGTAAAACAAATAAAGAACAATAGAATTGTTAATGTCCGTAGTTTCATAATACGGTTGGTTTAAGTGTTCATTAAAAAAGTTAATTGTAGTTAACAGTTACTGGTTTAGTAACCCTAAAGTACGTATTTATCTTTTTGGAATATGAGAAGAACACTTTTACTTTTATTTATCACAACAGATACTTCAACTGCAAACTCCCATAATAATTACGGGAATTTCCAGGATAATAATACCTTGGGGCATTGCCTCCAAACCCTGTTGCGTTAATCAAAACTGATTGGGCATAGTGGGTGTCAAAGATATTATTGATTCCAAGATCTAAACCAAGGGTAAACCTGTCAGTAAGCTGTTTTTTATATCCCAATCTGCTATAGAACACGTTAAAAGGATTGCTATTTAATCAAAAGAATTCCCCGATGCTTGCATCGGGTGTTGCGTATATAAATAGCAGTATTTTTTTGTAATATGGAAGAAGTCCCTATTACAAAAAGTCATAATAAAAGCTTGTTATTGTATCATTTAGTTTGTCCTGCGAAGTATGGAAGAGATGTGTTTACCGAAGAAGTTGAAGTTAGCTTAAAAAAGATTTGTGAGGGGATATCAGCTCGTTATGAGATAACTTTTGTAGAGATAGGTTCAGACGCAGACCATGTTCATTTTTTAGTTCAAAGTGTTCCAACCTATTCTCCAAAGAAAGTGGTTCAGACGATAAAAAGTATAATAGCAATACAGATTTTTGAATTGCATCCAGAAGTTAAGAAGAAGTTATGGGGAGGTAAATTTTGGACAAGTGGTTATTACATTAATACGGTAGGTCAATATGCTAATGCAGATGTTATCAAATCATATGTGCAAAATCAAGGAAATGAGTATACACAAATTTACAGAGGCCAATTGGAACTATTTTAGTGTCAAATAGAACTGATACCCCGTCAGCTTGCTGCGGGGTAGTTCATTTCTTTTCACGGATGGTTTTTGATTTAGTGATTGGAAAGATAAGCATCAAAAATCTTTTAGAAAAATTTAGACTTTATTTTAGATTATTTGAATGTAGATGTTAAAAGTTACCCCAAACATTCTTTATTTTTAAGGCCAAATAAAGAATCAAGAGAAATGAAAATAGTATCCTATAATGTCAATGGTATTAGAGCGGCCCTTAAGAAAGGCTTTATAGAATGGTTGCAATCTGTTGATCCAGATGTCATATGCCTACAAGAAATAAAAGCCCAAGAAGACCAACTAGATTTAGCGGTATTTGAAGAGGCTGGTTATTCGTACAATTATTGGTATAGTGCCCAAAAGAAAGGGTATAGCGGAGTAGCTATTCTATCAAAAACTAAACCAGACCATATTGAATATGGAACAGGAATCGAAACGATGGATTTTGAAGGAAGAAATCTAAGAGCCGATTTTGGAGATATTTCTATTATGAGTATGTACTTGCCTTCAGGAACGAATTCAGCGCGATTAGATTTTAAGTTCAACTACATGGCTGAAATTCAAGAATATTTTAATGATTTGAGAAAAGAAAGACCAAATCTAATAGTTCTTGGAGATTATAACATTTGTCATGAAGCTATAGATATTCATAATCCAGTAGGGCTTAAAAATGTTTCTGGTTTTTTACCTGTTGAGCGTGAATGGATAGGGAATTTTATGGAAAGTGGCTTTATAGACAGTTTTAGGTATTTTAATAAAGAGCCCGATAACTATACGTGGTGGAGCTATAGGGCCAACTCACGCAACAACAATAAAGGTTGGCGACTGGATTATGGTATGGTGAGCAAACCCTTGGAGAGTAGATTAAAACGATCTGTAATTCTTTCCGAAGCAAAACATAGTGATCATTGTCCTATACTTGTTGAGTTAGAGAAATAACATAATGTTAAGATTTTAGTGCATTAGAAATGTTGTTTTTAACGCTTTCAAAAACCAAACTACATTCATTTTATGAAATACACCAACCTTCCCAGTACAGATATTAAAGTTAGTAGGATATGTTTGGGCACCATGAACATGGGCAAACAGAACAATGGGGCAGAAGGCCATAAACAAATGGATTATGCTTTGGAACAAGGCATCAATTTTATTGATACGGCAGAACTTTATGCAATTCCCATTGAAAAAGAGACCCAAGGAAAAACAGAAGAGATAATTGGGACTTGGCTCAAAAAAACAGGGAACAGGGACAAAATTGTCCTAGCTTCAAAAATTGTGGGGCCACCAACTGTGAACAAACATTATATACGAGAAAATGGCTTATCCAAGGAGGCTTTTGATGATGCCATCCATAGCAGTTTAAGAAGGTTACGGACAGATTATATTGATCTGTACCAGTTACATTGGCCAGATAGGCAGACCAATTTTTTTGGAAAAAGAGGCTATGTCCATGATGATGCCAAAATGTGGGAAGACAACATTAATGAGGTTCTGCACACTTTAGATGGATATGTGAAACAAGGAAAAATACGTCATATAGGGTTATCCAATGATGTAGCTTGGAGTACCATGCGTTATTTGGAAGAGAGCAAATACAATAATCTACCAAGAATTTTAACAGTTCAAAATCCGTACAATCTATTGAATAGGACGTATGAAGTTGGCCTATCTGAAGTTTCCTTGCGTGAAAATGTGGGATTATTGCCTTATTCCCCATTAGGTTTTGGTAGGTTGTCCAATAAGTTCATTGAAGGACAGGATGTATCAAAAGCACGGATTACATTGTTTCCCAACATGGCCCGTTACAATGGAGAAAACTCGTTGAAGGCAACACAAATGTATTATGATTTGGCTCGTGAAAACGGAATGTCCTTGGCAACCATGGCCTTGGCGTTCATTAATCAACAACCTTTTGTGACCAGTAATATTGTTGGAGCAACCACGATGGAACAACTTAAAGAAAATATTGATAGTATTAATGTTACTTTGAGTGATGAGGTCATGGCAGGCATTAATGCAATTCATGAACTGATTCCTAACCCTGCGCCATAACTCTCCCCGAACTGGAGGTGTAAATTATGCTGAATGTCATTTTGAAGTAGGGTAAGATTGAGAAATTAAAACCTACCCAAACAACCCACTTACCATATCTTCAATTTTGGATACTAGGTGAATGGTTATTTTAGTGTTTTTTAGACTTATTTTATTGGTTTTGGAAACATAAATAGTTGTAAACCCAAGTTTTTCTGCTTCTAAAATACGTTGCTCTACACGTTGTACCGATCGTATTTCTCCTGCAAGGCCCACTTCCGCGGCAAAACAGATTCCTTTTTCTATGGGAATATCCGCGTTACTGGAAAGTATGGCAGCAATAACCGCAAGGTCAATGGCTGGGTCATCTACAGAAATGCCTCCTGTTATGTTTAAAAACACATCTTTTGCCGCTAGTTTAAAGCCTGCACGTTTTTCCAAAACTGCCAAAAGCATGTTCAGTCTTTTGGCATTGTACCCTGTAGTGGACCGCTGTGGTGTTCCATAAACAGCAGTACTTACCAAGGCTTGTATTTCTATCAATAAGGGACGCATACCCTCAACTGTTGAAGCAATTGCAGTACCGCTTAAACCTTCGTCATTCTTAGAAATCAGGATTTCTGATGGGTTATTTACTTCTCTAAGTCCGCTTCCCTGCATTTCATAAATACCCAGTTCTGCTGTGGATCCAAAACGATTTTTAAGGGCTCGTAGAATTCGGTACACATAATTTCTATCACCTTCAAACTGCAAGACAGTATCCACCATGTGTTCCAAAATTTTTGGACCAGCAATGGTTCCATCTTTGGTGATATGTCCAATCAATACTACTGGAGTATTGGTTTCTTTTGCAAATTTGATAAGCTCGGCCGTACATTCCCGTATTTGGGAAATACTCCCTGCCGCAGATTCTATATAATCTGAATGAAGGGTCTGTATGGAATCTATAACCACAAGGTCTGGCTCTGTAGCTTCAATCTGTTGAAATATATTTTGCGTTTTGGTTTCTGTAAGGATTAAACAGGTGTCGCTATTGGGGTGTATCCTATCAGCTCGCATTTTTATTTGCTTTTGACTTTCTTCTCCCGAAACATATAAGGTTTTATAAGGTATTTTTAATGCAATCTGAAGTAGAAGCGTGCTCTTGCCTACACCAGGTTCTCCGCCCAAAAGAATAAGAGATCCTGGAACAATTCCGCCTCCTAAAACACGATTAAATTCTAGGTCATACGTATTTAGGCGTAATTCCTTTTCAGTACTTATTTCACTTACTTTAAGTGGTTTTGCTATTTTTTTGGAAGGACTTTTACTGGTTTTCCAGCTTGTTTTTTCTTCTTTCTGAATGATTTCCTCAACAACAGTGTTCCACTGTTTACAAGCAGAGCATTGTCCTACCCATTTGGCATATTGAGTGCCACAGTTTTGACAGAAAAAAGCAGTTTTTGTTTTGGCCATCCCCTAAATTAAGGTTTAGGCGAAGATATTGTTTTTGACTTAGATTACTGAGGGCTATTTAAATTGTTTAATAATATTGCTAGAACCCAAAATCAGCTTTAAGGGCATCAATTTTATCTAATGCCATATCTTTGGTCAAGAAATCTATTTCACTCATTCCAAAGGCTTTTTCAAAGGTTTTGAGCGCTTTCTTTGGCTCTCCAATTTCTTCATAATACTCGCCTTCAAAATAGAAGCCCAACATAGTACCTGGAAACTCTTTTTTGCAAAGGTTAGATAGGGATTTTAAAGATTCTGGATCTTCCTTCTTTTTTGAAGCGGCATAAATGGCCATTATATCATTGAGTTCTATGGTTTTTTTAAACCCGAACAAATCCTCTATCATGGCATATTTATTCTCTAAATAATTGAATACAGGTTCTTCTGATGTTAATATTTTTTCTTTGTATTCTTTTGGGCTTATGGGTCTAAACATTTTAAACACATTGTTAAACGCCTTTCCAATACCATATGTAGCTATAGAAATATCATCTGCTTCCTTATATTCATCAAAGAAGTAATGGAGAGATTCTTTATCAATGGCTTTTATTGCTTTGTGCATTGCAAGTATTGCTGGTTTGTCATCATTATTTTCGCCTTCAACGATAAGGTGATAAAAAAGTGGCTTTTCCATGGCTTCCAAGCTTACAGGGACTCTATTTTCCATTTCGGGAGCTAAAGTTGGAGAAATACTGACATAGGCATCAAATAAAGAAATTTCCTTGAACAAGAAGAAGTTTCCAAAATTGGCGGTTATATCATAGCCAACAAACATTTTAAAGGGCGCTATGCTATAACTGGTTTCTAAGTAGGGAATAAGCTCCATCCCAAGAAATTCATAGAAATTTTTACCTTTTTCAGTAGGTAGCCCATTAACTTCATCGTAATCACAATCCTCCCATCGCAAATTGTTCTTGCTTTGGTTTATCCCTACAATAATGGCCTCAGGCATTCTGTAAAAAGTACTGTAAAATTTTGCATTGGCTACAACATTTTCAAATAAATATTCGGCATCCAAAACAATAATTAGAGGGTATTTTTTTTCTTTGGTATAATCTTCTGGAAAATAATATTTAACATCTCTTCTTTCCTGAAGTTTAAAGGATTCAAAAATTTCTTGTGTTACTTGAGCGTTAGTGCTAAGGCATATCAAGAATAAGAAAACGGTAAAAATAGATTTCATTATGATGATTTTGAAGAAGCAGAACCTTATCTGTTTCTGTTCAATAACGGTAAGAGCAGAAAAGATATTGCACCAAAGACGATGACCATTGCAGTTTGTGCTATCCACATAATCCAACCAAAAGCATCGCCAGAAACGGCACTTATTCCATAAACGGCTAAAGTTTTACTAACCGCAATAGGAAAAAGTCCAATTCCCCCATTTGTGGCAGCCATGGCAAAAGCCCCTCCAACAAAAGCTATTAAAAGTTGCCCCAATGAAAGATGTACTGTTTCTAAAACAGTGAATTTTATGACCCAAAACATAGCAATGTAGGCTGACCAAATAAAGAAGGTATGAAACACAAAAGCCCATTTCCTCTTCATTTTAAAAATACTGAAAACACCATCTAAAAGCCCTTTTAGGAAGGTTTTTAATTTACTGGCAAAACTTGAAGTAGATTTTTTTATAAAAGTCATAAAGAATATAAACCCAAGAAGTCCAATCCCAAATAATACAAGAATAGAGGTGAAGTTAAATCCTTTATCCTGTAAAAACTCTAAAATAATTTCGGTTTGTAAAAAGAGGGCAATGGTTACAATGAGCAATAGCATTATAAGGTCTATTACTCTTTCTGTAACAATGGTTCCAAAACCTTTTTCAAAAGGTACACCCTCATAAGTGGACAAGACAGTTGCTCTAAGAATTTCACCAGATCTGGGAATTCCCAAATTAGCAAAATAAGACATAAGGATTATTAAAATGTTGTTGCTTATTTTAGGCTTGTAACCTAAAGGTTCTAAAAGGTAATTCCATCTAATTGCGCGCGAAACATGGCTAAGAATTCCTATAAAAATAGATACACCTACCCAAAATAGGTTTGCTTCTTTTACGTACTTAATAATTTGTTGTCTATCCTCTGGCAATGTTGAATTGTACCAATAGACAACCAAAAAAACCCCCAAGACTATTGGGAGAATTAATTTTAAGGCTTTTTTTAGATGGGGACTCAAAATTATGTCAACAGATTGTTCTCTTCATTGGGAAACACCAAAGAGGGGTTAAATTTCTTGGCCTCCTCAATATCCATTTGAGCATAAGTAATCAAAATAAGAATATCACCTACTGCCACTTTTCTGGAAGCGGCACCATTTAAAGTGATTTCCCCACTTTTTCTTGGCCCAGGAATGGCATAGGTTTCTAAACGCTCTCCATTGTTATTGTTCACAATTTGAACTTTCTCACCTTGAATAATATTTGCAGCATCCATTAAATCTTCATCAATGGTAATGCTGCCAATGTAGTTAAGGTCTGCTCCTGTGACCTTTACCCTGTGTATTTTAGATTTTACTACTTCAATTTGCATATCACAAAGTTAATTAATTAAGTGCAATATTGTCTATTAAACGTACTCCTTCAACATAAACGGCAACAAATGCCCTATATTTTTTGCCTTTTTGTTTTCTTAAAACTGGGGTTAACGTATCAATGTCAGTAATCAAAAAATATTCCAATTTAAAATTGGAATATTTTTTGAATTGATTTTGCACCCAGTTTATTGTAAAATCAGCACTTTTCGTGCCAAATTTATTTTTGGCAGACTGCAACGTTTTATATATAAAATCAGCTTTTTTTCTTACCTCTTTTGACAGTCTTTCATTTCTAGAGCTCATGGCCAACCCATGAGGTTCTCGAACTATTGGGCATCCTATAATTTTAATGGGAATAGCTCTGATTTCTACTAGTTTTTTTATGATTTGTAATTGCTGAAAATCTTTTTCACCAAAATATGCTTTATCAGGCATGACCGCTTTTAATAGTAATTCCACAATAGTGGCAACGCCATTGAAATGACCAGTTCTAAATTTTCCTTCCATTACTTTCTCCAAACCATTAAACTTGTATGATTTGGATTTAATTTCCCCAGAATATATTTCATTGGCAGAAGGGGCGAAAACAATAATTTTGTCAGATACTGTTTTAAGAAGGTCAATGTCCTTATCTAGAGTCTTGGGATATTTTTTTAGATCATCACTATTGTCAAACTGTGTGGGATTTACAAATATGCTCACAACGACATAATGATTCTCTACAATTGCTTGCTTGGCCAAAGTAAGGTGGCCTTGGTGCAAAGCACCCATTGTAGGAACCATACCTATGGTATAATTTTTGGCAATTAAAATGGAAAGGCTGCTCCTTAATTCTTTTTTTAAGTGAAATACCTGCATAATTTGATTTAAAGGCTAGCAAACTTACTATAATTACTACTAATCTGTATAATTTTTGTAATTTTGCATTCGCGTTTATCCGATAAACAAAATATATTTCTTATGAATGGAAAAAAGATATTGTTTGTATCTTCAGAATTAGTACCATACCTACCAGAGAACGAAGTTTCTTTAATGTCTTATGAAACACCGAAAATGGTCAATAGTAACGGTGGTCAAATAAGGATATTTATGCCGAGGTTTGGGAATATTAATGAACGTCGTCATCAATTACATGAAGTTATCCGCTTGTCCGGAATGAACTTGGTAATTAATGATATGGATATGCCGTTGATAATTAAGGTGGCTTCTATCCCCAAAGAACGCATACAAGTTTATTTTATAGACAACGAAGAATATTTTAAAAGAAAGGCAACATTTACAGATGAAAACGGTGTTTTGTTTTCTGATAATGATGAAAGGGCTATCTTTTTTGCAAAAGGAGTTGTTGAAACAGTGAAAAAATTAAATTGGACACCAGATATAATCCATATCCAGGGTTGGATGGCTTCCTTGCTGCCATTGTATCTTAGAAAATATTACGGAGATGAACCTTTGTTCGCAGATAGTAAAATAGTTACTTCAGTTTATGGAAGTGGTTTTGAAGGTAGTTTAGATAAGGGTATACAGGATAAAATTGCTTTTGACGGTATAGACAAGGAAGAAATGACTCAACTTTCCACACCCAACTATAATAATTTGTTAAAAGTAGCGGTAGATTTTTCAGATGCTATTATTTTAGCCTCGGAAGAAATTCCAGAAGAATTGAAAAAATATATTTCCAACCTCCAAAAACCAGTGTTACCATATGTTCCTTTACAAGAATTTGAAGAAGCATATATGAACTTTTACAACACAGAAGTCTTAAACTAAGTTTATACATGAAATTTTTGATTAGATTGAAGTTTCCTGTTCTGGCAGGAATTATATTGGTAATGACACTTTTTTCGTGTGAGGAAGACCTTACCACTATTGGGGAGGGTGTAATAAGCGGGGAGCCTTTTATTACAGGAAAAACTGTTTACAGTGTATTTGCATATAATAAAAAAATTGAAGCAGTACAGACCAATAAGTTGCCTGTATATCAATTAGGAGTTTTTAACGACCCAATTTATGGGAAAACTATTGCTCAGATTACTTCACAAGTTAATTTGTCTAGTGCAAATCCAGTATTTGGAACGTATTCCCAAGAAACAGAGAATAAATCTGGAACAGATAGCAATATATCTACAATCAATGAAAATGAGACTGTAAAAGAAGTATTTCTGTATATACCTTACTTAACAAAATCAGCTACACTTAGAGACTCTGATAGTGATGGGGTAGATGATGAATTTGATGTTGAGCCAGATGATGCTACTAATGATAGTGATGGGGATGGAGTGTCCAATATTCAAGAAAAGAGTATTGGAACTGACCCATTAAATCCAGATACCGATGGAGATGGAATCAATGATGGTGAGGATGATAGTACAGTAACTAATACATACTCAAAAAAAGTTGACCTAGATAGTATTTATGGTAATAGAAATATTGCATTTAACTTAAAAGTGGAACGTTCTACCTTCTTTTTAAGAGATTTAGATCCTAACACTAATTTTCAGGAATCTCAAGAATATTTTTCTAATCAACAATTCTCCCCCGAATTTGTCGAAGAGGTGTTTTTTAATGGTGAGGTCACTATTAATGATGAGGAAATCATATTTTTTAAAGAAGATGACCCAGACACGGAAGATGTAGATGAATCACAAGAAGTTAATGTTAGATTGGCACCAGGAATAAGAGTACAATTAGATTCTAATATTGCCAATGCTTTTTTTCAAGAAAACATTCTGGATAAAGAAGGACAATCAGAATTGTTGAGTGCTTCAAATTTCAAAGAGTTTTTTAGAGGAATACATTTGTCTATATCTGATGATATGTTGATTTTATTTGATTTAACCCAAGCTAGAATCAACATAAATTATGAGTATGACAATGTAAATACAAATGGCACAGCAGATGACACTTCAGACGACACTATAGAACAAGAAGAAAAAACATATCAACTTCGATTTTTGCAAGGTGGAGGAACTGCTGCAATTATTGGAAATGCAGTAAACACATTTATAAATGATGGATATCCAACAGAAATCACAAGTAATATAGATACAGATGAAAATGCGTCAAGGCTTTATTTAAAGGGAGGCGCAGGATTATTTAGTGAAATAAAGCTTTTTGATGAAAATAATGGAGAAGAAATCATTAATCAAATAAAAGCAAAAAACTGGATTATAAACGAGGCCAATTTAGTTTTTTATGTGGATGGAAATGCTTTGGATTTAGCAGGTAATGTTATTGAACCACCTAGACTTTATTTGTATAACTCAGAGACCAATAATCCTTTATATAATGCAACCACAGAAATTTCTGATTCTGATACGTCTTTGGGATTGTATAAAAATTATGATGGAATATTAGAGAAAGAGTCTAGTGGTAAAGGAATAAAATATACAGTAAGAATAACAGATTACATCAACAATCTTATTGTAAGGGATTCTGCTAATGCTACTCTAGGGCTAACATTGACATCACATATTGGGCTTCCAATTGTTAGGAATGCAATACTTAAAGATTTGAATGAGACTAATATACCTGTAATGTCGACAATTAGTCCATTGGGAACAGTTCTTTTTGGAAGTGAATTATCTGATGTAGAGGAAGATAAAAAGCTTAAACTGGAAATTTATTATACAGAAGCCAATTAATTTTTTCACCTAAAACACCATTTAAGGGAATAATACGTTATTTATCTATATTCTGGATAAAAAAGAAGCACTTCAGATACCTTTGTGATAGAAGGTCTTGGATCAAGACCAATTGTTGTGTTTAAGCAAATATTCTAGTTAGTCTAAAGAGGAAGAATTCTACGTTTCTCACGCCTCTGAACTGTGCTCTAAAAGCCTTTATTTTGGCATTGAAAGATTCTGCAGAAGCATTGGTACTTCTATTAATGAAGTAATTCAATATGGATCTATAGTTGATTGTTATAGTATTGACGATCGTGTTAAAAGCTTTGAAACCTGATTGTGGAGTTGCTACCTTTACGCGGACACAAGATTTAAGACAGTTTGTTATAAAACAAACATCTTAGAAACATGAAAAAACGTATTTACAGTACAGAATTTAAAGAACAAACTATTCGATTAAGTTATCAGCGAGACAACATCAAAGAATTAGCAGATGAATTAGGTTTAGACCCACAAAGGATTTACAAATGGCGAAAAGGAGCTAAAGAAGTTCAGACTCCTAATCATCAAAAAATAAAGACCGTTGCAAAATTGAATAACTTACTCTAATCTATTTTTGAGATTGTTTTTTTTATAAAAAGAGCATGTTTTTAGTTCTGTTTTTCACCTTTTAGGTTCATTCTCTTACTGTTTTTCTCTTAAT
>Ga0256845_1001435_pt1 | contig 19188 bp, 14 predicted proteins | sample RiftiametaG_FD_189101 | JGI IMG/M metagenome (GOLD analysis project Ga0256845, IMG submission 189101) | Tube worm associated microbial communities from hydrothermal vent at the East Pacific Rise, Pacific Ocean - Riftia | ecosystem: Host-associated > Annelida > Integument > Unclassified ...
AGTACCTCCTTATTATGATTCTATGATTGGAAAGTTAATCACTTACGGCGAAACTCGTGAAGTTGCTTTATCAAGAATGCAAATGGCGTTAGATGAAGTAGTTATTGATGGCATTAAAACCAATATTGAATTACAACGTCGCATTATGGCTGATGAGAATTTCCAAAAAGGTGGCTGCAATATCCATTATTTAGAACATAAACTAGAAAGTGAAGCGGAGTAAACCTCCGCTTTTTTACTCTATCTATTTATTGAGTGACAAATGTTTCTCTAAAAAATCGACCACTTTCCTGAACATTTTTTCTCGGTGTTCTGGTTTGTAAAACCCATGACCTTCATCATCAAAAATCATTGTTTCATGCTCAATGCCATTTCTTGACAAGCCTTTTATTAATTTTTCGGCATGATCCACAGGTACCCGCTTATCTTCACCTCCATGAATAACAAAAACGGCTGCTTTTAATTTATCAAGATTGTATAAAGGCGAAAACTCTTTTAACTTTTTTTTATCTAAGCCAATTGCTTTATTTAAATAGCTGCGCCCATAACTACTCTTCTGAATACTTCCAATTTCATGCATGAGTTCTAAATCATAAACACCGACAATTCCTACTGCACACTTAAACAAATCAGGTTCTAAAATAGCACTTTGTAAAGCAGAATAACCACCAAAACTACCACCAACAATACAAAGTTTGTTTTTATCAGCAACCCCTTTTTTAATCAACGCTTTAATGCCATCAATAATATCGTACTGAATTTTATCGCCCCAATGGTGGTAACCTAAAACTTTGAAATTTTCTCCATAACCTCCAGACCCACGATAATTGACTTGTAATACACCAATGCCTTGATTAGCAAATAATTGGTTTTCTCTATCATACTCTAAATAATCTCTTACACCATGAGGTCCACCGTGAACGTTAACAATAAAAGGAATATTCTTAGCGTCTTTTAATAAATCAGTGCCAAATGGCAAAGTCACAAAAGCTGAAATATCTATTCCATCCCGAGATTTAAATTTAAATGGAACGACATTAGCGGAAACATTTGAATCAACCCAAGGCCTTTGGTTAAACAGAAATGTATACTTCTTCTTTTTTACATCATATAAAAAATATTCTCCCGGATTGAATTGGTTATATGAAAAAACAACTTTTATATTCCCATCGTTCGTTTCACTAATCACCGAAATATTGTTACCGGGCAAGTCTGTCATCATTTTCTTAAGTAATTTTGACTCAAAATGATCATGATCTAAGAACTTTCTTGCTGGATAGCTATCGTTATACTCGACGGCATAAATGTATCCGGTTTTATCTACATTAAAACCACTTAAAGATACATTTTTATTTTTATAGATTAATTTTTTCTTTCCACTATCTAAATCAAACAAGTATAACCCTGACGGCTCACCATCTTCAGAGTATGTTGCATACACCTGTTTTTTATTTCCATTAATAGAAATTGGAGTGAAACTCTCATTTTCAATACCTAAATCAGCCGTTGTTAACCATTCTTCATTTTTATATAAATAGGTTTTTATAATTCCTTCATCATCCGCGCCAGTGACAAAGCGAACCTTATGGTTGTGATCTATCAAAAAGTCAGGATGCTTCAAAGGAGATGTAACAAGTTTTCTTTTAGTTCCTTTATAAATATTAACTTTATAAATTTTTGGATAGTATTCACCACTTTGACTCATCGTTTGCCCAGACATCAAAATGTATCGTGAATCATCTGGCATAGGGTCTAACATTTCCCCCCACATCCCCTTTTCAAGAGAAGCTCCAGCTGTTAGGTACCCAAAAATATATTTATCTTTATTGCCATTCGCATCAACTGCAAAAAATTCACCATAATTTAATGGATGGTTACTCCAGCCTTTTAAATATTCTTTTGCCGTAACAATTCGATTATCACTAGCCCAGTAATAATCACCTGGTTGTGAATGCGATGGGAATTGTAATTGATAAAGCCCTTCAAAAGTTTTTGCATTAAACAAAATAATAACTTTTTTTCCCTTAACTCGAGTAACTGCAGAAATATAATCACCTTTAGGAGAAATTTTTACATCACTCCAAAGATTATCTTTAGCAAAATCTCTAACATCAATAGTAGCCGCAGTTAAACTCGCACTAAAAAACAAAATAACTAAATATACAATTTTCATAACTTTCCTTTTTATTATAGTTTTAACTTTAATATCGCAATAACTAATGCGCCTGTTCCCAATTATCACCAACCCCAATATCAACAATCAGTGGTACACTTAATTCAACCGCGTTAGCCATTAATTCATTAATTTTTTCTTGATACTCTTCTACTTTATCATTTGCTACTTCAAAAACCAATTCATCATGTACTTGCATTACCATATAACAATCTGGTTGTTTTGCTTTTATCCATTGGTGAATATCAATCATGGCTATTTTTATAATATCCGCCGCGCTACCTTGCATTGGGGCGTTAATGGCGGTTCTTTCAGCGGCTTGTCTTCTCATACCATTGCTGGCATTTATTTCTGGTAAATATAATCGTCGTCCAAATAATGTTTCAACATAACCTAACTCTTTCGCTTTTTCTTTGGTGGACTCCATGTAAGTACTCACTCCAGGATAACGAGCGAAATAGGTTTCAATATAAGCAGCCGCCTGCTCATTGCTAATATGTAATTGTTTGGCTAATCCAAACCGTGACATGCCATAAATCAAGCCAAAATTCACGGCTTTTGCATGTCGTCTTTGCTCTGAGGTAACGTGGTTAATATCAACTGAAAATACTTCTGCCGCTGTTGCGCTATGAACATCAAGCCCTTCTGAAAATGCTTGTAATAATCCATTATCTTGTGAAAGATGCGCCATAATTCTTAATTCAATTTGAGAATAATCTGCAGCTAAAATTTTATAACCTTTTGGAGCAATAAAAGCTTCTCTAATACTTCGACCTTCAGCGCTTTTTATCGGAATATTCTGCAAATTAGGATCACTCGAACTTAACCGACCTGTTGCCGCTACGGCTTGATGATATGAAGTATGAACTCTGCCTGATTTTTTTTGTACCGCTAAAGGTAATTTGTCCGTATAAGTAGATTTCAGTTTACTTAAACCTCTATACTCCATAATCACTTTAGGTAAGGGATAATCTAACGCAAGTTGTTGTAACACTTCTTCTGCGGTTGATGGTTGTTTTTTAGGGGTTTTCTTTAATATAGGTAAACCCATTTTTTCAAATAATATTTCTTGTAATTGTTTAGGCGAAGCTAAATTAAAAGGCTGCTCTGCTAGTTCATAGGCTTTCTTTTCTAACTCGATAATTCGTCGTCCGAAGTCATGACTTTTTGCGTTCAATAAATCTGAATCAATCAATACACCACGATGTTCAATGCTTGATAAAACTTCTATTAATGGCACTTCTATTTCTTTAAAGATACTTTTAGGACCTTCTTGTTTTTCAAGTTTCGGCCATAGTTGTTGATGAAGTTGCCAGGTGACATCCGCATCTTCTGCGGCATAAGTTGCTGCAATTTCTAAATCAATTTGATCAAAAGTCAGTTGTTTTTTTCCTTTGCCCGCAATCGTTTCAAAACTAATGCATTGATGATCTAAAAACTTTTTTGCTAGACTATTCATATCATGGCGGTTACCAATACTATTGGAAACATAAGATTCCAACATGGTGTCAAATTCAACACCTTGTAGATTAATTCCAACACCTTTAAAAATACTTTGATCATATTTTATATTTTGACCAATTTTTCCAATTTTAGAATTTTCTAAAATTGGTTTTAATAATCCAAGTGCGTAGTCACGATCAATTTGTTCTGGTGCTCCGGGATAATTGTGAATAAAAGGCAAATATGCCGCTTTTCCATTATCAATTGCAAAAGAAATCCCGACCAATTCAGCCGCAATAATATTTAAAGATGTTGTCTCTGTATCTACAGCAAACAGCTTACAAGCCGATAATTTTTTAACCCAACTATCTAATTGAGATTGAGTTAATATGGTTTCATATTGGCTTTGATCAATCGTAGCTCCGACTTCATTCATCTCCTCTTCCGCAGTTTCAGAATCGTCTTTTTTCTTCGCACTTGCGCTCGGCAATACAGCCATTCCGGCTTTTAAATTTTTAAGCCAAGTTTTAAATTCAAACTCTTCATAATAAACTTCTAATAGTTCTTTATCTGGCTCGTTAAGGTGTAAGTCATCCAAAGTAAAAGGCAGGTCAACATCTAAAACAATTGTCGCTAGTTGGTAGGACATGCGAGCGTCATCTTCGTGAACCACCATTTTCTCGGCTAATTTTTTTGCGCCACGAATAGGAAGCTCAGCAATTTTATCGAGATGATTATAGATTTCATCAATCCCACCGATCCCTTGTAATAAACCTAACGCGGTTTTTTCGCCGACGCCAGCAACACCAGGAATGTTATCTACCTTGTCACCCATTAAACCTAAAAAATCAATAATCAGCTCTGGAGGAATACCAAATTTTTGCTTAACACCTTCTATATCTAAAAATTGATTGGTCATGGTATTAATCAAACTGACATGAGGGTTAACAAGCTGCGCCATATCTTTATCGCCGGTTGAAATAATGGTTTCCAATCCTTGCTCGCTAGCCATATGAGAGACGGTACCAATCACATCGTCAGCTTCTACACCTTCAATGGCATATAAAGGAAAACCTAATGCTCTAATAATATTGTGTACGGGTGCAATTTGGCTGCGCAGGTCATCGGGCATTGGAGGTCGATTGGCTTTATATTCTGCATACATGTCATTTCTAAAAGTCTTACCTTTGGCGTCAAAAATAACCGCAATTCGCTGGCTATCATATTGCTTACATAAACTCTTTAACATATTAATAACACCATAAATGGCTCCTGTCGCTTGTCCAGCAGAGTTACTAAAACCCGCTTGCGACATGGAGTGATAAGCCCTAAATAAATAAGAAGAGCCATCAACCAAAATAAGTGGCTGAGATTGTGTTTTTATCATAGATGGATAACCGCCATGCTGCTCAATGTTGCTAAATGTCGTTTAACTAGAGTTGTTTTTATTGACCCAATTCCGTTGAGCCGTTATGGTAACAACCGATTTTAACCTACTTCATTTAAATTAGCCTAGCAAAACTGTAGATTGTTATTTAGCAGTGATTTAAAGCACAAATTAACCCCAGAGAACTTAAAGTATTTTATAAGAAAAACGCTTAAACCATTAAAAATTAACAGTATTTTTTAATAGCGTTAAACCTGTGGATAAATAAGTGCATAAATATCCAGCACGACTCGGCGGTAAGAACATGGTTAACTCGTCGCATTTAAATAATTTTAAATAAATAGCATTTAAAACAAGTGGTTATGCTATTTTAATTGTTTATTTTTACTCCTTGGATAAGCTGTGCATAAGTTAATTAGCATTGTGAATAACCATTAAAAATAAAATAAAACTCTGCTGAAAGGCAATAAAATCATGACCTTACCTTATTTATGAAATTTCTCCATAATTTTTCTCAGTTCACGGGTAAATTAGTCTCTTGGCTAACTTTATTGATGATCCTTTTTAGTGTCGCTAATATCATGGCAAGTTGGTTGTTCAGTATCAGCTGGATATGGCTAAGAGAATCCGTTACTTGGCTACACGGCATTAACTTTTTATTAGCTGTGGCATACACACTAAATAGGCAAGGTCATGTTCGTGTTGATATTTTTTATGCCAAAATGAGCCGAAAGCAGCAAGCATTAGTTGATTTAATTGGTACCTTAGTATTATTACTGCCCATGTGCGTGTTCATTGCTTGGGCAAGCTGGCCGGCTTTTTTCTTAAGCTACAAGCTCAATCAAGGTTCTTCAGAAGCCGGTGGGTTACCCGCATTATACTTATTAAAAAGTTTACTTTTATTAATGCCTGCATTGCTCAGTTTAGAAGCAATCAATCAATGCATAAAATCTGTATCCATCATATGGGCCAAAGATAATAAGGAGAGCCAGTAATGGAGTGGATGGCATTAGTCATGTTTGTTTGTGTGTGCTTAATCTTATTATCTGGTTACCCCGTCGCTTTTTGTTTGGCTGGAACGGGTATTTTATTTGCCATGATAGGCGTACAGTTTGAAATGATACACCCCGCCATTTTAAAAACTGCTGGTTTACGCTTATTTGGTATTATTAATAACCCAACATTAATCGCCGTGCCTTTATTTATTTTTATGGGAGCGATGCTCGAAAAAGCCAAAATTGCTGACAAACTATTATCGGGCATTGCTCAACTGATGGGTGATAGACCCGCAGGCATTGGCATTTCGGTGGTGATTGTTGGCACGTTACTAGCCGCAAGTACAGGCATTGTGGGCGCAACGGTTGTCACCATGGGTTTAATTTCACTGCCTGTGATGATTAAAAAAGGTTATTCGGCAAAATTAGCGACTGGTGTTATTTGTGCTTCAGGGACTCTCGGACAAATAATCCCTCCTTCAATTGTATTAGTTTTACTAGGTGATGTTATTGCCAGCGCTAATCGTGATGCAGGGATCAGCCCGTCGCCTATGTCTGTTGGTGATTTATTTGCTGGCGCTCTCGTTCCCGGATTTTTATTAGTATTGATGTACATTATTTATTTACTGATTTATTCAAAAATAAAACCAACAGAATTTGATAAGAATCTAATTATAGAGCCGTCGAAGAAAAATAATACGCAAGAAAGAGGCACAGAAACACCGTCAGTCACTTTTTCGCTCAGTGCGATTATTGCACCATTATTATTAATAATGGTCGTTCTTGGTTCTATATTAAAAGGGATAGCCACACCGACAGAAGCCGCAGCATTAGGTGCTTTAGGTGCAATGGTACTTGCAATAACCCATCAAGAATTTAATTTGTCTCGCCTTAAAGATGTTATGCGCTCTACCACTCAAACCTCATCCATGATTTTTATGATATTAATTGGCGCTTCAATTTTTTCATTAGTCTTTCGTGCTTTTCATGGCGATGATGCCATTGAGAGAATATTAACTAATTTACCTGGCGGATTAGCAACAGCAATGCTGGTGGTGATGATAACGATGTTTGTACTTGGTTTTATCCTTGATTTTATTGAGATTGTATTTGTTGTTGTACCGCTTACAGCGCCTGCACTACTTGCCTTAGGCGCTGATCCAATCTGGTTAGGTATAATGATTGCGGTTAATTTACAAACATCATTTCTCACTCCACCATTTGGTTTCGCCTTATTTTATCTAAGAGGCGTCGCCCCTAGCAGCATTCGCACCAAAGAGATCTATCGAGGCGTACTACCTTTCATAGCAATTCAGCTATTTTTACTGGGGCTAATGTCTGTATGGCCAGAAATTATTACCTGGCTACCCAATAAAATTTATCCCTAAAAAATTAACCATTAAAAGCTTCATTTATCAGCTAAAAAGATTTTATACGCTAAATTATCGGTTTCTTCTTGAAATTGAAAGTTCAATTTCTTTAGGTGTTCAAAGAATTTTTTTTGTTGAGAGTCTTCAACTTCAAACCCTGCTAAAACTTGACCAAAAGCGGCACCGTGATTTCGGTAATGAAATAATGTAATGTTCCAAATTTCACCGAGTGCATTTAAAAAAGACTCTAATGCTCCAGGATATTCTGGAAATTGAAACCTAAAAATACGCTCGTTAGATGAATTGATTTTTTCGCCGCCAACCATGTACCTAACATGCAATTTTGCACATTCATTTGTAGTGAGATCGTTAACGCCATAGCCTAATTCAGTTAAAAGATTAATTAGCGTCGATCGCTCTTCATCGGCTTCTGTTAAACGAACACCCACAAAAATATGAGCTTGATTTTTGTGAGTATTATTGGAATAACGATAATTAAATTCGGTAATAACTCGTCCATCTAAATTTTTACAAAATTTTAAAAAACTGCCTTTTTCTTCAGGGATAGAAACGGCTAAGACGGCCTCTTTTTGTTCGCCTAATTCACAACGTTCGGAAACATAACGTAAATTATGAAAACTCATATTAGCACCAGATAATATGGCGGCGATTTTTTTATTTGGGCTTAGTTGATGCTGCATTATATATTTTTTTAATCCAGCCAAAGAGAGTGCGCCAGCAGGCTCAGCGATAACTCTTGTTTGTTCAAAAATATCTTTGATTGCGGAGCATATCTCGTCACTGTTAACGGTCATAAAATCATCACAGTTTTGTTGAATTAGTTCAAAGGTTTTCTCGCCAATTTTTTTAACTGCAACGCCATCGGCAAACAAACCAACATGCTCTAAATCAACAGGTTGTTTTGCATTAATTGCCGCTTGTAAACAAGCTGAGTCTTCTGCTTCTACCGCAATAATTTTTGCTTGAGGACGTAGCAGCTTAATATAACTTGCCATACCAGCAAGCAATCCGCCACCACCCACGGGAACAAAAACTAAATCCATATCAGGTAGTTGTTGCAGCAATTCTTTGGCAACAGTACCTTGCCCAGCAATCACCTCTAAATCATCAAAAGGATGAATAATATGAAGCTGGTTTTTATTGGCATAAGCACTTGATTCTTGTTGAGCGCGATCAAATGTTTTACCAATCAATTTTACATTGCCACCAAGGCGTTTTACGTTCTCTACTTTTATCTCGGGCGTGGTAATTGGCATAAAAATGGTGGCTTTAATATCAAGTTTTTTTGCGGCAAGAGCTAAGCCTTGCGCGTGATTACCTGCAGATGCCGCAACAACTTCAGTAATATTATTACCATTTAATCTTTCTGCATCAACTAGATTAGCTAATTTATTATAAGCACCGCGAATTTTAAATGATTGTACGGTTTGCTGATCTTCACGTTTTAAGTATATTTGATGGTTGAACTGACTAGACAGTTTAGTCATTGCTGTGAGTTCGGTTTCTCTGGCGACTTCGTAAACTCGTGCCAGTAATATTTTTCGTAAAAGCGGCAATGCTTTTTGATCGTTATTCGAATCACTCTCAAGTGTTGATGTTTTATTTTGTTCTAAAATATGAACTTGAGAGTGATTGGAAGCAGAGCGTTTCATGACTAACTTTTAGACGGCTCAGAAGGCGCCGGTGCAGATAAAAATGCCGCGTCTAATAATTCACGATTTCTGACGGCTCCTTTATCAGCACTTGTAGCAAGTAACGCATAATTTTTAAGCGCGTAACTAATTGGACGAACACGATCTTTTGCGCGCCAAGCTTGTACGCCAAGTTGTTCCATTGCGACTCTGCGTTTTGCTAATTTTTCATCACTAATTTGTAGTGCAATCGTTCGTGCAGGAATATTAATCTCAATGATGTCTCCTTGTTCCACTAAAGCAATTGTTCCGCCATCCGCGGCTTCTGGTGAAACATGGCCAATGGATAATCCTGATGTACCACCAGAAAAACGTCCATCGGTAATTAAGGCACATTTTTTACCTAACTCCATAGATTTCAAATAAGTGGTTGGGTAAAGCATTTCTTGCATGCCCGGGCCACCTTTAGGACCTTCATAACGAATGACAATAACTTCACCAGCAACAACAGCGCCAGATAAAATGCCTTTTACTGCATCGTCTTGGCTTTCAAAAATATGCGCAGGACCGGTGAAGGTTAAGTTATCTTCATCAACGCCAGCAGTTTTCACAATACATCCGTCAATGGCAATATTACCACTAAGAACCGCTAAACCACCTTCTTGTGAAAAGGCATGTTCTAGAGTTCTAATACAACCGTTTGTACGGTCAACGTCTAATTCATCAAAACGGCAATCTTGGCTAAAGGCTTGAGTGGTACGAATGCCCGCAGGACCGGCACGATAAAATGTTTTTACCGCTTCATCCTTTGTCACCATCACATCATATTTTTCGATCAATTCAGCCAAACTACCACCAAAAATATTGGTTGTAGTTGTGTCTAATAAATTGGCACGAGCGAGCTCACCTAATATGGCAATAACGCCACCCGCACGATGAACATCTTCCATATGATAAAGTGGCGTAGAGGGAGCAACTTTGCAAAGATGAGGGACTTTACGCGATAGTCGGTCGATGTCTGCCATGGTGAAGTCAATACCACCTTCTTGAGCTGCCGCCACCAAATGCAAAATCGTGTTGGTCGAACCACCCATGGCAATATCTAAACTCATGGCATTTTCAAAAGCCGCTTTGTTTGCAATATTACGTGGTAATGCAGATTCATCATCTTGTTGGTAATAACGATTAGCCAGCTCAACAATTTGTTCACCGGCTTTTAAAAACAATGCTTCACGATCTTTGTGAGTGGCCAACATCGAACCATTGCCGGGTAATCCTAAGCCTAGCGCCTCGACTAAACAGTTCATTGAATTAGCAGTAAACATGCCTGAACAAGAACCACAGGTTGGACAAGCAGAACGCTCAATTTGCTCGCTTTCTTTATCCGCGACTTTTGGATCAGCACCTTTAATCATGGCATCCACTAAATCCAGTTTAATGATTTGATCAGAGAGCTTGGTTTTTCCAGCTTCCATTGGTCCGCCAGAAACAAAAATAACCGGTACATTTAAACGTAAAGACGCCATCAACATGCCAGGGGTAATTTTGTCGCAGTTAGAGATACAAACGATTGCATCAGCACAATGTGCATTCACCATATACTCAACAGAATCAGCAATTAAATCGCGAGAAGGTAAACTATAAAGCATACCGGAATGACCCATCGCAATACCGTCATCAACCGCAATAGTATTAAATTCTTTTGCCACACCTCCGGCTTTTTCAATTGCTCCAGCGACTAACTGCCCCATATCCTTTAAATGAACATGGCCAGGAACAAACTGTGTAAATGAGTTTGCAACCGCAATAATGGGTTTACCAAAATCGCCTTCTTTCATACCTGTCGCACGCCAAAGTGCGCGAGCACCTGCCATGTTACGACCTTGAGTTGTGGTAGCTGATTTTAATTTAGGCACGTTTATATTCTCTTGTTAAATATTTTCTTGGCAAATAATCGTTTATTAAATAGTCTCTAACCAACCATTTTTGTCTTCAGTGGTTCCGTCAAATAATCCAAAAAATGCTGACTGGATTTTTTTAGTAATCGGTCCTCTTGAACCTTCACCAACATCGATACGGTCAACACTTTTGACAGGAACAACTTCGGTTGCTGTTCCTGTCATAAATATTTCATCCGCAATGTAGAGAGATTCTCGAGTAATTGATTCTTCTCTTACTGTGTAGCCTAAATCAGCAGCTAATGAGATAACTGTATCACGAGTTAAACCCTGTAAAATTGAAGCTGTTGATGGCGGTGTATAAATAACGTTTTTACGAATAACAAAAACATTTTGACCCGCACCTTCACTCACGTAATTATTAATATCTAAAGCAATGCCTTCGGTATAACCATGACGAGCCGCTTCGGTAGAAATTAATTGTGATGATAAATAATTACCACCAGCTTTTGCCGCAGTCGGCATTGTGTTTGGTGCTAAACGGTTCCAACTAGAAATGCCGACATCAACACCATGCTCAATCGCTTTTGCTCCTAAGTAGGCCTCCCAAGGAAAAGCGGTGACAATGACATCAGAAATAGCATCAATCGGTGGGCGTAATCCCATGCCTACTTCACCTAAAAAGATTAAAGGGCGTAAATAGGCCGATTTTAATCCGTTTTCTTTTACCGCATCTTTACATGCTTGAGAAATTTCGGCTTTATTAAACGGAATGCTCATTCGGTAAATTTTGGCAGAATCGAATAAACGGTCGATATGTTCTTCTAATCGAAAAATGCAGGTACCTTTATGTGTATCATAAGCTCGGATCCCTTCAAAAACGGATGAGCCATAATGAAGCGCATGACTCATTACATGAACAGTCGCGTCTTTCCAAGGAACAAATTTGCCATTAAACCAGATTAAATCAGAGCTAACTTTTGCCATCTTCTTTTATTTCCTAAAATTTCTATTATGTTAATAATTACAGTGTATTTATCTTTTATGCTCGATATTGCATATCAACCGTTTGAATCAGCTTAATTTTGTGAACATCAAACAGCTTATTTAATTGATCATATAATCGGTGAATACCTTCACCCACAGAGGTTTTATTTTCTTTAGGATCATTGATCACTAATTTAATATCTAAACTATCTTGCTCTTCATTCAAAAAGGACGTTATATCAATCAACACAAAACCACGATAACGGATTACTTGTAATATTCGCTCTAAAACCGTTGGCTGATTGTCGGCTGATAGTTCTATCGTATAATTATGCATGGTCTGTATCTCTTTGTTTCAATTTATCTAATCTCGTAGCAGAGATTAATTTTCTTTACTATTGGCTTTTCAATTATTTATCAAAAGAGCTTTATAAATTAACTTATAAACCCGTTTCTACCATCATTTTATCATTGGCTGTTTCTGGTGGAACCAAAGGCCAAACATTTTCTAATGCATCTATTTTAACGTGTAATAAATACGCCCCTTGATGGTTTAGCATTCTTTCAACAGCGTCTTCCACTTGCTCATTTTTTTCAATTGATTCGGCTTCAATATCAAAGGCTTTTGCTAAAGCAACAAAGTCAGGATTATCTGACAAATCTGTTTCACTATAACGCTGTTCAAAAAACAATTGTTGCCACTGTCTGACCAAGCCTAGACGACTGTTATCAATCAATAATATTTTAACCGGTATTTGGTAACGTTTAATGGTCGCTAACTCTTGCACGTTCATCATAAATGAACCATCGCCAGAAACGGTAACAACTTGCGCGTCTGGTTTGCATATTTTGGCGCCAATTGCCGCAGGAACACCAAATCCCATAGTGCCTAAACCGCTACTTGATATAAATTGAGTAGGTAAATCAAAACGCATATGTTGGGCAGCCCACATTTGGTGTTGCCCAACATCAGTTGTGACATGATAATTTTTAGCTTGTTGGATATTCTGCTTAGCCAAAGAAGTACTTAATTGATTTAATAAACGCGGCGCAAAAATACCCGCACCATCAAACTCATCATAAGGACGGTCTTGCTTTTGTAAACCGAGGCAATAGTCTCGCCATTCAGTAATCTGCTCCGCTTTAAAGCTTAGTTTAAGCTCTTTAGTTAACTCGCTGATAGTAGTATTTAAATTACCGATTAGTGCTACATCAACTTGGCGACGTTTGTTGATTTCTGCCGGATCAATATCCATATGAATCACTTTAGCATTGGGAGCAAATTCATCGAGCTTTCCAGTAGCGCGGTCATCAAACCTTGCGCCAATAACCACCATTAAATCGCATTTTTGAATGGTTAGATTAGACGCTTCCGATCCATGCATACCTAACATGCCTAAATAATTTGCATCCTTTAAAGAAGTCGCACCTAAACCTTTTAACGTAGAAACATTAGGCATTTGCGTCAACTGCATTAGTTTTCTTAAGTCATCAACTGAATCAGCCATTCCAACTCCGCCACCAATATACAAAAGTGGTTGTTTAGCTTGGTTAATTAATTGAGCCGCAAGTTTAAAATCGCAAGGCAGTTGCTGATTTCTTGAACGTGCTTTTTCTGGGCGAGTTGTTAGAGAACAATTTTTCTTGGCAACAAGTGCTAAGGCTTCACTTACTTCCGCTATTTGAATATCTTTGGGAATATCAATTAATACCGGACCTGGGCGACCACTCATTGCAATTTTAAAGGCATGATTAATGTGATGCGGTAAATCAGCCAACTCTTTCACTTGAAATGAATGTTTTGTACAAGCATAACTGAGACCGATAATATCAATTTCTTGAAAAGCATCAGAGCCCATAGCACGAGTTGCAACTTGCCCAGTAATAGCAATAATAGGGATAGAGTCAGCCATCGCATCAGCTAAACCAGTAATTAGGTTAGTAGCGCCTGGGCCGGAAGTTGCCATGCAAACACCCACTTTTCCAGAAGCTCTCGCATAACCAACCGCCGCAAATGCCGCACCCTGCTCATGTCGACATAAATAATGCTTAATATCACTTTGGTAAATCGCATCGTACAACGGCATGATTGCTCCACCGGGATAACCAAAAATATCCGTAACACCATGCTGTTGTAATATTTCCAGTGTTTGCGAAGCGCCAGTTTTTTTCTGCTTGCTTGTCATGTTCTTTTGTACCTGTTGTGCTTAATATTTAACGATTGCCAATTCTGCAATTTAATTTAAAAAAAACCCCCAGTCTTTTCAGAGCGGAGGTTTTGCTTAGCTGATGTTTCTTTTAGCGTAAAGCAATCCCCCGTAGTGATAGTATAACCACTACGACACGAATGTTAATAACCACTAAAGATAAAATGTTCATATTTGATGCTCTTATCTGTACTTTTTACTGCAATATTAAAATTATCAGTGTTTTGAGCTTCTTTACACCTTTTAAAGGATAATTATGGTGTCTTTATTTAAGTCCGTTTTTAACTCAAAATTTAATTGAAGTCTTTAATACACTGGTTAATAGAGTTATATCATATCAATTAATACCTTATCAAGATAGTAGGTTATTAATTTTAATAAATATTTATACTTTTCTGTTATATCCTCGCCCCACATCAATATGCATCTAACCTAAAGATAACAGTCTTATTGAACGTTTAGCGTTAAAAGCGTGTAATAAGAACATCAAAAACTCTTCGCACAAGTCACAAAATCACCTTTGAAAATCAATCTAAATTTAACTGAGATATTAGGCGTCGTGCTGTGTAACACTGAGAACTCTACGATAGCTTACCAATTAGTAGTTGTATTTCAGTCAGTTAGGGGATAGATTAAGAGCCGCTCAATTGCCTTACTAAGTAATTGTGTTGGCGCAATACTTTAAAATTAAGCTTCTCAAGGATGCAGTGCATGGAATCTTTTATCGAGTTAATTTCAAAAGTGCCTAATGTGATTTGGAGTGCAGTCATTGCCTCTTTTCTTACATTCTTAGGTGTTTTATGGACAAATAGAGGTAATGAAAAACGACAAGCTGCGTTACTTGAGCACGAAAAGCAAAAGTATCAATCAGAGCAAAAATTAGCTTTAAAGAAAGAAGTATTTCTAAACGTAGCTAGATCATTTGCTGATGTATTAGGAATAATCCCTAAATTAATAAATTTAGATTTCACACAAAAAGAAATTGAAACTATGATGTCAGATCATAGTGGAATTGTTGCCAAATCCTATCTTGCAGCAAAAGAAGAATCAGTTGCGGCTATTTTGAATTATTCAGCCGAAACGGCCGAAGCTTTCATTAAATTGATGAAAGAAAGAGCTGTAGCTTTAGATCATAAAAAACCTATTGAAATCTATCAAGCAACTATAGATTCTGCTAAAAAGGAAAAAGATAGAATCATTTCAATAATGAAAGAGTTAAATCTTCAAGGACATAATAATCAAGCGACTTTTGACTACTTAAATAAAAGCTACGAAATCCAAGATAGCATTGTTAATCGAAGTACTGTGAGCTTAGAAGAGCAAGAGTCAATATTGCAGCCTTTACATATGGCTTTCGCGAAAAAGTGCATGAATGAACATAGCCGTCTTTTATCATTGCTATCGCCAATGACAATTGCTCTCCGTGGCGAACTGGAAAATGATCAAGATTCTCAAATATTTGTTGATGCGTTAAATGATAATATTAAAAGAATGAATGTGGCTTTTGATAGCACATTTGAGAGTGAAGAAGCCTAAAACGGCGTTAGGTAGCTATGTGAAGTTCTAGAGGACAGGTCTTTCATCGCGCGCTCGGTTTTATTTTTTGCACGGCGAAAGACCCGTCCCCAAGGATTTCACCCCTATTAAAGTCTGAAAATTAGGCGTTAGCTGTAAAACACCACAAAGGTTATTCACGAGGATTTCATGGCATTGAAAAATTACGGACATAAACCCGGAACACCTAATCCAATAATGGAGCAAGAAGAGAGCGCTATTCTTCTAGATGTTAAAAGGGCAAAATCATCTTCTAATAATTCACAGACATTAGGCCGTAATGGAGAGATCGCCCTAATAGACTTCTTAAATCGTTATTTACCAAATACATTAAAAGCTGTCTCAGGTCATTTCATCACTACTAACAATGATCTTTCACCTCAAATAGATATAATGATTTTAGATTCAAGATACCCATTACTGTCTCATAATTTAGATGGCTCCGTATTAGCTATGGCGCATTCAGTCATAGACACAATTGAGGTCAAAACGAACCTTAGAACAAAAGATATAAAAAGTATTTCATCTAATGCACAAACAATAATGCATTTAGTAAAGAACGAAGGAATAATTGGGGATTACCCTAAGTTTGGCATGATAAAAACTAGTGCGGTTGCTTACCATTGTGAGCAAAGATTAAAAACTATAGAAAAAACATATATAGGTTCTAGAAATACAAATGAATGCAGCGTCGATATTACAATTCTTAGATACCCTCAAAAAGATTTGGAATTGAAAAGTGGAATTGGTGGCACGCTACACATGGAGCCAGTAGAGGAAGAAAATATACCTCTAATACCTGATAACATAACCATTAAAAATGGAAGCTTTTTTATGTCTATATCTAGTCACACGCCGTTATCTGACTTTTATTACACATTAGTTCAAGATTCTTATTACAGTTTAGGTGAAAGAAATTTTTCATTAGTGGATATCGGTAATCATTATAATAAATATATGAATTGGACTACATCAAGCTTTGGTGATTTTTGAATTTTCCGGTACTCGGAGCTAACAAGCTATTCCTAACAGAATAAACTTCCGCTCTGCTCCAAAACCGAAGCAGTGTGGTAAGTTAAGCAAAAACACGAGGAAGCCGAATGCAAGATAGTGAAGCCTTAGAAACTATATAGTTCTCATTATATGAAAAGTGTTTTACTGCAAATTCACAATGATCCATTGAGAAAATATGCTATTAAGCCATCGGAGAGTAACGAGGCCACACAGGATATTAAAAAAACACTAGAAGAAATAAAAGGGTTTAAAAAAATATTTGAAACAACAGAGAAAATAGTGAAAAGTGAAAAGTGAAAAGTGAAAAAGCATAACGAATTCTTGAGGTAGGATCTTTCGTTGAGCGCTCGTTTTTATTTAACTGCACAGCGAAAGACCTGTCCCCGAAGTATGAACCTACCGAGCCGATATACAGTGAAATGGTACATTATCGCTATGGTAAAGAGCTTATTTTTAAAATGTTATTAACGAGACAAATAATAATATGGACAAAAAACAAAAAGAATTTAGATTCGAAAAGAAAACTCAAAAAAAGTTTAGTGATAGTCGATTTAGTGACTTCATTGTTTATGTTGACGAAAGTGGAGATCACAACTTGATGTCGATTGATGCAAGCTACCCCATTTTTGTTTTAGCGTTTTGCATTTTTTATAAAGAACATTACAGTGATAAAGTTGTACCAAAACTTCAAAAATTAAAATTCGAATACTTTGGACATGATTTAGTTATTTTACATGAGAATGAAATTCGGAAGGAGAAAGGGGAGTTTAATATATTTAAAGGAAAAGATGAAAGAATTGATTTTTTAAATAAACTGAGTGACATTATTGAGCAAAGTAATTTTATTTTAGCAAGCTGTGTTATAGAAAAACACAAGATTAGTGATAAAGATAGATATGATCATGAGAACCCGTACCATATTGCTTTGAGATATTGCCTTGAGACCCTTTATTCTTTAGTTCAGGAAAAAGGGCAAGAAGATAAAGAAACTCATGTTCTGGTTGAAATGAGAGGACCTAAAGAAGACAAAGAACTTGAGTTAGAGTTTAGGCGAATTTGTGATGGTAGAAATAAATATAATATCAACTTACCTTTCTTCATAAAAATGGTAAATAAACAGGCTAATTCTGCGGGATTACAACTTGCTGATCTAGTTGCAAGACCTATAGGTAGGCACGTATTAAATCCAGAACAAAATAACCGTGCTTTCGATGTACTCAAAGATAAGTTTTTTTGTGAAGGCGGCAGGAAGGATGTTGGTAAAAACTATGATGATTTGGGGCTAAAACATTTTCCATAGCCCAAAAAGCGAAAAACCCTGATGAAGCTCACCAAGGTTATTAACGCCGACCAGGCACCCCCAATCCATTTGCATCCATTATAGTCGACAAAGATCTTTATATGCAAATTATTCTGATTTATTTCATAAAAGTAATACTAACTTCTAAATAGAAAGCGAGTTAGACATTTGAGCAAAATCTAATTTATAGTATATTTTACAAATTATTGTTGGGTTGATAAAACTAACTCAACCTACTGAGCTAAATCAAAATATAGGGATCGTTTAGAGTGTATTTAAAGACAATATTTACTTCATTTATCCTACTTTCATCGTTAAATGCATGGGCATGTGTGCCTGCCTGGGAAGTTAAGATGAAAAAGACTGAACTCGATACTTTTATATTAGAAAATAAAGGGTTGGATTTAAAAACAAGTAAAGAATCTAGCTTTCGTTACTTTAAAATCATCGGTGGGATTAAGAGACCTAGATACATTTGGATCGATTATGAGCCATTCAATAAAGGCGAAGAAGAATACTTCGAGCAGTCATTTTGTGAGTTGAGTCAATTGAAATGGGAATGTAATACAGAAGAAAAAAGAACCGTAAAATTACTAAAAAAGGGTAGATACGCAATCATTGAAGACACGACCCCTCGATTTTTAGCGATTGGCGCTGTCAATTATCTTGATAAGGCTATATCTAATAATATTATTCCAGGCATCTCTGGTGAATCTATTAAACGTTTGTATTCCAGAATGCGTGTAAAGTCAGATAATAATACCATCACATTTTCATTATCTGGCGGATGTAATAAGCGTGAAATAATAATAGAGTATACCGACTGTAAAAATGGAGAATGTCATTATAGACTCCTTAAAAATATAGCTAAACATTTTTTTTAAAATAAATGTTTAAAAATGGGAGAAACACATGACCATTGGCGGTGGCTTTAAAGCAATTAAGTCCGTAGTAACCTATGCCCGTAAAATTGGGCCTTTTAAGTTGGCTCAGGCGGTAACATCTAAAAATGCCTGTAAAGCTTGCGCCTTTGGTACTGGTGGTCAGCGAGGTGGGTTACGCAATGAAAGTGGTAGTTTAATTGAAATTTGTAATAAAAATATTCAATCTCATTTAAGTGATATACGGCCAGCGATTGATAACACGATCTTTTTTCAGCACTCTATTTCTCATTTATCAACCTATACGGGAAAACAGCTAGAAGACCT
>Ga0256845_1001436_pt1 | contig 19178 bp, 15 predicted proteins | sample RiftiametaG_FD_189101 | JGI IMG/M metagenome (GOLD analysis project Ga0256845, IMG submission 189101) | Tube worm associated microbial communities from hydrothermal vent at the East Pacific Rise, Pacific Ocean - Riftia | ecosystem: Host-associated > Annelida > Integument > Unclassified ...
GGCTGCTCGCCTGTTTAGGTTGATAGGATCACATCAGGCGAGCTGAGTGGGATCAGATCAGGCGAGCTGAGGGTGGATCACATGTGCCGAGCTGGCGTGGATCACATAGGCCGGTCTGTGACAGTTGTAGGCAGACCGTGAGCCAGACATGAAACCCGAGCACGCCGTCGATCCAGACGGCGCCCTCGACGGCACAGCGCAGTCCTGGCGAGGGCATCAGGGGGCTCGAGTACTCGTCGGGATGGCGGCCGATGGGGCCGAGGATATCGACCCGCATCAGTACACCCGGCTCCAGCTTCGGATTTGTTCGAGGTTGGCTTTACACAGGTCCTGGGCACGCATAAATGCCTGGCATTGGTTGCAGAACTCGAGGCCGTGGAGGTAAGCCGTGCGTTGGTGGAACATGATGCAGATCTGTCCGTTGTCTGGCGTGTAAACCTGATGACAGTTCAGGTTGTTCGGGTTATGGAAATCACCAGCCGCGTTGATGGTGTTGGCATGCAACGTAGCATTGCGGTGGCAGTGTGGACCTTTGCCGCCATGGTCGTCTGTGTAGTGGTTCCCGTGGGCCTGCTGGACGCCGTTCCAGGTCATATTCTGCGCGACCATGCCGATTGAATGGCTGATCTCGTGGGCAAATACGCGGCAGAGAGCAGCTGCTTTTCGCTGACGCGTGCCGTTGGGGTAGTACGGCGACATGTCTTGGGTCAGCGCGATATTGGCCCCTGATGAAAAACCTCCGAGTGGCCGAACGGGCACCAATCGGACTCCGACGTGGAGTTTGGCGGGGAAGTTGTTCGGCTGCCCAGAAAATAGTGTGCGGTCGAAGGGATCGTCTCGGACTTTGGCGGCGTAGCGCTGGGCAAGGTCGGTCAGTGTCTGATTGTCGTTTCCCGTGATCGTGATCTCTGCGGTCTGATCGTCGATACGCCGAAATGTGTGCGTGACATCCTTCGCATTTTTGGTAAATGCGTTGTTGCGTATGTTGTATTCGAGGCTCGTGTAGCAGCTGACCTTGACCGACGAGGCCGAGTCCGGCCGCAGGCGGTTTTGACGATGGGGGGGGACGTTCGGTTGCGGCGGCAAGTGGAGCGTCAGCTTCCACGTTCCATTTTGTTGGACCACCGTGTCGGCGTTGAGGACCTGCTGGCCATGACCATCGACGAGGGGGATCTCGACCTCCATGGGGGCTTCCATGCAGGCCGAGTTGATGAGCGCCAGGCGCATGATGAACCCAAGTTTGTCCTGGGGGATCGCTGGTCGGGTTTTAACGAGGGGCTCTAGATTCGAGACGAACTGATCGTTGGGGATCCTCTGCCTTGCGACCCGCACGAGTTCGATGCCGACGTCGTCGAATATGCGATGCAGATCATCGTGGAGGGACGCGTAGAGTTGCTTGCCCTCGTTGTTCATGTAGTTGAGGATGTAGTAGAGCTTCCGACGAATATCGAACTGTTTGTCGAGCGAGGCGTTTTGTTTGTCGCTACGCTCGGCCGTGACGGTATAGGACTCGAGGCCGTAGGGCGGCAGGGTCAACCGGTTGCTGAAATCGCGGGTATGGGCGACCTCGGAGGTCGACGACTGCTGGGTGCCCGGGTGGTCGCCGATGGTGAAGCTGGCTGCTGCGGCGACCGTATTGAGGTTATTGTGGTCTGGGTCGCAGGTCCAGGTGACCGTGCGGTCATCGTTGTAGAAGGTCACCCGGCTGCGTGTGACCTTCAGAGGAACCTCGGGACCCCAGTGTTCGCCGGGGGTCGTGGGCAGGTTGACGTACCAGGTCACCGGCATTTATCGGTCTCCAGCTCGTCGTCGATGGACAGGCTCTCGAGGTCCCACTCACCCATATCCTGACTGGTAGGGGGAGGATTGGTGGGCTCGATGGGCAGTTGTTTGGGGTCGTCGTCGATGACGAACTCGACCACGTCCCAGCCTGGGAGCTGGATCCGGTGGTGACGATCGACGGTCAGGCCCGTCAGGCGTTCGCCGATGACATAGTGGTGAAGCGGGTCGGGCACGGGTCGATGATAGCGAGCGGGACCTGCGTGAGGCCCACAATGATGGTTGGACCATTTTTGGAATGACCACACGACCACCGTTATCGGGTGAGTGGTCGGAAGGCCACAGCGCGGTGGGGGAGCGATGTCGAGGTGTTCCTGGCTGGAGACTGCCGAGTTGAGCTTGGCGCTAGGTGTCAACCAAATGAGAACCCGTTCTCGTCGCCTCCCTCTGTGCCAACAAGGGTGAGAGAGGTGGCGATGTTCGCCGAGCCGGAGTCCAACTCGAGAGACTCGCGCGAAGCTGGGTCGGCTCGACCCACGCGCTGCGCGACCTCAGCGGCAGCGGCTCCAACTTCCCCCCTCTTGTCGAGCCGTCCGGGCGCGCTCCGGCGCCTCGAGGGAGTCCCGACAGCGGATCGCGCCCCGCTCTGTCCTTGGACCGTGTGTTCCGCGGTCACGCCCGGGGGGTTGCGTGGGGGGTCGGGGGCCGCTATCTAGTTTTCGTCGTGGGTGCGCCACCTGGCGCCGAAAGAGGGAACCCGGTTCGATTCCGGGGCTGTCCCGCAGCGGTAATCGAGAACGAAGGTCGCGAGAAACCACTGAGCCCGAGGGCTTGGGAAGGTGCGACTGCTAGGCCCCCGAGATTGCTCGGATCGCTCGTAAGCCCGAACACCTGCCCCCGGTGACCGCGCAGACGCGGTGTTCCGTGATCAGGCCCCGAGGGGGGCTGCAGGGAGGCTCATGCGAATTTCAGTCGAGTGTCGGGCTTGTGCCCGACGAGTATGGATGGTCGGGGCGCTGGCTTGGGTCGCTTTGGCGTGTATCGAGGAGCCCGGGCGCAGCAGCGATCGCTTCGCCGATGTGGTGGTGCGCTTCGAGCCTGGGGAGGGGGCCAGCTTCGGGCATGAGGGGCTCCCGGGGGTCGTGTTGGGCGCTCCAGGCGGGACCTTGGATGTGGCGAGCCTCGGGTGCGAGGGCGAGATCGTGCTGGGCTTCGAGGGGGCGGGTGTGCCAGATGGGCCTGGTCCAGATCTCGTGGTGTTCGAGAACCCGTTCTCGGAGGCGTTTCCGGAGCCCGGGGAGGTGTCTGTGAGCGTGGATGGAGAAACGTGGTTTGTGTTTGCCTGCGATCCGGTGACACTTGAGGGCTGCGCGGGGGTCGGGCTCACCCTGGCCGATCCCGGCAGTGGCATCGACCCCGGCGATCCTGAGCTCGCTGGCGGGGACGCCTTCGACCTCTCGAGCTTGGCCGAGGCACCGGCGGAGGTGTTCTTCGTCCGGGTGGTGGACCGAAGCCGGGAATATTGGAGCGCTCGGGGCCAGGACTACTGTGACCCCGGCCAGGGCGGTTCGGGTGGCTTCGACCTGGACGCGGTGGTCGCTGTTCATGGCTAGCCGGGAGCCGAGAACTTCGACCCGCCGGGGTTCACAGACCTGTGAGCATCATGGGCGGGAGGCCGACGGCGAGGGGCGAGGCGGGGTGCTCCTCGACAGGGGAGACGCCGAGCTCGAATACGCGGACCCCCGAGGCGCCGATGCTGGTGTCGGAGAAGAAGGCGCGCTGGCCAGCGATCTCGAGGGCACCGGTGACGCTGTGTAGACCCCCGACCTCCAAGCTGAGGGTGGCGTCCTCCGGCCCCTCGCCGAGCTCGACGCGCCAGAGACCGAAGCTGGAGAAGTCCTCGGTGGCGACGCTGAGCCAGATCCGACCCTGGTGGTCGTAGTCGAAGCCCGAGAGCTGGAGCTTGCCCATGCCGTAGGAGGCGAACACGGTCTCGTCGACGACCCAGACGCTGGTGCCCGCGCGCAGGTCGATGCGCTCGAGTCCCGAGTTGAGCATGACCATGTTGTCGTCGTCGCCCATTCGCCAGGGGCCGACGCCGACGCCGAGCAGGGGGATGCCGTCGGCGCCTGGGTGGGCGTCGTCGAACTCGAACAAGGTGGCGGCCGCTGGCGGATCTGCGCGCAGGGGGATCAACAATGTGGTGCCGGTCGGGGTCCAGCTGCTCCGGTCGATGCGGAGGGCGCTGACGAAGCTCAGACCGTCTCCGCAGCCGACGGCCATGCTGAGTTCGGGGATGCCATCGGCGTCGGCGAACTCCCGCAAGTCGAGGGCCAGGTCGGCGTGGGGGAGCGCGGCCTCGAGGGTGGGGAAGCGGATACGCTGGAGCTCGCCCGCGCCGTGGAGGGTCAGCCAGGCCCGGTCGCCGTCTGGGCTGAGGACCAGGTCGTGGGGGTTGGCGGAGGTGTCTACGGTGACGGCTTTGATGGCGAGCTGGTGGACGAGGGCGAGGCGGTCGTCGGGATCGAGCTCGTCGAGCCAGTCGAAGCCGTAGCGGTTGACGATGAAGACGCGGCCGTCGGCGACCACGGGGACCGCGTCTTGAGAGGCGAGGGCGAGGTCGGGTTCGACGCTGAGCGTGTCGAGGTCGATGAGTCCGACGGCGCCGGTGTTGAAGTCGGTGCTGGTGACGACGAGGCGCTCGGGGGCCGAGACCGGCCCACGACAGCCGTGGACGTCGCTGGGGTAGCCGAGGGCGATCGTCGGGGCGCGCAGAGGGGGAGGGGGGGCGTCGACGGGCGCCGGATCTGAGAGGCAGCCCCCGAGCGCGAGGCCGAGCGCGAGAGCGGGACCGAGGGGGGAGGGGAGAGAGGAGCCGGTCCTGTCACGAATGGAGGCCGGGGCTACTCGATGGGGGGAGTCGCTCATGATCGAGGCCGGGCTCGAGACGGGGCCAAGTCCAGCCGCAGTGTCGCCCAAATACTGCGCCCGGGCAGGGGGTAGCCGATGAAGTCACTCAGGGCGCTCGGGTAGGTGACTTGGGGCCCGAACTCGGGGGTGATGCGTGTGCGTCGGAGGTCGCCGAGGTTGCGGACTTCGACCCCGATCTCGACTCGGTCGAGCGCGCGCACAGAGACACCGACGCCGTGCAGGATCCGGGGCGGGAGCTCGACCCGACCCGAGAGGTCCAGGACATTGCCGGCGATCCACTCGAGGTCGTAGTGGATCCGGGGCTCGAGCGAGCGAGCCCGGCCGACCAGGAAGCGATGCCCGCCCGAGGGCCGGATCAGGAGGCTGTGGCGAGGTCGCCCGGGCAGGGGCTTGCCGCGCTGTTCGACCTCGGGGCTGTCGTTGCGCGAGTCGAGCAGGGTGTAGGCGAGGTCCAGGGCCAGGTCGCGGCCGAAGGCCCGCAACCCCAAGCCGGCCTCGAGACCACGGATGCGGGCGCCGGCGATGTTGCGTGGCTGGACGACCGGGCCCGAGCGGACCCACTGGATGAGGTCCCTGCTCCAGGTCGCGAAACCCGCGAGCTGGGCGAAGACCGAGAGATTTTCGCGGGCCCCGAGGTGCTGGAGATCGAGGGTCAGGCCGCCGTCGACCTTGGTGCCTCGCTCCGGTGCGAGGCCCTCGTTGCCGATCATGTAGCCGCGGTCGCCGAACAGCTCACTGAGGGTCGGGAAGCGGAGGTAGCGACCGACGCTGGCACGGGCCTGGAGCCCTGGGGCCAGGGTGATCTTGGTAGCCAGGCGGGGGGAGAGGCCGAGCGTGAGTCGGTCTCGGCCCTGGTCGTCGACCTCGCCGGTGCTGTCGGGCACGGCGAAGCGGCTGTCGGCGAGGTCGAGGCGGAGGGCGGGAGACAGGGCCCAGCGGCGCTCGAACAGCCACTGCTCGAGCTCGATGCCCAGACCCGTGGACAGGCGGGTGCGGGTCGCGTCGCCCGAGGCCAGGGCCGTTGGATCGGGCTGGCCATCGTCGTCGTCGCCGTAGCGCTCATCGATGTCGATCCACTCTCCCCGCAGCTCGGCGCTGAGTTCGAGCCAAGCCATGGACCACAGGGGCACGCGCAGACGGGGGGACAGCCAGCCGTCGAAGCCCCGGGCGCGCTGGTCGTTGGCGGAGAGGCCGACCTGACCCAGGAGGTCGCGGAACACCCGGTCTTCGACGGCCACGCTGGCGATCCACTCGACGTGCCCACCGAGGCCGAGGCCCGCGGCGTAGCGGACACGGGTGATGCTGCGCAGGGCGAGGGTGCGCTGGTCGGCGTCGGTGACCGGCGCCGAGCCTGTGCCGAGACCGGGGATGCCCTGGAGCTTCCACCACGCGAGCAGCTGGGACGAGACTGTGAGGGCGCCGCGCTCGTGGTCGACCCGAAGCTGGGCGAGGGCTCGGTCGTAGTGATTGTTGCGGCGCTGGCTGTAGCCGTCGTCGGCGCTGAGCAGGGGCGTGCCGTTGTCGTCGAAGTGGGAGAAATTCCCGCGGGCGCCGGCATAGCCGAGGCGCAGGGCGAGGGAGGTCTCACCTGGGCGCCCGGGGGCATCGATGCGGGTGGCGTACCCGGCTCGAGCCTCGCGGGCGAGGAAGCTGCCGAAGCCCGCGCTGAACCACAGCGCGGGCGGACCTCGGTGGACCCGCCCGACCAGGTCGATGGCCCCGCCGATAGGGGCGGCGCCGTAGCGCGCAGGGACGTGGCCCCGGTAGATGTCGACGCGGGTCAGGGCGTCGAGGGGCGCGGCGCCGAGGTCGACGGTGCCCGACAAGCTGCCGGTCAGGGGCGCGCCGTCGAGGAACACGGGGACCTGCAGACTGGTGCTGCCACGAATCGACACGGCGCTGAATTGGCCGAGGCCGCCGATGGAGCGCACGGTGACCCCGGGGATGCGGCTGAGCACACGGGGGAGCCCATCGGCGGGTCCCCGGCCCGGCTCGGCGCCGAGGTCGATGGAGCTGACGAAGCCGAAATTGCGTCGGCTCAGGGCGCGCTGAGCCGCGAGCCCGTCCGGGTCGTCGCGGCCGGTGACGACCTCGGTTCGGAACGGGTTGGGCGCGAACTCGGGTTCGGGTTCGGGTTCGGAGTCTGGGTCGTCAGGGGCAGCTACGGGTTCGGGGGCAGGCTCGAACTCTGCGGTGGGGTCTTGGACAACGGTCGGGGCAGCCTCGCCCGCGGGCGCGAACACCAGACGAGAGAGCGCGTAGATCAGCGAGGTCGGGACCATGGCGCGAGCGAAACCTTGCTACCTCGCGCGCGCGACGGGGACAATGGGCGAGCGACCTCGACCTGCATGATCTGGTAGAGGCGTGGTTCGGGCTGGCGTGGGGCTTCGCGCACGGTCAGCGCGTGCAGGCACGGCTCACTCTGGAACGTCGCTGGGCTCGGGTGTGGGGGCGGTCTTCGGCCTGGGCTTCGCCGCGGCGACTTCGCCCTTGGTGTGCGAGACCTCGAAGGTCTCGCCGGTCCAGCGCAGCTCGATCCGCTCGTAGGCGACGGGCCGCGGCGGGATCGAGCCTTGGTGGCGGACCTCAAGCACGTCGAGGCCGGCGTGTTGAACCGCCCACAGCCCCGTGTCTCCAGCGATGAAGCTGCCGCGCGTGAGCATGGTGGCCGCCTCGGCAGCCTCGCGCTGGGCCTTGTCCGGGAGTCCCTCCGACCCCGCTGCGGCCGGGGGCCCCATGGTCAACGAGTGCCCGAGGTCGGTCCAGACGACGAAGGTCCAGGTCGTGGCTGTGTCGAAGAGCTGGAGGCGCTTGAGCTCGCGAGTGAGCTTGTCGCGGGGGAGCGAGCCGTCGTCGCTGGCCAACAGTCGGCCGAGCGAAACAGCGGCGTGCAGCCGCGCCCAACGACGGGGATCGTCGACCCCGGGTCGGCCCTCGCCGATCGCTACCTGACGCAGGATCCGGAGGCCCTCGTCGATCCGCCCGGCGCCGGCGGCCGCCCGGGCGAGGCGGATGCGATCGACCGCCAGGTCGCTGAGCGCGACCAGGTCGCCGTACTGGCGGTATGCCTCTTGATACCACTGGTGGCGCATGAAAATGTCGCCGAGCAAGCGGCGCGTATCCGGGCTGCTCGGGTCGTACTCGACGATCTCCGAGTAGACCCGCTTGGCTTCGTCGGGCTGACCGCTCTCGACCAACAGCTCGCCCAGGCGCTCGGCGAGGGCGGGCGTCATGAGCCCGAGCTCGCGCAGTTTTCGGCCTGCGCGGATCGCCTCTTCGATCCTCCCGAGGGTGAACAGAAGATCGAGGTGGATGAGGTCCAGGCGCAGGCGCTCGGCTGCGGGCATGGCTCGGTGTTGGATGAGGGCGTCCTCGACCAGGCGCAGGGCCTCGTCGTCGGTGGGAGCGGCGACCACAGCCCGCTCGAAGGCGTCGAGATCGATGCCCCCGAACAGGGCGCGCTCGAGCGCGGCGATCAGACCCTTGTCGACCAGGCGGCGCTGGAGGGCCCGGACCATGAACGCCCTGGCTTCGGCGTCGTCCCAAAAATGCGCGATGAGCAGCTCGAGCTCGGCCTCGGTCTGAACCGTGGCTTGGAGCATGTGCAGCAGGACCCGCTGCTGACGCCAGGTCTTGAGCTCGCAGCTGGCCGCGGCGAGCTCGTAAACCCGGAGTCGGCCGACCATGTCGGGGGCTCGCTCGAGCTGTTGGGCCCAGAGGATCTTGCGCTGGGCCAAGGGCCGGGAGGAGGCGTCGCTACAGGGTGCCTTTTGGTTGCGCGCGACCGGGGAGATCGTGGATGGGCGGCCCGCGCTGCGCCACTGAAAACGCTCATCTTTGGTCTTGGTGTCGTCGCCGCCAGCCCGCTTCCTATTGGCGTCGAGCGAAGGAGGGGCGGGGTCTTTCTCCGAGAGCGTGCCGATGTTGGAGATCGCTCCGATGCCCCGCGAACTACCCTTTTTACCGCCACCGCCCAGAACCTCCATCTCCACGCCAGACTCGGGCTCGGGTGCAGGATCGGCGGGCTGATCCTCGGCGATGTCATCGAAAAATTCGGGCGCTTCTTCTTCCCTTTTTTCGGTCCCGCCGGGGAGCCCTCCGCGACCAAAGCTGCTCGCGCGCCGAGATTTGCTTCGCATCCCGGTTTTGGCCGCGGGCGCCTCGCTGCCCTCCTTCTCTTCTTCGATTGCGCCGTCGAGCTGAGCGATCAGGTCCTCGTCCGGCTGGCTTTCGTCGTGCGGGGTCTGAGCCGAGGTCGGAGCGACCCCTTCGTTGGATTTTTCGTCCTGTTTTGATCGCGCGGAAGCGGAGCGGTCTTCGTTGTCGCTGCTCTGGTCGGTCGCGTCACAACCGATCGGAGCCGCGAGCGCGCCCAGCAACAGCTCGCCGACCCCTGGTCGCGGGTCCACATACCCGGGGGCGCGGCCGTGTTCGTCGAGGGTCCAGCTGTGGGGGAGCGCCCGACCCAGAAGCTGCCGGTCCCAGGGGCGATCGCGCCGTTCGATGCCTTTGCGGCTGTAGGCACGCTCGCTGTCGAGGGCCAGGAACGAAGTGAAGGGGGTCATCAATCCGTACTCGAGACCCAGCGCCAAGACCTTGCCACGGGCAGCGGCTGGACCGCGACCGTCGCCGAGCAGTCGCTCGATGCGGGCCCGGGACCACAGCTTGGGGATCGCAAAGTCGACCACGCTGCGCCCGCGTTTGGGGGTGTAGCTGCGGGTCTCGAGCACACCCCCAACGCGGAATCGGATGTCGATGGTCTCGGGGATCTCGCCGTGTGTGCGGGCCAAGATCACCAGCTCGCGGCCCCGGGCGAGCTTGCCGGTGGCGTTCGAGAAGCTGTCGTCGAGCAGCGTGTCCAGGGCCACGCCCCGGTCGTCGAGGACCGCGAGGTCGGTGAGGGTGGGGGTCTTGATCGCCCCGGAAAGCTCGAGGGCCCGGACCACCGCCTGCTCGGGACCGTCGACCCGCAGGCTCTCGCCGCCGCCGACTCGGGCGAGGCGGGCGAGCAGGCGCTGGTCCACGGCCGGACCCACACCCACGGTGAACAGGCGCGCGCGCGATCCCGTGAGTGCCCGGCGGAGGCGCTCGGCGAGCGCGTCGCTGCTTCGTTCACCGGAGGTCGCCAGGCCGTCACCGATGTAGACGATCGCGGGCTGGTCGGCGTCGTGGACCCGGCTCAGGGCGCGCTCGAAGATCCCCCCGAGGTCGGTGGCGCCACCGTGACGGTGGCTGTCGAGGGCCTCGAGGGCCGCGTCGATGGAGGCGGTGGTGGCCTGCTCGAGCCCCTCGGCGGGGTAGAGCACGTCGGCGTTGAGGTCGGCCGCGATCACGGCGAAGCGGTCCTCGCTCGAGAGGCTGCGCAGCAGGGCCTCGGCGACAGCCAGGCGACTTTGGTGCTCGGCGTCGTCACCGAAGGCCGAGGTGTCGACGACCACGACGACATCGGCGCGCGGGGTCGGCAGGGCCTCGAAGTCGATGTCGGGGAGCCAGCGCAGCATGATGAAGCGGGCCTGGTCGGCGCCGGCTTGGTACTCGCTCAGGCGCAGCGGCGCGTTGGGGCCCTTGGAGTCGTCGTCTTTGCGGCTCAGTTCGAGCTCGAAATCGGCGCGCGGTGTGAACCCGCTGCGACGCATGCTGATCAGCCGGTTGTCGGACGAGACGGTCGCCTCGCCGAGGGTCGAGATCGCGTAGTGCTCGTGCAGCTCACCGCGGAGCTCGACGGCGAGCGCGAATTCCTCGATGGTCGGGGCCTGGCCGGCGCCCGGGCCCGAGAGCGGGTAGCTGTAGTGGAGCTTGCCGTCGGTCTCGCTGAGCAGCTGTTGGTAGCGGACCACGATCCGGCGCTCCCCCATCGCGGGCACGGGGAAGATCTTGGCCCTCACCGTGCGGGCGTCGATCCACTCCAGCAGGGCCGGGTGGTCGTTGCTGACCTTGGCCGAGGCGTAGGTCGCCGCGGCCTGCCTGCGCTCGACGATCTCACCCTTGATGAGCTGGCCGTCGGTCTCGAGCTCGAAGCCCACCAACATGGCGCCCTCGGGGACGGTGAACCAGTACCAGCCTTCGACATCCCGGTCGGAGGGGTTGAAAAAACGCTGGTCGACCCGGGTCTCGGCGAGCCCATCCTCGATGGCCACATCGACGATCTGTTGGGCGATCGAGAGCGGGAGAGCGGGGGTTCCGGGTGGGGCCGCGTCGTCGACCGCGTAGAGGGAGCCCGAGCCGCCGCCGATGCGGGCTCCGGCGCGCCGGTCGGCCATGCCACCGGTCCAGTCGTCCCAAAAGGTCTCCGGCGCGACGACCGGAGCACCGCCGTCGGCGGGGACGCGGGCGCGCTCTCCCGAGTGGACCTCGCTGCGTCCACTCTCGCTGCTGACCGCGGCGATGCCCTCGGCGACGTACACGCTGGCCTCGCCCTCGCGCAGCCTCATGCTCGCGCCGCCGTCGGTGAGCACGATCTGAGCTGGGCCGACGGTGTGGACGAGGGGCTCGCGCTCCCGGTCCAGGGGCGGGGTCTCGAGCCAGAGCTCACCCGCGCGCAGGGTGATGCCCGCGTGGGGCTCGTCGAGCGCGAGCTGGATCTCGGTCTCATCCCGCATGAACACACGGCTCCCGTCGGAGAGGCGGATCAGGGCGCGGGCGCCCACAGCTGTGCGCAGCTTGGCGCCCGCCGGCAGGGGAGTGCCGGAGAGCAGACGTCGGGGGGCGGCGCCGTCTTCGGTCCCGAGCAGCTCGACCTCGCCCGCGGCGAGCTCGAGCTTCGCGCTGATGTGGGCCGTGGCCTGCGGCGGCGGCTCATCGCGCCAAGCCTGAAGGGCAAACACACCACCGACCCCGAACAGACCGACGACCACGAAGATCCCGAGGATCTTCAGCATGTCTTTGGGGCCCGTGCGCGGGCGCTCGGTCTCAGGTTGTCGGGTTTCGCTCGGGTTGGAAGCGGGGGCGTCGCTCATGTCCAGTCCTGGGCGCGTCTTCGGTGGCGAACGGTCGCGCGTTGGATACGCATGATACCGCAATCCCCGCTCGAGTCGGGGCACCGAGGTGCTGGGCGGCGAACGCCGGGCCCCCGCGCGAGCTTTCGCCGATCGGTCGACCAGTGTTCCTCCGCCGGGCGTCGCACAGCGCGGGCTGTGTCGGGGTAGTCACGGCCTGGGCTGCCCAGTACTACCCGAGAAGCAGCCCGTCGTGAGGGGCCCCGCAGCGAGGGGGTGTCAGGCCCGCTCGGAGATCTCGATCGGCACCGCCGGGACGTCCATCTCCAACGACTTCGACGTCAGCCCGAGTCGGGCTCCGAGTTCCGTGTGCAGGCGAAGAATCGCGGCACGCCAGTCCTCTCCGCATTTCACACCGTCGACGATCAACTTGTCGATCACCGGGTCCCGACCCCTGAGATCGGAGAGCTTCTCGACACAGTCGTCTCCCGAGTTGGAGTCGAGGAGCTCCAAGGCCTCGCCGAGCAGCTCATGGTCGTACTCCAACAGCTCGCCGCGCTGCTGAATGCCATTGAGGAGCTCTGTCGAGGCTGCAATATCGAGCCACAAGCGTCGGGCGCCGATCTCGTTGGCCTGGCCGTTGCGAACCCAAGTGAACACTTGGGTTTGCAATGTCCGCACGTGGCCTCGGTCCATCGCTCGCATGTGATCGAAGATGTCGTGGCCGAGGAGTTTGGCGAGGTTCGCCGCGCTGAAGCGCAGCGCCTCCGAGATCCGGATTTCGCCGGCGGCGAGGCGCGACTGCACCCTCCGCGTGGACAGGATGAACCCGCGATAGGCGCGACGGGTGGTGATCGCTATGGTACGCCTGTCGGTCTTGAGTTCGATCAGCCTCGAGCTCATTCCCCAAGTCCGGCACAGGGCACGCTCGACCTCGCTGAGGCACTTGAGCATGGTTCGCCGGACCCGGCAGCAGCACTCGATCAGCGCGATGGCCTGAGAGGTGGGCTTGAGGTCGGTCAGCGATGTGAACTTGTAACCCAGCTCCCAGTGGGCCATGAGCGCAGTGTCGGTGGCGGCAGCAGCGCCTTCGCGCTTACTTCCATCGATGGACTCGACGATCTTTGTGAGCAGAGCCAGCGACTCGTTCGCACACTTCACGACCTGTGGGGCGAGGCCATTGGCGATCTCTTCGCGCGTGCGACAATCCCACAACGACACATCAATAGCGTCCGCGGTTATAGCGCAAGCCTGAAGTTCGTCCTGAAGTGCCTGGATCTGAGTCACCATACTGAGGGCCCTCGTGTTCGTGTGTGCGTGAATACCACACTGCGTCGGCGAGGATCGAAGCGATTGACGCCGACTGTCCTAAAGAACAATCGGTCAGTAACTTGGTTCTCGGTCGATTTCAAGACGAGCATGGAATTATATGAAAGGAAGAACACTGTTTTATCAGTGTGTGTTGGGGTGGGAGCCCTCCCCGACAGTGAGCAGTGGCTATCGATGAATGTTCTGAGCTGCAGACTGTGGTCCACAGGAATCGCAATAGAGCTTGCCGGTGAGTAGGTGATGTCGCGCCGGCGTTCCGGCCGCGATCTCGGTGTAGCAGCCGTCGCACAGCGAATCGATACTGAGGACTTCTTTGCGGTAGCCCTGCTCGTTCCGCTCGACGCCGTCGATGACCGTGCCGCGCTGCTCGCTCTTCACGATGACTGCGCGAAATAGCTCATGGAACGCGAGCCAACGGCGGATGAGGTGCTCAGCCATGCCATAGCGCCGGACCGAGGCCTCAAAGCAAAGCTCACGATAATCGAAGAGTGCGTCAGAGATGATCATCCAGTGATGAGCGTTGAAGGGGCGCGCACCGAAGTAGTGTTTGGTACCCATGAACACGGAACTGAGAAACTCGTACTGTTTCTCGATTGCGCGCTGTTTTGTGATGTTGTGGAAGAAAGGGGCGAGACGAGCATCTTCATACGCAAAATCGTAGAAGTCTCGGAGGATCGTATTGAGGCCTGGGCCACCCTCGAGGGCCTCCCAGAGCTCAGGGTCGGGTGGCACACGCGAGAGCGTCCCGGCGTCGTCGGGCATGGTGGGGCGTGCGTCGTCAAAGGGGTCCGCGAACACGTCGGTGCGGGCGACTCCAGACAACACGGCGCGATATCGAGCGGCGTGGACCATGCCGGGCGGGCCGGCGAGGTAGAGTACGCACTCACTGCGGTCAACGCGAAATGCGGCGTCCACGACTCCACCCTGTTCGACTCCCTCTACCGATTCGGGACAGTCTTCCGTGACCCATGCCTCATATGTAAGGTTTGAATGCGCGGTTTCGAGGTCACGCAAGCGCTTATGTAGATAGAGGTCGGCTTGGGCGGCGACACCGTGGAGTAGGGTAATGTGGCCTTTATGTCCCTGATGTAGGGCATCTCGGGCGACACCGATCAACGGTGCGAGGCCGGTACCACCCGCGATCAAGAGGAGATCTCTGTCCGTGTGCTCAGGATTGTAGATGCACGCTCCCGCGGGACCGCGCATCAGGAGGACCTCGCCGATCTCGAGCTCGCTGCACAGCCAGTTGCTGACGAGCCCGCCCCGCACCTCTCGCACGTGCAGCTCGAGCACAAAGTCGAGCTCGTCGACGCTGGCGATCGAGTAGCTGCGCTGCTCGCCCGAGGGGTGCGTCAACACGATAAACTGTCCAGCCTTCCAGGGCAGCGCGGACTCGGGTTCGAACACCAGACGAACCACAGTGGGCGACAGGCGCTCGCGCTCGGTGAGATGGATGGGGACGGTCAGCTTGTTGAGATCGGGCTTGGCGACCGAGAGTTCCCCCTGTGGCCTGGCTTGGCAGGCGAGGAACAGCCCGGCCTCACGCTGATCTGCGCGCAGCCCAGCGCTGGCGTCGGGTCCCGGGTCGCCGCTGACGGTCTGCAACAGACAGACCTGGCAGCTCCCGCGCCGGCATGAAAAATCGACGTCCGCACCGCCGCGCAGGAACGCCTCGAGCAGGGTGTCCCCTGGCTTGAGCTCGTAGCTCGCGTCTTGAAAGACGACCCGCGACGGCAGGCATTTACTCGCGTCATCCATGTATCGGTCAATACGTGTGGAACTCAACTTTGTCGAGCTGGATGATACCAATAAATGGTCCCGCATCGACCGCACATCATCTCGATCACCATGTAGCGAATGGGGCGCCGGCGACAGGGTAAAAATGCCACACTGTTCCAATTGTGCACACTGCGCGACTGGCGTAGTTTTGCACCCTGTCGCGAACATCCAGCCCGAGAGCCTGTGCTCTCCCCGCCGACAGACAGGGTTCTGCTGCAATTGTGCGTGCTATGGGAGGTCGCTAATCAGGGTACGAATTGGCGCCTATTTTATATTTCTTATGGAAAATTATGTATTCTGTTGCACAAGTATCTTCGCCTTAGTACTGTGCGTGAGGGCGGCCAGACCCCTGATTAGCCTCTTCCCCGTCCGAGCAACAAGGTCGAGACAATGTGGACACCACGGATTTTTTGCCCTGACCTGAGGCTCGAAAGCGCGACCAAAATGATGGGAGTATCAAGTTCTAACGAGCGGCCCGGTTTGCTCGACTACCTGCTCGTACTCGAGCATGGGCGGCTCGATGTCGGGCTCAAGGTCTGGATCGGGGCCCTCGAGGTCGGATTCGTCGGCGTGGCCGAGGGTCGAGCCATCCACGCGGAGTTGCCCGGGGCCAGTGGGGACGCCGCGCTCTCCCTTTTGCTGCGTATGTCGGGAGCCCACGTCACGCTCGAGCCGTGGCAGCCGGTCCCGGGGGAGATGAGCTCCTGGCGCGATCTGATGGAGGCCGGGCAGGGAGAGGCGAGCGCCGGTCGGCCCCAGCGCTTGGCGCGGGCCAGGGCCGAACTCGCGGGTCAGGGAGGTCTGAGGCCCGGAGTGAGCGGGCGGGAGGTCGAGGCGGAGGCCCCGGCCCAGGTCGGCGAGGAGCACGAGCGCGCAAGCAGGGCTGTAGCGAGGATGTTCGAGTGGGCCGCGGTCGAGAGCTACCTGGTCGGCGAGCTCGATGAAGCCAGCGAGCTGCTGCGTCGAGCGAGCCGACTGGAGAGCACTGGATGGGTCTCCGTGGCGAATCTCGAGCGTCTGCGCCTGCGGCTCTTGGAAGCGGAGATCGAGGCCAGTGTTCAGGGAGTGGAAGGATGAAGCGGACTTTGGATGGAGCGCTGTCCGAGATCCTCGGTCCCATGCCCGAACTGCAAGCGGTGCTGTTGTCGGCCGCCCCCGACGGCTTGATCGCTTGGTACTGGTCACGGGATGAGGACCCCGACATCGCGCTCGGTTTCGCAGCTTTGGACCGGACGGCGACGGCCTGCCTGGAGGGCTTGGGGGCATCTCGGCGTGAGCGAAACTTATTGCTGACAGCTGAAAATGTGTTCATCGCGGCTTGGCCACTGGAGGAGTCGCCCCCCAAAACGGCCGAAGTGCAGGTCGAATCCTCGAGTGGTCTGGTTCTGACAGCTGTGTTTACTGGGGGCTTGCAGCGCGGAATGGTGCTCCTCCACGGTTCTCGGGTTCGTCTCCATATTCGCAGGGCACTCGAAGAGGCCAGAGCGCGGAACCCCGCGCTTCGGGCCGCGTTGTTGGGCTTGCTGTGTCAGGCAGAGCAGCCCGCCGAATTGCTCGTCAGCCTCGCTGAGGCCACGAATATTGGTCTGCGCCGGATCGAGCGCCCCGAGACGCTCAACCGTCATGAGCAGAGCACGCTCAGCACCGAGATCGCCCGTCGAGGCGCGCTCTCGTACCTCAATTAGCAGGAAGGACTGAATCGTGACCTTGGCAGCCAGTAATTCCCCAACCACTAAGGTTGGTGTCGCAGCGAGGCCCGGCGTCACCTCTCTCATTCGCACGAGCCGAGGGCTCATGACAGTGCAGACTGAGATTTTGGGTGACCCCGCTGAGTTGGTGACTATTGTCGACTTCCGTGGTAAGGTCCTCAAATCTTGGCGGACTCCGCTGCGGGTTGCTCCAGACGCACCTCAGGCTCAGAGCGTCGCCAGGACTTGGCACGACGACATTGAAGTCAAGGTCCGCGACAGCCTCTCTCGGGCGAGCCAGACCCGCTCGAAGTCTCGTGCAAAATCGCGCAGGCAATCAGGGGAAGCGGTCGCACGACTGTTCGCGGCTGGAATCCAAGCCTACTCCAATAGCGACTTTGTCACGGCCAAATCGGTGCTCCTCGTCTGCGACGAACTGATTGGTGGCGACCGCCGCATCGCGGCTGCGCTCAAGCGTATCGACGTCCTCAGTTCTCCGAATTCCAACACCCTCCTTCTAGACTCAGCACTCACACGAGAAAACAACACATGAGCGTTCAAAGCATTCTCACCAAATCCATGGGCGAAATCCCCAAAATCGTCGCAGTCGGCGTCGTAGACATGTCTACCGGCATGCTCTTGGGGGTCAAGACCGTAGACAGCCACCCTCAAGAGGTGCTCGACTTGGTCTCCGCGGCGACCAAGGACCTCTTCGAGGGTGACAACGTCACCGCGATCGAGAACACCTTCAAGCACCTCCGCGGTGTCGAAAACACCGAGCGCTATTTTAAAGAGATCATCGTCATGTCCACCAACTTGGTGCACATTTTCGCCCGGCTCAAATCCATGGAGTCGGCGATCATCGTCGCCGTCTGCCGCAAGGACATGAACTTGGGGCTCGGGCTCATGAAGATGCGCGCGATCACTGGTTCTGAGTCGGTCTGACCCACTCTCCCGTGGAGAGGTCGTGTCTCCGAAACTCCGGTTCATCTGGCATTGTATGATTTTGACATTCACATTCATATTCAATGCTGAGTTCCTCCATGGGCACCTAGGATAGAGTATCGATGCACGCGATCTCCGTCAGCGAACTCGACGTCTCTTGGGGCGCGCGTGTTGTGTTGCCGAAATTCTGTCTCCATGTCGATCCTGGAGAGGTGCTGTGCATCGTCGGTCCAGGGGGGAGTGGCAAGAGCACGATTGTACGTGTGTTCGAGCGACTCCTCGCTGGCGCTGCCGTAGAGGTGGGAACGGAGAATCTCCAGTGGCGCGGAGAGAGCACGGTGGGAGTGCGCAGTTGCGCCTGCCTCCGTCAGCAGGGGGTCTCTCCTGCGATCGGGCCGGTCCCCGGCGTTGGGGTCGGGCCGGTCCCCGGCGTTGGGGTCGGGCCGATCCCCGGTGTTGGGGTCGGGCCGGTCCCCGGCGTGGGGCCAGCTGCTGCGGTCCTCCCAGAGTCGAAGCTCGATCCGCGCCAGAGCGCCGAGCTCGAGCAACTCTACGCGACCGCGAACGCCTCGATGGCCGATACGCCCAAGGCGCTTCGGCACTTCAACAATTTCATGCGGGTCGCCAACGCGCCCGCCGAACTGCTGCTGTTCGACGAGCCTCTCTTCTCTCTGCCTCAACGGTGGGCGAAGGAGGTCACGTCACGGCTGCGCACCTTGGCCGAATCTGGTCGGACCATGGTCGTCGTGACCCACTACTTGCCGCTGGCGAGGATGGTCGCAGATCGGGTCGCTCTGTTGGTCGACGGCGAGCTCATCGAGTCCGCCCCGACCGAGGATTTTTTCTCTCGCGCGCGTCACCTTCGGACTCGCCAATACCTGGAATGGGGTAGTTGAGCATGCTCTCTGGTTTCAAATGGATCCTACCGACGCTGGCCGGTTCGGCACAGCCTGGTCTACTCGCAGATCTGGAGGACGACCTCGAGTTCCTCCGAACTCAAGGTATCACCAGGATCGTGACCTTGACCATGGACCCTCTGCCTCAGGCCGTGGCTGACGCTGGCTTCGAGTGCACCCACTTCCCGATCGCCGACATGGGCATCCCGACTCCTCGGGAGTGCGCGCGCCTGTGCAGCGATCTGGCGGGACAGTTGGGGGAGCGGCGGGTGCTCTTGCACTGTCGCGGGGGGCTCGGTCGCACGGGCACGATCGCCGCCTGTTGTCTGGTCGAGATGGGTAGCTCACCGGAGCAAGCCCTGCTGCGGGTGAGGGAGGTGAACCCGAACTACGTGCAGAGCGGATCTCAGGTTCAGTTCATCACCCACTACGCCCAAGGCCGAGCCAAGGCCGAACCACCGGTGTAGCGCCGGCCACGGCTGGGGCCGGTTCGACTGCCGCGGTCGCCGATGACCGCGCTATTTCAAGACGAGCGACATATCTGGTGTTGCTCGTCTTGTTTTGGGGCGGGCCCTGTTCAGGCCTGTTCAGGCCTGATTCAGGGGGTCCGCCGCCGGACCTCGTCGCGGCCGAAGCTGCGTCGTGCCTCGCCGTTACGCAGGTGGGTCAGCGCGTCCACTCGGTCGATTGCGACACCCTCGGGCAATGGCGCGATGACCCATTGAGTCACGCCGTCGCTGGCCGTGCGCACGCTTGCGGGCCGCCGGATCCGTTCTCCGCCGACCTCGAAGTCCACGCCCTCGCCCGGGCTCAGCGTGTCGATATCGATGCCACCACTGAGCATGAACCACTCCTCGCTGCCGTCGCCGTAGAGGGCTCCGACCAGGCGCTGCTCT
>Ga0256845_1001437_pt1 | contig 19169 bp, 16 predicted proteins | sample RiftiametaG_FD_189101 | JGI IMG/M metagenome (GOLD analysis project Ga0256845, IMG submission 189101) | Tube worm associated microbial communities from hydrothermal vent at the East Pacific Rise, Pacific Ocean - Riftia | ecosystem: Host-associated > Annelida > Integument > Unclassified ...
GCTACTGCTTAAAAAAATTGCAGCGCAATTGCCAAATCGATGGCAAGTTGAATTAAAACGTATTCATTATAGAAGGGAAATTGATAACGGCACTTTTATGACAGAAGAGCCTGAATACAAAATACTTCACAACCTTGTAAAGCCTGGCGACTGGGTTGTAGATATTGGAGCCAATGTTGGGCATTATACTAAGCGAATGTCAGAAATAGTTGGTGAACATGGACGCGTTATTGCTTTTGAGCCAGTGCCAACAACATTTAGTCTACTGACTGCAAATGTCCAACGGTTTGCGTATCCGAATGTATCATTAATAAATGCTGCAGCATCTGACAAGTCTACTTTGGTTGGTATGGCAATACCGAAATTTTCAACAGGTTTGACCAATTATTACGAAGCCCACATATCCTCCACTGGAGACAACGCACTATCGGTTCTTACTATGCCTATTGATTCGCTATGTTTAAATGACAAAAAAGACATCACACTTGTTAAAATTGATGCTGAAGGCCACGAAGCTTTGGTTTTGGCTGGAATGGTGAAACTTATAAAGCGACATCGCCCTGTACTCATTGTGGAGACTGGTTCGAAAGAAATCATAGATAACCTGACATCATTGGGGTACATTTCAGAGAAATTACCGAAATCTCCTAACATTTTATTCAGACCGATTTAATTTACACTTCATTTAAAAAAAAATCTGGATAGTTATCCAGGTTTTCATAAATGATATAAGTTTCTTTCATCCTATCTCTTTTCAACAGTTTAGGTTCTGTATGAATCATCGTCTTATACTAGTTAATAACATTTCTAATGCGTTGTCATTACTGATATATCTTGTGATAGCCTTCATGATGAGCCCTTTTCTTGTAAAAGAGTTGGGTGTTGTTTTTTATGGCATTTGGGCCTCTGTTCAATCAGCGGTTGGATATCTGAACTTGATGGATATGGGGATCCAAAGTGCTGTCATGAAATATGTGGCTCAAAGTGATGGACAAGACGACAAAAAAACCGCGATTTCAAATATTGTTGTTAATGCGTTAGCTTTTTATAGTCTGATCACGATGGTGGGCTCCATTATCTTGTGCGGATTATTTTTTTGGGGGATTAACTATTTAAGTATAGCACCTGAAAATGTTGATTTGGTCAGAACTTTGTTGCTGATTCTTGGGATAGATATGTTGCTTATGTTCCCTGGGGTTACATTTAAAGGTGTTTTGACGGGACAGCATCGTTTTTATGTCGCGAATGTAATAGAAATAACAATGACTATAATTGTTGCAATATCCATAGTTATTGCGATTAAAAATGATTTTTCACTTATCAGCATGGCCTTAATCACATTGATTGGTAATGTCGTGCGTTATTTGTTGATGTTATTTGCGGCTAACAAAGTTTACAAACTTTTCTCTTTCACGAATGGAAAGTTGGATAGAAGAATATTTAGTTCACTTTTTCGTTTTGGTCTAAGATCTTTTATCGTAATGGTAACTGACCGGATATATCTACGGAGTGATGCTTTGATAGTAGGCTATTTTTTGTCAGCTGCTTGGGTGCCTTTCTATGTTATTCCTGCATCTTTGGTAGGTTATTCAAGAAACCTCTTGTGGACAGTGACTCAATCCTTTATGCCTCTTTTCTCGAGTTTGGATGGTACAGCACGAGGAGGTGAAATAAAAAACTTATATTTTCAATATAGTAGATATATTTGTCTATGCTTTTTTCCGATTATTGTATGTCTCTTTATGTATGGAAAGCCATTTCTGAATTTATGGATGGGTGCTGAGTTTGCCGAGAAAGGAGGAATTGTTGTAAAATTAATGGCTTTGTCGTTGTTGCCAGCTGCGATCCAACCGCTGAGTGGGCGTTTGTTAACTGGTCTGGCAAGGCAGGACGTTCTTTTTACGGCGAGTTTGGTCACTGCAATTTTATTTATCGGTTTTGGTACGATAGGAATAGTGCAATTTGGCATTAAAGGTCTTGCAGGTGCTTTTCTAATAAGTAGTTTCTCTCCAGTGTTATACATATTGTATAAAACTGCGAGCATAGTACATTTTATGGTCTTCGATTTCATAAAGAAATCCGTATTAAAGCCGGCCTTATTGGCAAGTGTTTTTGGGTTGATTGTTCATATTGCTGGGGCGGAGGGAGGTTTGGAGAGCTATGCGTCTTTAATTGTTCATGCGACCGCTATGATGAGCGTGTATGTTGCAGGTGCTTATTGTTTCGTTTTAAATGTACAAGAACGAGAGAAAATTACTCTTGCTGTAGGTAAGTATTTAAAAAAAATAACCATGTGATTTTACTTTAGAGATGAGCAATTCTCGAAGGAACACGAAATGGCACAATAATGTAGTTTGTTAAAAATTGGTTTCGTAAACATACAAAAAAATGCGGGATAGGCGAAAACTATTCTGACACATAGGGCTATCCGTCTATTGCTTTTATCTTTAGTATTTGGGGTCGATTTGTGCCATTTCTAATTGTAATGGAATCGTCAGTTACGATTATCGTAAGCCATTTTTCATTGGTCAAGCTATAGCTTTTTTCCGTAAGATTAGAAGTAGATGCCTTCAAGGTACAGTTTTCACTAGGTGATTCAGTGTAGCTTGTAGTTCCCTTAATAACTGACTGTGGTTTAAACAAAACTGTAGTATGGTCATTATTAATGTTGTTTTGCAAGAGTTTTCCTTCTGCACTGTCCTCAAGGGTTAGAACAAGATTTAGAGGGGAAGTTTTATCTGTTCTCTCGTCAATTGTCGATATTTGTACCTTGGTACCCCCTAGTGCTATCGTTTTTATTCCTGAACTTCCTGCGTCCATTGACCAATTGGCAACATCTTGTGGATTTAAGATAGTTGATGTATAAGTATTCCCGCTTACAAAAACCTCCTCCACTTCACCGATCCAAAAACCTCCGATAAAATGAGGCGCGGCTACAGGAATATCATCTGGGAACTCTAAATGGTTGTTGTAAATAGAAAAACCTCTTGCGTTTTCCCCATCATTGCCTCCAAAACGTAAAAATTCACGATTAGATGTTAATGTATTATCATGAAAAAGTAATGCATTTGTACCATTCAGATCTGTCCCTTGGAAAGCAAGAGCAGTCGCTCTTTTATCGGTTCCAATTGCGGTAGTTGTAATTGAATTATCATATATTTCTATATTATCTTGATCGGCTTTTACAGTTGTATTTATTCCGTAAACTGCATGTACGTGGGTTGAATCTGTGAACCCAGAAATCAAGTTATCATGAATCTTAAGATTTCTATGATATTGGTTCTCCGCCCCCCAATTTCGGATACGGAATCCGGCGGTTTCAAGGCCATTTTCATCATATTCGAAGTTGCGAACTTCGTTGATATTGCTTATATTGTTGTTGAATATGTTTATATTTTCTGTACCTTTGCGAAGGGGAGTGTTGCACCCAGATGCAGCGTCAATCAAAACACCCCTGCCTTGGTATGGGGTGATAGTATTGCCGGAGATCTCCATATCCTTCACGCCTGATATGGCTATTGCATATCCTTCAGTTACAACTTCTTTTTGTTTGATGATATTGTTGGTAATATAATCTATCTCTTTCGTATGTTTTTCGCTAAAACAACTATACATAAACAGACCAAATTGAGGAACTCCATCAATAATATTTTCGTTGATGATGCTTCCACCTAAATCATCAGTGGGTGGTTTTAGAAAAATACCAGCAGTCCCGTGCATTCGGTTAAATACACTTTTGGATGTGCTGGTTATCTTGCAACCCTCTATTTTTATGGGAAAACTTGTAGCTTCTATTCCGTTAGTATTAATGCCATTCATTAAAATAGTTACATTTTCTAATGTCCATCCCACACCGGCGGCGGCCCTTATTCCGACACTTCTTACACTTTCGTTTACTTGTTGTAAGGTGCCATTTTTGATGGTTATATTGCTAGCTCCCCCAAGCATACCATCAGGTATGTCGGGATGATAGGTGTTGTTTTTATAATTGTTTGCTACAACCCCATAGTCGTAGGCCTTTTTGATGTCCACCATACCTACTGTGAAATCACCATCAGTACCTGTGAGCTCCAGTTCAAGATATATATCGGTAGGAATAGTGGGGTTGTATTTAGGTTCACTTGTAGGATCACCATTACTGGCATATCCTCTGGCCAAATATTGAGAGGTTAGAGCTCGTGAGGCTAACACAGAACCATCACTCACTTTTACAATTTTAATTGTTGATGTATTGTTTTCATTTGATTTGACAAACGCAAACGGCATAAACGTTCTGTTGGCAGGGAGAGTTATTGTCGATGAGCGTAAAACACCACCTCCGGACTTCACTAGAAGGTCGGAGGTGCCAAAATAAATGGCTGGTGTTTTTGATACTGCTCCTGATACTACAGTCCAGTTTTTGGGAGTGTCATTGATCCAATCCTCGAAATCCCTGTTTAAAGTTTTTACTGTATTCTTGTTGCCGAATTTAACAGTGTGGCCGTTTAGATCAAGTGTGATATCTGAACCTTTTATTACAAATGCCGAATGGTCAAATTCAAGATCCTCACTTATAACCGTATCAGATGTTATAAGCATCGGTTCCGTCTTTTCAGTAGCATCAGTTATTGGTGCACTGAAAATAATAATTGCACTGCTGATTAGAAACTTGTTGAATAGGTTCATATTAATACCAATTGATTGTTATGTTTACTGCATCTGCAAAGGGTATTCTTGTTTTTAGTACCGGTTTGTTGTTATTGAATCTACCACGTCAATTATAAAGGGAATTTAATTTACGTGGTGAGCTAGAGCGCAGTTGCAAAAAAATTATCGATAAATACGCTGTTGGCATCGGAACTGGTCCTTAGTTTTATGCCTGCGAATGAACCAATGCTGAAATTTGTAACAACTTTTTCTACAACCAATGAATTATTTACATAAATACTAAGATTGTTGTTATTAATTTCTGCTTTTAACTTATATGTTCCTTTGGCAAAGTCGCCTAAATATTGTGCTATGAATTGTTCGGACGCACCTGAAAGGGCCTTTATCATTAAGCGACCTGACTCGAAACAAATTGTGTAGCCAGTTTTTTGATTTTGATTTGCCCGAATTATAATTCCACCACCATAGTTGCCACCATCATACGAAACATCAGCCATTATGGATTGATTATTGCTTTTCAGATCTTTTTCATGTATCGCAAAAGTGGTTTTCCAAGGCGTCGTGTGTATTGAGCCATCAAATACTGATAAATCCCCAGAAGAGAGAACTAAGTATTGACTTGAAGTGTCTTTGGAAAAATCATCATTAATTCCTCCAGACAAAGGGTTAACTGTTTTTTGCGCTAATGCAACACCACCACTGTTGTCTAGTATCGATAGTGTCACTTGTAATGGTGGAGTTTCCTCTGTCACAGTTATAGTAGTTTTTTGCCCTTCTGCATCATTCCCATTGCCAAAGTTCCACTTATATTGAGTGATGGTACCATCCGGGTCAGATGAACCACTTGCATCAAATGTGATGATATCACCCTCTTTTGTATAAGTGAAGATGGCTGTAGGAGGTGTATTTAGACCGACCGCATCAGTAATAGTTACGTTTGTTAGCGTCCCGCTGAACGGTGTTCCTGCCAATAGATTATTGCCAGAGAGTAACAGCAAGCAAGAAGCTACAACTATTGAGACTATTTTATTTGGCCGCATTTTGTTTTTATTCGTGTTGTTTATGCGGGATATCTGTTCCATTGTTGCCTCCGGGCTGGTCTTGTGCAAGTTGAATATATTATTGATTCCTACCTTGGGTATCTGCTGATTTCAGGGATTGTATTGAAGATTATTGGACGGTTCTGTTTCAAAATGTGAAAGATCGATAGCTTTAATTGTAAAGCTGTTGGCGATGTCACTGGTTGAAGTCGTGCAGGTTACTTGGCGGGCAGATGGATCGTCTGTCTCACAAATTAGTTGTTCATTATTGTATACTTTGAACCCACTGATACTGTCTTCTTGGATTTGGTCATATTCCCAGAAGAAGGTGGAAAGACGTATACCAAAGAGATCCGGGTACTCAGTAGGATTAATACTGAGTATGGTTGATGGTTCGCTTTTCGATCCATCAAGAAACGCTGTGGTCATGGTAAACTCCATAGTGCCATTTAGCAGAGCTGCGTAGCAGGTGATTTGTCGGTCATTCGGATTTGTTGATTCACATAGTTGCTTGTCATTTAGATAGAATTCAAAACCACTGACGTTTTGGGTGTCACCATACGCCCAAGTGAAAGTGAACTTCTTGTCGGATGGTGAGGGCGTCTGTGGTGGCTCTATTGCTGCTGATTTTGAGCCGATGACAAAATATCCGACAGCTTCCGTTGTATGGCTGATCTCTGAATCCTTTGACTGTTCTTCTTCAATTTTTATCTGGGTTGTTGTTTGTGATATGTTCTGCCCGCGTACTGTAGCTGTATCGCCGCCGTCGGTAGTCTGCATGCTGGCGACGAAGAACGGTAAATCGGTGAATTCGGCCTGGAAGGTGATATCCATCCAGCTATGGGTGATGCTGTTAGTTGTAATGCCTGCTTCGTATATCAGGTTGGCGACTTCACCTTTGCCTGGTTCCCATGCGATGTAACCGATGGTTTCTGTTGTATGTGATGTTTGGGTTGATTCTTGTTCCTGCAGCTCGTAGTAAAAAGAGGACTGGCTGATTGTACGGGTTCTGCCGGTTACAGCATCGGTTTCATTCTCTGTCATTACTTGAGTGAGGATAATTGGGGGGAGGTCATAGGATTGCTGTAAAGTGACTTTGCTGAAGCTGGTTGAGCCTGCAAAGCTACCTGCCTCAATTTTAGTGTCGTTGTTTAGCGTATACATACCTTTTTCCATGACAATGTAACTGAACGTTTCCGGAGCGTGGCTGCCGTCCTGATAATTCCATTCTTGTAGTCGAACTTCGAAGCCTGTTTGGTCAATATTGCGGATACGTACTAGAACTGGTTCTGTTTCGTTTGATGCAGGTGGGCCTGCAATGATGATCGGTTGGCTGAAACTGTTTTGAAAAAGCACTTTACCCCAATTGTTGTTGATGCTTACTTCGCCTACTTCTATTTTGAAGCCGGGTTCAACAGGCGTCGTATCGCAGTTAAATGTGCTGGTAGCGATAGCTGTCTCACCTTTGTTGTCGGTAACCTGGAGTGTTACTGTATAGACACCTTCATTGTTGTAGCTATGTTGTGCTGCTTGACCAATGCCTGTTGTTCCGTCGCCAAAGTTCCAACTGTATTCTGTTATGGAACCGTCGGAATCAGAAGACTGGGAACCGTCAAAAGATATGGTTACAGGTACTGGTCCCCCAGGTGGGGTTGCAGATATAACGGCTGTTGGCTTTTCATTAGGTGTAACAGTTCCAACGACGATAATGGGCGTGTCTATGCTGTTAGTAAGCCCTTTGCTGTCTTCAACTGTAAGAGTGGTGTGGTATGTTCCTGCTACTGTGAAGGAGTGTGAGGTGGTTTCTCCCGTTGCCTGTGCGCCATCTCCGAAATCCCAGTTGTAGCTGATTATTGGAGGGTTTGAAGCGGTAGAGGATGTACCATTGAAGGTGACTGCCAAGGGGGCGTCACCAGCGGCTGTCGATGAGGAGAGCACCGCGGTTGGCGGTTGCGGTACTGCGGTACTTGGTAGCGCAGTAATAGTTGTAGTTGTTTGCTGGGTGGCTCCGCCTGGCTCGGTAATATGCAATGTTGCTGTGTATGTCCCCGCGAGGGAATACGTATGACTGGCAACAGAACCCGTCCCTGTGATACCGTCGCCAAAGTCCCACGAGTAACTTACGATATCGCCCGTTGAGCTGGCTCCGGTAAATGAGACGTTGAGTGGTATTTCACCGCTTGCTGGAGTTGGATGAATGACGGCTTGCAGTGGTTCTGGTGGAGGAAACGTTTCAGGAAAATCTGCAGGGTTAAACCGCAAAAAATTGGATTTATCGCTCTCATTTCCACTGGTATCCAGAGTCGCAATAGAAAAATCCATAGTGGCGTAGATAAGGTCAGCAGTGCAGCTCAACGAGGTCACATCAGTCACATCTATTTCGCAGAGAAGGGTATCATTCATGTACATTTTGTACCCTGCAATGTTCTCAATTGAAGCATTACTTTCCCAGGAGTAGCTTATTGTTTTGTTGCCGGGAGAAGGTGGCGTGGTCACCGGCGGGGTGGAGCTGATGGTAAATGGAAATTGAGGAGAGGGGGGGCTTTCTGTTCCGTCAGAATAATATGCCGTTAGGAAGAAGTTGAATGTGCCGTCCTCTGTGGGGATGTCACATGTTATTTGGGTTGTGTTTGGGGCGTCTGATTCGCAAACCTGTGTACCTTCTTTATAAAGTCTATAACCTAGCAATTGTTGCTCAGGACTGTCTGGTGCTGTGAAAGCAAACTCTATTTCCAGGGTACGCAGTTCAACGGCGATTGAGATGGTTGGAAGCAGTATCAGTAGAGATATAAGGAATAGTAGTTTGTTTTTCATTTTATATTAGCTAACATACTATTTGTGTGCAGTAAAAATAATTTTCTCTTTTTGTTGGATATATGTATTATTTAAACTTCACTGGTTATTATTCGCACCTGATTGGGTTTGAGACATATTGACAAAATTGTTTAGACCAAAGGTTGTCTAAGCAAAGTGCATGCCTTTGGGGTCGAAAAAAAACATCTTTAATTACAGCTGATTGCATTGTTTAATGGAGACTTGTTCTCATTGTCCTTTATTTGTGCGCAAATACTGCGCTTTGCAGAGGCAATGTTTTCACACCCGGCATAATAACATTTGTGTTAAAAAAAAGTTGGCAGGATGCTGAAGTTTGTCAGTCGCTGGGTGAGCCGACCATTCCTAACCAGGAGAAAGCATGAATTGTGCCATTCTTCCTGCATATTTTTTGGTATTGATAAATTGTAATTAATAATAGTACGATATGAGGTGTAAAGATACTAAGTGTTGTCTTCTCCACTTTCTTTAACTTCACTTTAAATCGAAGTTAAATTACAGAACTGTAACCCGCCTAGTGTTTTTGGATAAAGCAGGATGAACAATTAATTAGCGTTTGCCACCAGATTTCCGGTAAGGTTGCTGGTGTGTGTCTGTTTGATTGCCCATTTAAGCCATTTACGCTGTTTTTCAGAAAAATCCTTGTTTTTGCTTTTTATGAACATATTGAGGGTTTCTGGATCATTGAAAGAAACGGAATATAATCCTTTTGCAAAGGCCCCATGGCCGAGCAGTGAGATGGTACCTGTTTTATCTACCCCCAGGATGAGGTCATGGTTTTTGTATAAGACATGGGTGTTGGTCGTGGATACTGTCCCATATTGGTTGGTGTAATAGTAATCGTAGGTAAGCCAGCCCAAGCCGATAACAAGTACCAGAGTCATGGTGGCCATGGCACGTGTGGCCCAGATATTTGTTTGAGGTGTGAAAAAATCTTTTATACTGAATGGAATTCGGTGGATTATTTCTTTGTCTATTTCTGTTTGCCTGGCAAGAAGTGGTTTGATCGCTTTTTCAGTGTAGTGTTGGAGGTCAGATATAGCATTTTCGTCGGAAGGGTCAGACATGGCAAGTTGAAGGATGTTTTTTTCTTCTAGTGCCAGAGGAAGAACACCGTAATGTTTGCAAAGGTATCGGGGGATGATGTTTTTTACTTCTGGTGAGAATTTTTCGTCTATGGAGATGATCGGTGTCTTTAATTGTTGTTCCAGGGTTTCGGCCAATTGATCATCTGTAATTTCTTTCATTCGTACGAGAATGTGGCCGAGTCTTCGGTCGCCCCCTATTTGAACGCGTAGGGCGATATCGATTGTTTTCTGGGAGACGAGGTTTTGTTGAACTAATAATTCCCCTAAACGTGGTTTGCTGGACATATGCGTTCCTCCACTAATATTTTTACATTCAGGTATCATGTTTATGATATGTGAAAAAAAATATATTTACAAGTTAGGTTGAGAAAAATTATCAAGGTAACGTTGTTGCTATTGGGAAGTTTGGTGGATTTTGAAATGGTTGATTTTCGCGTATTAAAAAGTAAAATTGTTGTTATTCTTGTCTATTTTGTCTAACTGATACTATGAACATCTCTAGAAAACAGTACAAATGGATATTTTTTCTGCTTTGTATTATTTTTCCGTTGTTTTTTTATAGTGGTCCTGTCTATGATTCTTCCCGCTTGTTGGACGAGTTGTGGAATCTTGGTCATTTTCTCTATTTTGGCCTGTTCGCCCTGCTTTTTGATAATTATTTGCGAGCAAAAGGATATTCGGGATTTGCCAGAGTCTGCCTGAATATCGGTGTCTTGCTGCTTTTTGGCATAACTATTGAATTGATTCAGCTAGGAATTGCAGGTCGTATGTTTTCCTGGCTTGACATGTTAAGGGATGTGTCTGGGGGAAGCGTTGTTTTGTGCTGGCGAATGTCTTATTCAGCAACCAGGTGGAAGATTAGGTTTCTGGTAGTTTTGGGGACAGGGCTGGTGTTGCTGAATCTATTGCCAATAGGTATGGTCGCATTTGATGAATATTCTGCTTATAAAAGTTTTCCATTGCTCTCTGGGTTTGAGAGTTGCTTTGAGCTGGAACGATGGGCTGGTGATGCCAGGTTAAGTCGGGATGATTTTGTGGCAATACAGGGCAAGTACTCTGCAAAGATTGCGTTGACTACCAAACATTATTCTGGTGTTTCTCTGCATTATTTTCCCGGTGACTGGAGTGGTTGGAACAGGGTTGTTTTCAGCGTCTATAATCCTGGTCTCCCGCTTGAATTGCATTTTCGTGTGCATGATAATCTGCATACAGGCAACAATCAAAAATATGCTAACCGCTTTAATGGGTCAATGCTGTTGCAGAATGGTTGGAATGAGGTGTCAGTCCCGTTGGTTGATATTTTGAATGGGCCGCGGGGGCGGCAGATGAATCTGACTAAAATTAGAGGGTTTGGTATTTTTGTTATCCGGCAAAGTGAAAACCGAACTATTTATTTGGATAACGTTTATCTGGAGTAAAGCATAATTCGGGAAAAATTATTGACTATCGGTTGATTCTGTCTTTTGCAGGACTTCATTTATAAATTCTTTGAAATCCTGCAGATGGATTTTGGCTATTTCGTATGTGATAGACAGATCGATATCATCGTAACTGTGGACAGCTACATTTCGATAACCAACTGATTTCCTCATTTTGTCAGATATATGTTCTGAAATTATACCCTCTCGATGTAACCTGACAAAAGCATCTGACATCGTACTCGGCAATGTCTGGTTACCTGTTGATAAAAGATGGGTTGCAATATCAACACTTAGCTGTACCGCGCGAGTGAGATTTAATACCACAACATCCTGTGCATCATAATCTTGGATGAATTCACTTTCCTTTGCTGGAAGACGTTGTTCGATTCTGGTCAGGCATCTTAAAATTGAATCTATTTTTTTCTCAAGAACGATCCTATCCATTAAGTAGCCTCTTTCTGCGTGCTTTCATGATATACTTAATTGCTGGCATGAAATCCTGTGTTGTGTTTACATTTTTAACTGCAAGTTCAGCGTATTGTGTAGAGTTTCCCTTAAGTCGTTTCCCGTATTTCATTATTTGAGATAGTAATGGTTGACCAACAGTTAATAGATCAACCAAGTCAATTTCCGTATCAGTGTAGTTCTGTAATTTTTCTATATAGGCTAGTTTTTGAGTTGCCGTCATCGGCTTCTCCAACTGTATTGCCAAGTCTAAATCGCTATCCTCCATTTGTGTCACTTTTGCGTATGACCCGAAGAGAATTGCCTGTTTTATTTTTGAGTCGTTTTGCAGAAAGACTTTGATTTGGTTAATAAACTTAGTGCTGATCAGCTTGGTCATAATCTATATTACTCTGTTTGTATTCGCTTGAATAAGCATTATCAAAAGTAGCGCAAGATTGGCACAGGAATACCATATGATTTCAAATAAATCTACTAGCACTTAAACATGTGAAATCTATAAAGAAAAAACAGAAATCTTCAAAAAGCATACACTGGTAGCCTAAGAAAAGGAATTTGAGAATTACGACATTTCGTTAATGCTGGCCCAAAAAACTACCTTAAAATAATACCTCTGGCCCGAAGGTCATCGAGGATGATAGCGACACATTCTCGTAGAGGTTTTGTACCGGTATCAATGACAAGGTCAGGATTTGTTGGTTTTTCATATGGGGAAGAAATACCGGTGTAATTTTTAATCTCGCCTGCTCGTGCTTTTTTGTACAATCCCTTTACGTCACGTTGTTCGCATATTTCCAGAGGACAGTTGCAGAATATCTCGATGATATTTTCATGGCCGATAATTTCTTTTGCAATGAGTCTATCAGATTCTAAAGGTGAGATAAACGCCGTAAGAGAAATAACACCGGCATCCAGGAAAGGCTTACCATTTCCGAGATTCTTCTCAGATTTTCGCTTCTGTCGTCGAGGCTGAAAGAAAGATCACGGCACAGTCCATGTCGGACATTGTCTCCGTCAAAAACGTATGTCCTACAGCCCATGAGATGAAGGCGTTCTTCCACCGCATGAGCAAGAGTTGATTTCCCAGAACCGGACAGACCCGTAAACCAGAGGTTTGCACTCATGTGGCCATTAAGAGTTTCTCTTCTTGGTTTGGTTACAGCTGCCCTATGTCTGATTATGTGTTGTTTTTCTGTCATATTTTTTCGTATTTTTCTTTTTCAAAGTTTAGTGCCTTACTCTATAATTACTGTTAAAAAATACAAGAAAATTAAGAAAGGTATTTAATTACAAAAATAAATAGATATCTCCAGATAGCGAAAGTATAGAGATCTTCGAGGCACTTACTTGCAGCTTGTCTGCGTTGGCTTGGGAATATTGTTGGTACAATAATGCAACAAAAACAAGTATTCTGCAGGCTATTTTTTCGGCTGTGAAGAAACGTGTAACAAAATGAATATTAAAATATGCAGGTAAGGTGGTGGTTAATATGGAAAAAACAAGAAGAATCATAGCAAAAAATATTATCACCTTGCCGATAGAAAATATTTCAATTCATGATGCGTCAGGACGGATAATAGCAGAAGATCTGTGTGCAAAACACGATATACCATTTTGCGATGAATCCCTGCGTGATGGGTATGTTGTACCTTCTACCGATGAAAATGTAGAGGGCGAATCAGTTTTTTCCATTGTTGGCGAAATTGCAGCGGGAACAGGGGAGGTTGATCGGCTTCTTTTCGGCTCTTCCTGTAGAATTTATACGGGCGGGTTGATTCCTGAGGGTGGGGCTCGCGTTGTTCCCTATGAAAAATGCGATGAGAATGATGGTATTGTGAGGATAACAAAAGAGGTGTTGCAATCTGATCGATTGTTTATCCGTCGAAAGGGGAGTGAAATTAGCAGAGGTGAGGTTTTGGTGCGCAAAGGGACTCAGCAGTGTCTGGATCAGCTGGTTTTATTGGCCTCAGTTGGGATAACAAAAATTCCAGTCTATTCGCAGCCGCGTGTTGTCTGTTTTTGCACGGGAAGTGAATTGCTGCAAACTGGGAATCAGCCTGTGAAAGGCAAAAAAATCTCAACCAATAGTTTTTTATTGGAGAGTATGATTCCCTTATATGGCGGGGCGGTTGATAGATGCAGCATTCTGCCGGATGATAACGTTCTTTTGAAAAGCATGTTTGATGGTTTGTATGCAAAACAGGCTGATGTTGTGATAAGTACTGGTGGCATGGGCCCAGGTAAATATGATCTTGTTCGAGATGCGTTTTGTGCGGCGGGTGGGGAGATTATTCTTAGCTCTCTTCCTATGCGACCGGGAAAATCGATTCTATTGGGTAAACTAAAAGGCATGTATTTTATTGCCCTGCCTGGTCCCCCCCATGCTGTTCGCACTTTGCTCTCTGAGTTTGTGGGGCCGCTTGTACTTATGTTGCAGGGAGCTTCCTCCTGCTGGCCAAAAAGTTTTAAGGCAAGCCTTGAGTGCAGCTGCCGCGTAAGGCTGCAAAAAGGTGTTCAGGCAAAAAGTGGTATTCTATCAGTTGTGGATGGGCGTTGCCTGGTGAGGCTTGCCAAAAGATTGGAAGTTGCTTCATGCAATATTTTCTTTGAACCGGGTAGGGAAGATTACAAAGAAGGCGATTTGGTGGAGGTTCATCCCTGGCATGTCGAACAATAAAAACTGGCCCGTCCTCCAACTACCTGTTTCTGTATGATGGAGGAGCAAATGCTACATTTTTCACCATCCTTGCCGTAGATTTTAAAATTCATCTGGAAGTAGCCACTTTCTTGACTGGCATTGACAAAGTCACTGATGGTTGAGCCACCACAGGCGATTGCATGTTGTAAAACTCGTCGAATTTCCTTTACGAGTGTATTCCATTCTCCTAGCGAGATTTCACTCACTTTTCGTAAAGGATTCAGCCTTGCCGCAAAAAGACTTTCATTGGCATAGATATTACCGATGCCCGCAACCGTTGCATTGGTCATAATGAAAGTTTTGAGCGGCTGCGTTTTCTTTTTAGCATGGTTAAGTAGATACTCTCCATTAAATGATGCATCAAACGGCTCCGGGCCGGTGGTTTTAAAAAATGTGTTTTCAAGATCAACGGTTTCTTCGGGCTTTAAAAGATGTATTGAGCCAAATCTGCGTGTATCGTTAAATCGCAATTCTGTGCTGTTGTGAAGTTCGATGCGCAGATGGTCATGCTTTGCAATTGGTGAGTCCAGAGGAAAAATGCCAAGATTTCCGGTCATACCGAAATGAAAAATAAGCAGAGCGGATGAGTCGAGATGGCAGAGTAGATACTTCGCTCTTCTTTCAACCGTTACAATCGTGTTACCGAGAAGCTCTCGTTTCATGTCTGCAATCGAAACACTATGGCGTAATTTTTTGTCGCTAAGAACAATTTCCTTGATTGCTTTGCCGGTTAAAAATGGCCGGATACCGCGGCATATTACCTCAACTTCTGGAAGCTCTGGCATCAGTGGATTCCCTCAACTGCTGTGATTGCTATGGCATAATTTTTAAACGTTCCGGCAACCACTTTTAGTTGTTCTGGCCATTTTTTCTCGCGTTCAGATGTAAAAGAAAAGGTGAAGACAACATTGTCCCCGCTCATAGTTTTACATTCCCGGAGCTGAATCTCTGTGAAATATGGCATGGTTCCAGCGCTTAGGCTTTTCTGGATGGTCTCTTTTGCCGACCATAAAAGAGCGAGTTTTTCGAGTTCACCCTGCGTTCGCAGAGTCTTTGGGAGAAGGAGATATTCTTTGTTTGTACAGTATTTTTCCTTTACTCTTTTCAGGGTTTGCTCGTGTCTTTGAATATCAACACCGCAGTAATTTTGCGCAGCCACGGCCAGGCCATATTCTTTGCTGTGTGAAAGAGATATCTCCGGTACGGGACACATTGGAGTGGGGAAGACTTTTACATAAGGCCGACCGCTTTCAGAGTTCTTAATTTCAATCTGTTCCATTGTGACCGTAGGGTTTCCGTGTGATCGTAAATAATCCATTGTGCTGATTTTCGCACAGATCCTGCTGGTAAGGTACTCGGAGCGCCTTTTTGCTAAGGTGTAATTCTGCAGCTGGTCGCGTTCGGTTCTGCAGAGAAGTGTATATGGCTGTTTCGTTTTGGCACGAGCTTCGTTTGCATCTACAGGATGCAAGAGTTTTAGCAATACTGGTGGGGCTGGTATTGTACAGAAAATAGATTGGATAATTTCGCCGAGTTCTGTCGGAAATAATTGAATGTGCATCGGTTGCGGGCTACTCTTCATCTATGAATTAAAAGCTTGCAGATTCAGCAGTTTTTGCTAGTTTTGTGTGGGGTGTAGTATACCCGACTGTTTGAAATTCAAGGTACCCTCAAATTGATCAGAGGACGTTATGGAACGATTTCCCGGTTTGACAGCATACGATTTGGTAGTCATAGGCCTTTTTGTACTTTTCATTGGCCGCGGCCTCTGGCTTGGGTTTCTTAAACAGGTTACCGGGCTCCTTGCACTCTATCTGGGTTATTTCGCAGCCAGTCAGTATAATGACAGAATATTTCATGTTTTGCGAGATATATCGGACAATCCCAAGGTGATATTTCTTACAAGCTATGTCATTATTTTTGTTGTTACTTATGTTGTTATTATGCTTATTGGCAAGGCCCTTGGTTATGTTATCCAGATGACGATTACCGGTTGGTTTGATCGTCTGCTCGGTGGAATTGTCGGGTTTGCCAAGGGGATTATTCTTGTCGTTCTGCTGCATATGGTTCTGGGTACGGTTTTGGCCCCTGAAAACCAGATGCTGCGAACCTGTGGTACCTGCAGTGCACTGAATCAGGCAGCCGATATTACCAGAGATTTTATTCGTAATGAGGATGTCAGAAAGTCTCTTATGCAGCAGCAGCCTGCAATTGCTCTTGATGCCGTGAAAGAATATCTAGCTCCCACACCCGTTGAAAAAGAATCTTCGTTAGAGACAGAGTAGTACGGTGCAGGATTTCTTTCTGGTGTTCTGAATAGTTTCCTTGAATGTGGGGGCTTTTTTGCCATATAATACATATGGTTGAAAATATACGAACGGGCCTGGCTACTGTGAAACATACCGGAAAAAAGAATCCGCAATCGTATTCGGAGCGGAAGTACAGATCTGTTCTGGGAACAGGAACCCTGGTATCATCTTTTGCACAGGTGAAAGATACGGATCTGCATATATTGGCCGACCGGGATGTCTCTGGATGGGCCTCGGATTGTGCAGTGCAGTATCGGTTACAGGTTGAAAATTATATCCTGAATCATCCTGAATTTGTTCAAAGTCTTTCTCCAATGACTTATGATAGGTATGCTCCTGCCATTGTGAGAGATATGTTTTTAGCTGGATCAAAAGCCGGGGTCGGGCCGATGGCAGCCGTTGCAGGTGTCATTGCCGAATATGTCGGTAAAGACCTGTTGGCTAAAGGTGCACGTGAGGTGATGGTGGAGAATGGCGGTGATATTTTCCTGCATCGCAGCCAGGATTGTACGGTGGCAATTTTTGCAGGCGAATCTCCACTTAGTTTGCAGGTGGGAATCAAGGTCAGTGAGCAGATAATGCCAGCCGGTGTCTGCACTTCATCGGGAACGGTGGGGCATTCTTTAAGTTTTGGTTGTGCAGATTCGGTAACTGTACTCTCAAAGTCTACAGCTCTCGCAGATGCTGTGGCTACCAGGCTAGGCAATGAGGTGGGCATGGAGTCAGGACATAGCTCAGGGCTTGAGAGGGCATTGCAGGTAGGCCGAGATATTGACGGTGTCCTTGGAGTTGTGGTGATTTGCGGTGAAAAAATTGGTGCTGTAGGGGATGTGGAGTTGGTAAAAACTGGGTGAATTTTTGATATGTTCCTGGAGGTGTAGGCGGATGGTACCACCGGAGGAAAACAGGGAGAAACGAACGGTTGAACGTACATATCTGGTCTTTTATCTGCGGGTGTTCGATGGCTTGAGCAGCAGGGTTCTTGGCCACCTGATTGATTTTTCGGAGAAAGGATTGATGATGATCAGTGACGATCCGATAGAAATCAATGAAGAGTATCGTCTAAGGATGTGCCTGCCTTCCCAGTTTAAAGATAAAACCGAGGTTGTTTTTACGGCAACGAGTCGCTGGTGCAAACAAGACAGTAACCCTGATTTTTATCTTTCAGGTTTTCAAATGCACAAGCTTGACGAAGAAACAGAAAAACCGATACTACGTCTCATTAGAGATTTCAGCTGCTGATGGCGTCGTAAAAAGTCCGATCTCCTTCGTTGCAAGTTTTTGTCAGAACATCAACATACCTCGTGTATGGTTGATGACCTGACAAAAACACTGCGCCTCGTATATCGAACTTTTTGACTTAGCCATCTGGAAGTTCGAATGATTTTTTTACGAATTCATTATAAATTGACAGAAAATAAAATCTGATTATAGTACGTATTATTATCCATATAAAAAGGAGATAGTAATGCGAGCCAAAGAATTCTTGTCAGCGACAACACTCTCAAAAAAAACAGCCGCTACATTAGATCGCCTTGAAAATGGCAGCGCAGAAAAACTAATTATACTTAAAAACAATTCCCCAAAGGCAATTCTACTCTCAATGGACGCCTATAATGCTATGCGGGAAGAAATTGAAGACCTGCGACTTGCGTCTCTTGGTTTTGCTCGCCTGAAGACCCTTCGGGATGAGGAGGCGGTTACGCACGAAGAGATGTTGAAGAGATTTGGGGTATGAGTTGGAATGTTGTTTACCATAAAAATGTTGAGGACGACCTTAAAAGTGTTGGCCCGCTCGCCGCAAAACGTATATTGCGGGCCATTGACGGTAAACTGACCCAAGAACCTCTTAAATTTGGTGCTCCGTTATCAGGCTCTTTGTCCTTTTTTCGTAAACTTCGAGTGGGTGATCATCGTATAGTGTATCAGGTTGTTGATGTTAAAGTGATTGTCTATGTCTTGGCTGTGGGCCCCCGCAGAGATAAAGAAATCTATACTGTAGCTGCCAAGCGAACGGAATAATGTCTGGAGCTTACCCAGCCTCGGCGAGCAATTGTTCCCAGTTTTCGGCAATATATTTGTCGATATCTTCCTGCCAGGTTCTAAATGTCGAGAGATCGGCGTCCTTTAGAACTTTATTTTCAAGAATAGAATTAGCTGGTCTGTGTGCAGGCGTCGGGTATTCCTCAGTGGTGCACGGCTTCATTGTGTATGGAACCCCAATGGTATCAAGGAAATATCGGGCGCCCTCGTACCACGTCGAATATCCTTCCGCTGTGGTGTGCACTATACCGTTGATATCGGATTGCAAAATATTTTTAATCTGTTCGGCTAGAGAGTAAGACCACGTCAAAGAACCGTACTGATCATTGACGACTTTAAGCTCCCGGTCTGGATCGGCAACAGCTAACTTCAACATGGTTTTGAGGAAGTTTGGGCCGGATGTCGAGTAGAGCCAGGCGGTACGCAGAGTAACGTATCGACTGGCATATTGTGCAACAGCTTTTTCGCCTGCTAGTTTACTTTTACCGTATTGGGAAAGCGGGTTGGTCGGATCGGTTTCAACATAGGCTCCGGGTGGTTTTTTGTGACCATCGAAGACATAATCGGTGGAGACATGGACGAGTCTGCTGCCCAGACGATCTGCAGCCTTTGCCAGATGTTTCGGG